>Ga0247765_1000263_pt1 | contig 42245 bp, 31 predicted proteins | sample UWRJL106311C6_FD_179949 | JGI IMG/M metagenome (GOLD analysis project Ga0247765, IMG submission 179949) | Plant litter microbial communities from Arlington Agricultural Research Station in Wisconsin, United States - UWRJ-L106-311C-6 | ecosystem: Environmental > Terrestrial > Plant litter >... | reverse complement strand
AAAAAAGAGATGTTATTCCCCGTCTGTCGCATGGACAATTTTGTCCTTGGTCTTGCAGTGCTGTCAGCTGCGACTCACTTGGCCCAAGCTCTGTCACATTTCCCCTGTGCTCTCTCGTGGTTCACCGCGGAGACCCATGCCGCGGACACACAATCATCGGTGTAATGTTTTCCCGTCTTAGGGAGTACTGAAGGGTCTTCACTGCAACATCCTGAAACCCATCGACATCACAGGAACGGGATGAAAAGCTTACCGCTTCCAAATTTGTAGACTGCTAAGAATTCCTCAGTTTTCCAACATCGGCGTTCAGACAACCGTGCTGCCCGCTGGCGGAATGGGATTTCTCAGCATGGAGAAGGGGCCTCGCGCTGCTGCGACACCTATTTCTCCACGAACCGCATACAACAACAACAACTACACGGCAGACTGGCGGCCGTGGCAGCTGAGCCCCTTCTTTCTCATCCCCCTCATTCTCATCTCTGCCTGTCTGGCCGCCACCCTCGAAGCCCTCGCCCAGATCAGCAACCGACCCTACCACGACGCGGACCTGCGAACCGCATGGCTGGATTGGTACTGCGAAGGACAGCAGCAACGCAGCAGCTGCGTCCCAGAATTCGACATTCCCGGCCTTTCGCCTTCCGACATGACCTTTGAAAACATCTCGAGCAGCAAGACCGGCATTCTAACGTTTCTCCAACCCAACTCGCTGTCAGCCGCGTCCTCGTTTGCGTGGCTGTACTTCCCCACGCTATTCGCCGTCCTGTACGCCATATTCTGGCAGGTGGTCGACGACGAAGTAAAGCGCATCGAGCCCTTCTACCAAGCCTCCCGGCCGGGGGGCGCCCAAGGCGACCGCACCATCTTCGCAAGCTACATCAGCATCCCGCCCATATTAGCACCCCTACAGGCGCTCCGCTGGCGCCAGACTGCTGTCTTCCTGTCTTCCATCACCTACGTGCTGATAGGCTTCGTCACGCCCATCCTGCAGTCGCAAATCTTTCAGCTGCAGCCGCAGATGGTGCAAGTAGGCTACTTTCCCCGGTTTAGCGACCGGTTCGAACCGCTCACGCGGGAGGGGTTTGCATTCCCGCGCGGCAGCGGCGATGGGTCTGTTATCGCGAGGTTTACCGACGAGCTGGATTCAGCGGATTTGAGTAAGCTGCAGAATGATGGCGTTCCTCGCATCGTGGTATATGTGGATCCAGCATTTGCCAGGGCGCAGGAGGCGATCCTGTGGGCCGCTACCTTGTCCGGGTCGTTACTCCTTTGGGGGACCATGAGGCGGCGGTCGGGAATGCTAAATGATACCAAGGGCCTTGCCGCTCTTGCTAGCTTGGCTAGTAGTGCCCACCCGGAATGCCTCGACCGCATTGCGACCATGACGGGTCCGGGAGGACCTGAGGCCGAAGACGTCTTGAAACAGACATTGGTCCATCTCGGCTGCGGCGGCGGCGGCGGCGGCGGAGACAGCAACGCCGGAGGAGGGACGTCGTCTTGTTACGGCTTGTGGTTTGGCGCCTGGCCGACGACATCTACCGGGCAGCAGCAGTCGGGTCGCATGTCGAGGGCCACCGCCTGGCTTGTTACGGCTCCCAAGGCATTGGGCGCCTCCGTTCTGCGATGGGCGCTGGGCAGCTCCGGCGCTCAGTACCAAGTGCTGCACTATTCGATCAGCCTTAGCACGCTCGGACAGATCGTGCTGATTGTGATGATACTGGTGACAGGTGGCACGGAAAAGGCGCCGACCTCGGCCAACGATGCTTTTCGACAGACAGTCGGGAACACGACCGGCAACAGCGTCGCTTTCACCGCGGCAGAGCTCATCGTCGTGTCGATCGTCAAGACTCTCTGGGTGGTGGTCGAAGAACAGACAACCGTCCTCTCGCCGTATCGGGCGCTGCACGTGCGTCCGCGCAAGGCATGGCCGCTTCTAGAGCGCGACTACGCCGCCATCGTGCTAGGGGCGCGCACCTTTTACGCCTTCCAGGACGGCCAGCTGCTTCTCGGCTGTGTAACGACCATATCCCTCCTGCTCGAGGTGGGCCTCGTGTGTTTCGGCATTACGGCTTCGATGAGTCAGGGGACAGCGTATAATGCCGATGCCATCTGGATCATTCACTGGATCGCGTTTACCGTCTGCGTCGTCATCGTATTGTTCATTGCCGCGACAAGTCGGGTCTGGCTCGCCGGGTTTCCGTATATGGAGAGAAATCCCGACACGATCGCCGCGAAGCTCTCGTATGTATGCCAGAGCAGGAGACTGCTTGAGGATGTGAGACCTGTAGTTGCTATGACGCGCGAGGAGAGAGAAGCGCACTTGCGAGGAATCGAAGGACTGTATGCCCTCGGGCAAGTGCAGTCTGGAGTGGTGGGATTGGAGAGAACGGCCGATGAGGGACGAGGATAGGTGCTGGTCATAAAATAGGAATACGCTTAAGCCGGTCGGAAAAGAGGCAAAAGTAGCTAAAAATTTCTTTTTTCTTCTTCTTTTTAACTAACTATAGTCTTTATAGTATTACTTTTGAGGGTATTAGGTTAGGCGACGAGGTGGCAATCTTGTTTCACGACCCTAAAATCGACGAACGCCCGTGCTCATAGTCACGTGGCTCTTCGTCACGTTTGATCAGTCTAGATCAGCCCCGGCTCAGCTTCAGCTAATATTTGCCCATTGAACAGCACAGTATTCCGAGAAGGTGCAGTTTTAGCCAAAGGACCCAAAAATGGTGGAAAGGGCCCAGAATTGGGATATTTATACCCGTAATAACCACTAGTTTGGTGGAGAAGGTTTTGAAAGAGAAGTTTAGTATGAAGTAAGACGGTGACTCAGATTCGTCTCGTATAACAGAAGACAGGGCACTCTTTGTGCCCCTAACTTGTTTTTGCCTGTACCACTGAAACTGGGCAATGGTGTTTGTGGCGAATACCCACGCTTAACAACAGTCGTAGTGTACCAGACAGTAAACATACCCCACTGACCCAGCTTGGCTGATGCCCCAGGCCTCCATCATTGGTGCTCAAGCATGGATCTCATGGTGTCGTTCTCTTTTCTCCAAGGGCAGTTTAGTATCTGTAAGGTATAATAGGCTTCAAGACATAGGAAATTGACGTACTTAGCAAAATAAACTTCAACGGCACTGAGAACCGGTAAAAGGATCAAAAACAGGGACAAGATCTGTCCCACCGTCCATTCATTCTCAGATCCAATCAGCCTCCCAGCCCGGCTTTCTCCGAACCCCCAGGCTCTGAGTGAGATACACAGACCCAGACTGGCTGACCACCACAGAACTTGGAGAAAATGGGCAAAGCCCATAGCCGGGAAACTGAGCTACCAGTGCATAAATCTCTCGTGTATTTCATGCCGCGAGAAGCATCTCTCCACGAGCTCGAGAGGCTTTACTAGGAGCCATTTAGTGAAGACTATGCCAAGGTTGGGAAAGACATATGAAAAAGCCGCCTAGTAGCATACGGCGGGAAGCAGAGCAAGCTTGCAATGGGCCCACATCTCTGCAGGTGCCGCTGAAAGTACCTCCGGAGCGAAAGCACCAAAGCTAGATGGGCGCTACAGGAGAACAGGGCCAGGTTGGTGGTTAAGCTGAAGTGATAGGTGGGGATGGAGTGAGGCAGCATTATATAGCCGATGATTAGGATGGTGGTGCCAGTAACAAGCTGTTGGTCGCTCAGATGGAGTGTGGAGCGGTCAAGAACCCGTAGCCACCGCTGACGACTCGCTTCGCTGCGGAATTTGAGGCTGCCCAATAGACTGATGTCTCCATAGATGGCACTGGTGACGAGGGATACCGTGATGGTAAGGGATGCCGTGAGCGTGAGCGCGATTATAATCTGGCGTCATGTTAGCTCATGCGATAGGGACTTGGTTCCTCACGCAAGCAATAAAGTTCACTATCTACCAAATTAATACGACTCAGCTTTGGCTAGCTAGAACAGCTTGTGAGATAGTGTTCCGCACACACACCCGCGTACACACTTACAATGATGGCTCTTGGGGATACACACCACCCTACTCCAAAGAAGGCCGAGATGCTTGCCGTTGCGAACTACCTTCAGATGCACAAGATTCGCTTTTTCAGGGCAGATATTTACCGGTTCTTCAATTTTGGTGCCCGACTGTGACACGGGGTTGTTACGGGGCAGGCTGAAAAACAGCTTCGGGACTTGGTTCAAACAGCTTGATAATCTTCTTTGGCCTCAAGGTCCTTGATCTCCCAGCCTCTTTGCTGGAATTCTCAGGGCTTTCTTATAGCCAAAGACTCTAGTTCGCAGGCCTCCTTCTGCCAATTTAGTTCGCAGCGCTTATCCAGGGTCACATTACAATTTTCCCGAATAACGTACAGGAGCTTGTGGAAAATATCCTGCCTCACCTTCTGTTAAAGGTGATGGATGACATGCACGTCTCCTGGTAGGGTTGGAGAAGCCGGCACTAAGCGATCTTTCGGCGCTCCCATCGGTGCGGCGCCGTGTTGTGGAGAGGGCACTGGTGCGGTTAAAGAGGAATAATCAGGAGGCGCTCGAATCGCACAAGCATTCGCGAACACACACATGATCAAAATGGATAAATAAAAGTGGGTCTCTGAGGGGTCTTCTTCGCATCCTCTAGGAGCTAGAAGAACAGTGGTAGGAATGGATACTTTATTCAGGTTTGCCCTGGCTGCCAAACGCCGTGCTAAATTAGAGGGAGTGGGGTGGTCTGTGCTGCTTGTCATGTGCCCATCTGCCAGTTGCTCCTTCCGTCGTCCATCCAGAGCCCTTCGTTCCCCAAGGCACATAGAGTTAGGAAGTACTGAAGATATTGCAGACATAACTCAACACGCTCAAATCGACTGCGGGTTCGAAAACACATTGCCCGGGTCGTACACGGCCTTGATAGCCTGCAACCTCTCGAGCACGGCATCCCCATAATACAGCTCGTGGGCCTCGTCACGCGTCAGAGTGGTGTCGAGCAGGTTCTGGTAGGCAGCCCAGCCCACATCCAGGCCCTGGATGATGGAATCGCGCAGCCCGGTCATGTAGGTGATGCCCTCGTCGGGGAACGGGGCGTCGGACTGCATCTGCGCCATGTTATGCACGGCCCAAAACACGTTGCGGTGCGGGAAGGCGGCGGAGCTCGCGTCCTTCTCCGAGAGGTTGATCTGAGAGTCGGCACCACCCCACAGGTCCATGCTCGAGGTGTAGGACACGGGCGGCACGGGCCCCTCGAGCATGTAGGTCAGGTAGCTCCGCAGGGCTGCCTCGTTCATGCCCGGGTTGTCGACGGTCACGCTGTTGGCAAAGAAGTCGATGTGCATGGGCCTGGGCTCGAGCGTACCGTCCATGCTCAGCGCGGCGAGCGATGAGGGCCAGTCGTGCGACAGGACGCGGCGGGCCGTGGCGTTGGGCAGCCCGCGCAGCATCTCGGGCTCGATCCGCGACGTGTACTCGGCGAGGGTGCCCATGAAAGTGCCCTCGATCAAGATGGCCCTGCTGACATTGGCGGTGGTGGCGTTTGGCATCACCACCGTCTGCAGCGCAAACGACAGACGCCGGTCGACTGCCGTGGTGTTGCTGATGAAATTTTGGAGCCCGGTAAAGGCGCTGACGGCCTGCTCGACGCTTTCGGCGAGGGTCCGGAACTCGTAGTTGAAGTTGATGACTTCCTCGGGGGCCGGCTGGGTCCTCAGCGAGAAGTTGGTGACGATGCCGATGCTGTCGGCAGCTCCTCGCAGGGCCTTTTTGACGTGTTGAATACGAGTTAGAAGTTGTTCCTCACAAGAGGCAGCTCAGCCGAGATATCAGCGCCACTCACCCAAAAGAGGTCGGGATTCGTGTCTGCACTTGCGCGGGCCTCGGTGCCGTTTGCTAGCACGACCTGCAGCCCAACAATGTGGTCGAGCGCGAGTCCCCAGGCCCGCGAGCTGTAGCCCCAGCCACCGTGCGTGGCGTGCCCGCCGACGCCGACCGAGGGGCATACGCCGTGAGAAATGGCCCTCTTGGCTTGGGCATAGACGGCGCTGGCCATGGGTCCCAGATGTGCGCCACCGCCCACCACGGCGATGTTGCTCCCGTCCGAGGCCACGACCGTCTTGTTGAAGTTGCGGAGATCGATCGAGACTTGGCCGTCGATGCCCCCGTATCCGTACGACCCATACGAGTCTACATCCGTGCTTCATGTCAGACCTGGACACGCGTGTGCAAGGGCGAACGGGTAACTTACGCCCACCGGACTTGGCCTGGACCTTGACTCCGCTCTTGCCAGCGCAGACGACGGCGGTCGAGATGTGCCCGGTATTCTGGGGCAGCACAATGGCAGCCGGCGTGACGGGGAGACGGATGTTATGGGTCCTATTGTAGGCTCCCCAGTCCGAGTCGCACGGGACTTTGAAGGGCACGCCTTTAGCGGTCAAGCACTGCTCTAGTGCTGCGTTGGAGCAGACGCCGGTGACGTTGGTCTTCGCAAAGGCACCCAAGCCAAGGGTGGCGACGACTAGCCAAATGTGCATGATGATGATGAGCGTGATGATGATGACTAGTAAACCCGAGACGGAAGAGATGCTCACTGAGGGGAATATCTGCTACAGATGGGAAGAGACGTACTCTATTATATATACTTGTCGTTGAGGGATGCACCGAAAACGCTGCTACGGCGCGAGTCTGCTAAAATGACTGGGGTAGGTTGCTAGAACAACTGGGGTCGTATATACACTTGCTGTAAAAGACGAGGTAGAGTATCAGTAAATCCATGCATTAATTACAAGGCGAGCTCGGAATCTTGCTAACAAATTTGGCTGTGGCTGGCACAGTCGTTTTAGCGGACTCGGCTACGACGCTAGCCGATTCAAGAAAATGACTCGATACGCGTGTCTGTCTGTACACGCCAACCCAACAGGAAGACTAGTCGGCAATGGCGGTATTGTACATACCCCGGGTATCACACACCGCCCCCAATCTTCCCTCACCCGGACCACACGGGGTACCGAAAGACCGCGAGCGGGCCGTCCGGGGCCGCTGCTCGTTCCTGCAGGATGGTGCCGGGTTTGAAGGCTGCACGGCCTGCCGTGACGCGCGTCGCGTCGAGGAAAGCATGGGCCGTGAACAGAGGCTTAGACTAGAGGAGGGCATGCAGGTTCATTGCAAGCCAGATGCTGATTGATTACGTACGCAATCCGATCCCTCAAATCTTGACCAGAAAGAAAGAAATTTCGAAGGATCCGCTGTTCGCCAAAACCCCAAATTACCTCACCAAAGCTCCGACCCAAACTCCCAAATGACTACCATATCTTCCCATCCGAGTTTGCTGGAATAAGAAGGATTGGCCATGATTGGGATCGCCCAGATGACTAGGCAAGGTGACATGGAGAAAATCCCTGGACACAGCTAAATGTTAGAAAACAACCTGGAAAATATCTGCGTGGCGGAGGTGCAAACACTCACGCGCTGGTCCCCCGGTCCCGGGCGACGGGGAAGGCCAGATTGGAGTGAATCAAGGAGCAGGCTGACGAGGATAAAGGTAATAAAGGATTCATGTTCGGCTCAGCTTTTGATCCTGAAAAAAAATTCAAGACCCGGAAAGCGACGTGTTGGACGAGTTCGAGAGTTTGGTCGACGGCCGAGATTACCTGTCCATGCACGACGAGAGAGACTATCTTGGAGACGGCGCCGACAGCGTGGGTGCCGAATGCGAACTCGAGCGCGCTCTTGGTCCAGCCGGCTATGGTAGCAACAAAATTGTGAGCAAAGGCCATTGTGCTGAATTTTGGTGCCCAAGTTCTGGAGAGGTGATTGAGCAAGAGTTTGTAACGTCCGAGGGAGGTAGAGGGTTCTGGCGGTGGTGTGGTTTGCAAAAATATGCAGATTCAGACTACCTTGGGTGAGAAATCTTTCAGGTAGAGAAGGAGGAACGGCAGATACCCTTATAGGCCGCCAGATAATCGACGATTCATCGCCAGGAGGTGCAGTTATTCACTGCTATGAAAAATAAAAAGGTCTATTTCTTCTTCTTCTTCTTCTTCTTCTTCTTCTTCTTCTTCTTCTTCTTCTTCTTCTTCTTCTTCTTCTTCTTTCACCTGGCATAGGTGCTTTTCAATCAACATCCCCTTTAACGTTATCACCCTTACCGTCATCTTACTCTTCTTCCACCCCCAGCACGGTTGCGGCGGTAACGTGTTAGGACGCATCCGGAGCATTGACCTCCTCAGCTGTCTCATATTCGTCCCCGGGATCTTCATGTTTCTGCTTGCAATGCAGATGGGCGGGGTAGATGGCATGTGGAATAGTAGCACCGTCATTGGCCTGTTTTTTTTGGCGCCGGAGTGACGCTGCTGATGTTCTTGGCATGGGAACATCATCGGGGTGATGAGGCCATAGTTCCGGGAAATGTCGCATTGCGAAGGACCATCATCTTCACCTGCTTGTTTGCAGCGATGCAGATGGGAGGCCTGACCATGGCGGCATATTACCTCCCTGCATGGTTCCAAGCCATTCAGGGGGTTGGCCCCCTGGACAGCGGTATCAGGATGCTGCCCACTGCCATCCCATAACTCCTAGTTGCCATGTTGGCCAGCCGTTTGGGTAGGTCTAGTTGCTTCCTTCCCCATCCGACATTACCATGCATGCGGTGACACTGCATCCTGCTGACTGATCCTTAGCCATACGTCTACGTTATTAGAGCCCGTGGTTCTTTCTCGCTCCCACATTTACGTGCATCTCGAGCGGATTGTGCACAACGTTCACCCTGTCCGACACGCCCGCAAGTCTTGGGTTGACTTCCAGGTCATCCAAGGCTTCGGCACCGGCTGGGGCATGCAGATGAGCTCGCTGCGTGTCCAGCTCGAGCTCAAAGACACCCCCACCCTGGTCCCAGTTGGCATCGCTTTGGTCATGTTCATCCAATACCTCGGGGCCACCATCATCCAAGTCATTGCGGGAACAGTCTTCAGCAGCGTGCTGGCCTCGGAGCTACAGAAGGTGGAACTGACTTCGATGCAACACACGGCGCTTTTGGGTGCCGGCATCAAAGGTATTAGGACTGAGACAGAACGGCATTTTCCAGAACTCCTGGGTCCGATATTGGAGGCGTACAATACCGCCATCACCACCGTGTTTGTGAGTTTTGACCAAGGCAGTAATGTTTCAATATCCTTGCTGACATATACTTATCACAGTTTGTTCCACTGGCAAGTGCCTTGGCGGGGATTCTGTGTGCCTTGGGTATCAAGTGGGTGCTGATTGAAGGTACCGTTGGCTCTAACGCTGCTCCGTCGACGGTTGGGGGGACGGTTGACCCTATCCCCAAGTCAACCCAGCCCACAGGGGCAGGAGAAAATATTGGAGGGGCTGAAGAGAGAAAAGAGGGAGTGATTGCCCCACATTAGGTACCAAGGGCTTTTGGTTAGTAGGATGGCAGGGGACATCGTATTTCATCTTTTACACTAAGTGTGATTTACTCACCGCACAATAGGTCAATCACGTAGATAGGTCGTGGACATTTAATATCGTAGCAAGTAGGTATTTTTTTGGTTTTGTTTTGCTCAATCGGGCGGGAGCACAAAGAATCAAGAATATAATTAGAAACATTGCCTTCACTTCACCATCACGGCTGAGCTAAACATCAAAAGGGATCAAAGTTTACGAATAGGGTTGTAGTATTATCCACCCACCCAGGGTCAACCCAGGTCGGATCTGTTATTCCATCTAGTCACCTGCCAGAGGCGTTCATTCCATCCACGCGTCCCCGCTAGCCAGCGAATGAGGTTCAAGGGAAACCCCCTTAAACCCGACTGCCTGCACGTTGGGCATCCATATCTGCCTTCAAGGCGCGGATCACACGGATGCGGTTATAAGACCACATGCCAAAGATGCCAACGGCCAGAGTTGCCACCATGCCGATAGTGACCCAGAGCATTATAGCACCGAAGCAGTGGATGTCGTCACACCGAAGCTCCGCCGGGAGCTCCCGGGCGACAAACTTGTATTGCGGATCCATTATAGTGGTAAGAGGGGGTTGCAAGGGTTGTGTCGGTGTTTATTTGTATGGTGTGTGGCCTGTAGGGGTGTGATAAGAGCAACTTGGGTTCTGGTCTGGTCTGACCGTGGAGTGGATGACAATAGTCTCGAAAAAAAAAAAACCCCTGAGATGTTTTCGGGTTTATATTATGATTCTGCTGCGGCTTCCTGTTAAACAACATCATGGCTGTCATCGCTCGGTGGTTTTATGCATGAGTAACCTGGGTATCTCCTAGCCTTGCATCGCTCAGTTGCTTGATGCCCAAAAATGATTTCCTACAGTGCTCATCGCAAGGGCTGTGCTAGGACACACAGCGTCCTTTGTTCACAGAGCAGTGGACGAGGAGGGGCAGCATTGACAAAGACTACGATTGTTATTTTCCAGAGAACCAAGAAGCTGACAATGAGATCGGTGTCTTTGTTAGGGGCTTAGGATTGTCCACCTCTCCGCTAGAGCTCCAGTCTTGGTCTTTTGGCTGTGGGCCTCCCGTGCGAGCTTTCTCCTGCGCTAATTTCCTCACCGGTCGCACCCACGATGTCGTCATCCAAGTGTTCCTGTTGCTGGGCGCCAAAGTTCTCCTCAAATGCCTTCATCGAATCCAGCTGGATGGTCATCCCTTCGCTGACGGCCAAGGCGAGAGTGTTGTCCAAGTAAGTAATCACAGCATCCCTTCCCTCTCTACCTAGGTAGTCTCTGTCAGAAGCACGGCACCTTGAATCCACCTGTGTGTGAAGAAGTTGTATTGTGTGTATTGTTTCTTGTTGATCTTGTCGTTCTTCTTGTCCATGAGCTTTCTGGCAGAGCTAGAAAGCTCTCTTTTATAGATCTTGTCAAAAGGAAGGGGCTCTCGTCAGCTCATGTGAGGATGCCTGGCACAGCTAGGAATCCAACCGCTGAGCCACTGAGCCAGCGTAAGCTGGTTCATGCAATAGATCTATAAAAGAGAGCTTTCTGGCTCTGCTAGAAAGCTCATGGAAAAGAAAGAACGACGAGAAAAAGCAAGCAACACACACAATACAACTTCTTTACACAGGTGGATTCAAGGTGCCGTGCTTCTGACAATGCCGAAGATCGCTGGCTATAAAGAATGGCTCTCGCCCTCTCTTTTTGATAGTTGAATCAACCACTCTTCACCTTCTTTCTTCCACTCATTGCAACCACTCTTGCCTTTGCCTCGGTGACCACGTGACCTACAACTAACACTTAGTTATCCTACTATTAACGATAAAGTGGTCTGGAGCGACCCACCGACCTTACGTAATATTAATCGCCCCCCCTTTATTACGCTCAGAGATTCTATTAAAAACACTACACACTAGAATCTGTAGAATCGGTGAAAACAAGGGGGGTTGCAACTGCTTGATTGAATTGCTTGTGAGGTTCTGGCTTGCAGCCAGAACCCCTTTCTTTATAGAGCTCTCTGTAGGATTTGGCCTTCGCAACGGTGGTGGCTCAGGCTCACTAGCGCTCTGGCAATGCCACACGCTTGTGGTAGCTTGGCCCACTAGCGTTCGTGCGGTGCCACGGTTCCCGGGGCCCCTGAACGGGGCCCCTGAACGCCTTTCTTCTGACAGGTTCACTTAACGTTTCACCTGCCGCACACAGGAAGAATTATAGTAACCCCTAATATACCTCTTTACCACTGCAGCCGTCAAATCAGTCACTACTAAAACCAACCACCTGTTTATTATATTTGCCTCTAGTATACCAGCTGTTATGAACAAAGCACTTACCAGCGCTCAAAGCCAGTTAATAGTGCCGGCTACACCAACCTCGACGTCATTCTAAAGGAAGCGCACCCGGGCCACTGCGTCAGTGCCGACATAATCCTCCACTTCAGCTGTCATACCCTTCTACTGAAGGCAGTAGCCCATCCAGCAACGTCACTACCCTGACGTAGTCCTGCAGTACTCCAAATACCGCTTGGTATCCAGGGTCGCTTATCGAGCCAAACTTGCAGATGTTCAAGTGGTTCCCGTGGAGCTCCAGCGCAATTTCCTTCCTCGCGTAGCCGACGATCGCCAATTCAAATGGGACAACCTGCGAAGGTAATAGTTGGTAAACGAACGCGTCGTAAGTAAGAGCTACACTCTCCTTGCTACACCTTTTTAGCGGTTGTTATTCTACAAAAAGAAAAAAGGGCATCAGAATAGGGTTCTTACCAGCCCGTCTAGCTTATAGACTCCAATCATTGGCAGCGTCTCGTAATAGGTATAAATCCTAAAATACCCGTCTTCTAACATCTCCAGGAAGCTCTTGCGGAGCATTTCAAGAAGCTCATTATTCGATTTAAGGCTCTTGAGCACTCGGGTCGATGAGCCTTGAAGCGCGAGTCTAGAGAGGTTAGCAGCAACCAGACCCCAGTTAGCGGCGCCACTGCCGCTATGAGGCGTGCCGAGGAAGACGATACCAACCGTAGAGGAATATACCGTGCGGAGATCTGGTTGGTATATAGATTATTTCGAGAAATGGAGCGCCTGCCAATAGAAAAGTTTTAGAAAGCTTGTCCGTTGTTTTGTAACCACTTAGGAGTAGAGAGACCTTACTATCTTGACGATAATCCCCCCAAGACTATGTGCCACAAAGATTAAGGGTCAGGTGGGCTTTGAAAAACAATTAGTTCAAACAGGTACTAAGCAGGCACCGATATTGAGCGAGTGACCAGTGTAACGACTTACAACGTCCTTCCGCTACTGCTAAAGCATTACCATAAGGTTATTCCCGTGCTATGAGATATTTTAAGAGTCGCTACCCCCAAAGATCTCGCCGATAACTCGGGTGTCGTATCCCCCCAGGTCAGAATTCGAGATGTGGTAAAATCTTTGCGACAGGATAAAAGGTCATGCGGCCAGAACACAGAACCTGCAATTGGCGGTTTCACCTTGAGCCTCATTCGAAACAATCTCCTCCACGCGGATAACTGCGCAGGACTGGTCGAGTCATACATATTAGTCCAGGTCCTTTCAGGGTGACCTTGGAGTCTATATACGAATATAATACTGGCCAAAAAGTTAGCCACTTCTCTTAGAGGTCGCGACCCCTAAACCGGACGACCCACTTTCCGGACATTCCTCGCACACCACCAAGGGGCACAACAAATGCAGCATTCCTCGCATTTCCTAGTAATTTATATACAAAAAAAAGGTCTACAGCATCTCCTAAGCCCCCCAAAGCTGATCCAACCCATGAATAATTTCTTCTTAAGCCTATTCAACCGCTGGTATGGCTTCTTATTAGGTCACCCTCCTCCGGCGGGTAGGGGGTTCCCAACTGGCCGCCTCAGCCTATACGATATCTTCTATCCTAGTAAACTTATCGTTAGGCGCCTTTCTAACCCTTTTTTATATATAAAACCTAGTTGCCCGAAAATCCTCTTCCAAATGGTTAATTTTAGCTTCTAAACCTGCCTTCTCTACGTTAACCAGATCCAAGGCTTTCCTAACCTTATTTAATAGGTGTTTAACCGTACGGTAACTAGGTAATACCCTCCCTTTAAGGTTATTTACAACCTAACGAATATTTTAAGCCTTTTTTAGGGTCTTTACAAGCTATAATTCAGCCGTAAAAGCTATTTTTAACGTAGAAGTGCGTGGTCTGGGGGGGGGTATCTCCGACAAGTACCTCGCAATCATCCAGTATTATAGATAGGTTAAATAGCTATATCCCGGTTTTTCTAAAGCTACTACGTATATCAGAAAGGCTATAACCCCAGTGTAAAGTATTTTTATAGCAAAGAAGAAACCTTTATTTATTAGCCGGTACTGAGCTACGATAATAAGCCAAGGCCTTGGTGTTTTGCTGGAAATAGTTTTTAGAATGGCGCTTATTAATCCTCAACGAGGTAAGTAATTATAATACGGAAAAATTTATATAAATTTGCTACAATAACCGCGTTTAATTACTCTTTCTACCCACCCATATATCTTATAAAACCTAGCCTCTTAATCGTAACGTTTTCAGCCCTTTTATTAGGTGTTTTAGCTTTATTTCTGGTAAATAGATCTTTTTAAGCTACCTAATAACTATTTTTAAGTTACTTTAACCCGTAATAGAATAATTGTATTATTAATTGTAGATATCTTCTTAATCTTTAACTTAACGTAGATACTATTAACTTTATAGCGAAGCCCCCGTGAAGACGATTGCGGGTGTTAATCTACGTCCCTTAACAGTGACAGCTTTAATTACAAAAACCTAGGGAGTACGGTTTAGAAACGTAATAAGGAAATAATTGGTAAGAGAATCACCTATAATAGTCCCTGCAGTTATCTTGACCTTTTATATACTATATTTATCCATATTGGTAATATTCCAGGGGAGGATGCGTTTGAACCGTAACTAAAAATCTAAACGATTATAGAAATCTTTGTACGTAGCCTTGGTAAAACCGCGCGTTTTTGATCTTTCCAGCAATACGCTTTTCTTGGTCTTTATACTTTTATGGCGCTTAAGAAAACGGTCAACCTAATAATGGCCAAGGGGGGTAAAATCACCGCCTTACCTTAATACTTCTTGAGCCATCCTTATAATCTGGGCCTTAGTTAGAACGCGCCCTGCAGCTTCCTCGTTGAGAGCCCAATTGACTAAGAACCTCTCCTGAACTGGTGATAGTTTTCTAGCTTCTATTTGGCCCGCTGGCCTGTTGGTTGCCCCGCGGAGGCGGTCGCTCAATATTAACCGCGGTACGTTGAACTATTGGGCGGTATGGCGTAACGTTGCGCCATTTTGAACCGCATCAATCGCGGACTGAATATTCTGCTCACGCATTAGATCCATTGCAAATTTGGTGGGATTTGGGCCAAAAACCTGGGTGTGGTGATGAAAAGAAATGTGGTGGTTGTCTTTTGGGTCTGCAGATCGCAATGTCCGGAAAGTGGGTCGTCCGGTTTGGGGGTCGCGACCTCTATTAGGTCCCTTGCTTAGGCACCTATCAACGGGGGTTTTATGGGAGCTCGTACTCGACTTTGGCATCCCGGGGGTCAGATACTCTTGTGAACCCGACAGGGTTAATGACGGGCCTCTCCGTTTTGACTGGAGCTGTATATGCTGGTGCTATCTGGCTTGCAGCTGTACCGACGACATAGCCTCGAGGTGTCCGTTGGTCGCAGCCTCGTGCAGGGCGGAGAGGCCAGATCAATACGCCGCAGTGGCATTGATACCCACTCCCCGTTGCAGGAGGAGTTTCGTCAGTTCCAAATTTCCAAAGGCGACCGCCACATACAGGGCACTACCATACAACGTTGGCTGAGCATTGACATCGGCACCTGCGTCGAGAAGCTGTATCACCTCTCTGATGCTGTTGGTTCGGAAGGCGTGGGTCAGGCACCTTGCCAGCTTTTCGCGGCCCGAGGCCGAGGCGGCTTCATCTGGAGAAATAATGAGCTGCTTCCCAAAGAGACTTGTCTTGGAGTCGTAGCGGTTGTCTAGCTGGTGTTTGGGCCCCCGTGTCCGGAGGACTCAGATAAGGTCAAAGAAGGCTTTTTCCACGTTCAAGCCGTTCTTAGCTGAACACTCCATAAAGTGATCAGCGCCCAGAAGGCGAGTTCCAGCCCTTCAGTCGTCGATACTTTTCGCTCGCGATCTAGGTCGGACTTATTGCCGACGAGGCATATCGGCTCCCAGTGACTGTCGTTGACCCTGTGGATCTGATCGTGAAACAGCAGTGTCATAGGCTTATGGGCAACTTGTTAAATTAAACGTGTCGCCGTATGCTGGATCACAAGCGCCAGTTCCATCTCGTTTCGTACTGTTAAACCTAACTCGCCGGGCCATTCATTCTCCATTCCTGATACATTCATGGATAAGGACTCAGCCCGTAAGCCTTAGTCGCAGCCAAGCTGGGGAAGGGCAGGGCCTATTAAGCAGACTTGGAGAGACTGGAGAAGGGGAATGGCGCAGAACCCGACTGGTCATAATCGAGCGCATCCTACATTACCTTCCAAGCGTCACGTGGGGGGCTGTAGCGGCAGCCTTCTTGGCCGGGGTGTATGTAATAGGGAGCAGAATACTTTGATCCCCCCGCGCAGGCGATATTGGGGTATTTACTTGGCTAGAAGACTAGCCGCTTGGAGGTCAGGACGGCCTACGCGGCGGCCACGCGGGCGCCACAGACGGTATTACAGCCACTACTTGGCGTTCTTTGAGTCTTCGTGCTGTGTTAATTAGCCATCGCGTTACGTAATGCTTAAAGAGTATCTATTCGTTTGGGATGACCTATTGTACTTGCGCTATAAGAGACGGTGTTGTTAGATGGTACTATATATATTTGAACTTTATTTAGTCCAAAGGATAGAATATTACCGTACCATTACCGGAAGCCCTCCTACTACGCTTTGATCTCGAGGGGAAAAGGGGAGTATTATACTAAAGGAGCAATTACTATAACTTACGAATCCGGCTTGCGATTGTTTGGAACTCTCTCCGCGCCAGCCTTAACCGTCCCCCCTTATCCCGCGCTACCTTTAATCTATTAACCCTCGCTACGTTTACCCTATATCTTTAGGGGGGCAAAATTTAACTATGGCGAGGCGAATATACTGACTGGGTTACTATTGACGTAGCTGGAGGGCGAGAGATCTACTTTGGGGCTGGGGAAAGTAGATCAGAAGGCGGTGTAGGGTGGTTATTAAGAAGTAGTTAGCTGTTGAATTGGGCTATTAATTATTATAGTAAAAAGAAGGGGGAGAGAGGGAAGAGATTTGTACTTTAACCTTTATAATAAACATCTCGTTAAATATCGCCTCGTTTTTAGTAGCTACGTTATACTTACGGATCGGAGAGCTAGCGCAAATTAGGTATTAAGTGGAGGCCGTCCCCTTAATATCAACTGAACCTGCCTAAGCCTGCCCGCCCACCAAACGAAGCGAATCCATCGATTTCCAGAAATATACTCACCAGCGCCTAAAAGGTAAAGTACGTGGCTAATGGTAGAGTGAAGTTCGAGAAGTCGTTTTAACGTAGGATCGAAAACAAAGGATATCGGGGATTAAAGACAGAGGATATCAGGGAGCGTAGTTATGGAAGTATTATTATTATACTCGGCCTCGCCGTTCCTTATATTTTAAAAAGCAAAACCAATAGTTGAGACGATTATATTTGGGGGTAGTATCTAGATACTAATAATTTGGCAGCTTTGAAATACTTAATAATCTAATAATACGTTACTACTTATATAAATAAGGGTTTCGTAACAGAAAATCAATTACAGTATATAATACGAGCTAATAATTACGGGGTACGGAAAGACGTTAAAAACCACTAGCGTTAGCGTCGCGGTATAGTATATCTAAATTTAATCGTTATGCTTTTAGTAACTATTAAAGAAAGGTTAGTAAGTTATACTAAATTTTGGTCCCGAAGAATTCTACGAAACTTAACCATTTTCAGCACCTTCTAGAGCCTACGTATACAGACTTCAGGCGCCCCGTACTTATAGCTTTTTAGGCACCGACGTATTATTAATTGTTGAAATTACAGCCCAGTTGCCCTGTAGCTACAGCACCCTTGGGTGCTGTAGCCTAGTTGATCTACTGCCCTGGGAGTGCTGCCGACTGCACTATGGCAAAGTGCAGTCACCACAACCACGGGGAGTTGGTGTTGTGGTTCAGGGGGGCTGCCAAGCCCCCTGGACCCACTGGAACCCACTAGAACCGACGGGGAGTTCCGAGGACCCACCACCTGCAGGCTTGGCCTACAGGGGTAGACCCACCACCACTGTTACGTCAGCACAGCCAACTCGTTGCCCTGGAATCCTTTGGATTCCAGCGCCAACGTAAGCACTTTTCCCTCTGTAGTATAGGCTTCCCTTTTGTGTTTTAGGGCCCTCACCCCCTGTAAGGTTGACCCACACCCACTGAGGGCCCTATAAAGAACTATCTCCCCTCCTGTGTTTCTGGTGTCTGATTCTTTTCCCTTCTTCTACCTTAAGCAAGATAGTTTATATATAGCCTCAGGGCAACCTTTTGACCTTTGTGATCTCTGTGCAAAGCCCACTGTAATCACCCTGTTACAGGGCATAGACCCCTGTATCTCTGCTTGTTACAGCAGGTTGGTCTGCTGATCTTAGCTTCCTTTGACCCCGTCCCAGGCAGTCATCGTACCACCAAAGCCTTCCGCTGCGCCCGTTACAGGGGACTCACCCCCTGTAACCTCCTGTACTGGACCTCACTGAGACCAGTCAGGCCACACAATTTAACATTAATTACGGGAGCGAAAGGTTTTATAGTGGTAATGTATAGTGGAATGGAGTCGGTTAGGTATTCAGTTGGGCACTTACGGTCGATAACTAAGCCAAGTATAGGGGCGAGAGTATTATTTGTTTAAACTTGGATTTGGCAACGAGGTGGTTCTTAGACCAAAACTTAGCTGAATAATAAGAATGAAGGTATTCGTATCGACTAGTCTGCCCTACTTACCTTCGCCTTCCCACCCTCTCGTATATACCTATTATAGAAGTTTAAAGCAAGGCGTAAAGTATGCTGAAGATATCTCCCTACGTTTAAATAGCGGTAAGCGGCGTATAAGTAAAATTAGTAGTTAGTTTTTATTTTACAAATCGGATAACAAAACATTTACCTAATAGTATAAGGGCTAATAGTAATTAGTTATTAAATCGGGTTATTAGTTATTATAGTAAAAAGAAAAGGAGGAAGGGGATTTATACTCTCTAACCATTATAACAAACATTTCCCACCATACTACACCTACAGTATATAATTAAGCTTATCAATTCCATTCAAGCTAAATACTAAGATTTTATCGTATCCAATTTATTAGAAAAGGTTTTAAAGGTAAAAATAATCCGGCTATACCGCCTTCGCAATTCTGCCATAACAACCGTAATACCCGTATTAGCCGGGAGTAAGGACGCGGCTAATTTACAGAGTAGGAAAGAGAAAAGGGTAAACGGCTTTAAGGTAACTACAAAAACGCGCAGGCCTAATATCATAGTAAAATTATAAAGGCGGTATAGCCGGATTAGGGAACGGGTTATATTCGCATACACAAATTCTACTACGCCTTACCACCCTAATTAATTTCCCTCTTCAATAGCTATTATCTCTGTTAAATTGTGTGGCCTGACTGGTCTCAGTGAGGTCTAGTACAGGAGGTTACAGGGGGTGAGTCCCCTTTAACGGGCGCAGCGGAAGGCTTTGGGAGTACGATGACTGCCCGGGACGGGGTCAAAGAAAGCTAAGATCAGCAGACCAACCTGCTGTAACAAGCAGAGATACAGGGGTCTATGCCCTGTAACAGGGTGACTACAGTGGGCTTTGCACAGGGATCATGAAGGTCAAAAGGTTGCCTGGAGGCTATATATAAACTATCTTGCTTAAGGTAGAAGAAAGGAAAAGAATCAGATACCAGAAACACAAGAGGGGAGATGGTTCTTTATAGGGCCCTCAGTGGGTGTGGGTCAATCTTACAGGGGGTGAGAGCCCTAAAACACAAAAGGAAAGCCTATACTACAGAGGGAAAGGTGCTTACGTTGACGCTGGAATCCTTTGGATTCCAGGGCAACGAGTTGGCTAAGCTGACGTAACAATGGTGCTAGGTCTACCCCTGTAGGCCAAGCCTACAAGTGGTGGGTCCCCGGAACTCCCCGTGGTTGTGGTGACTGCACTTTGCCATAGTGCAGTCGGCAGCACTCCCAGGGCAGTAGATCAACTAGGCTACAGCACCTAAGGGTGCTGTAGCTACAGGGCAACTGGGCTGTAATTTCAACAAATGTCACGGCAACCAAACAGAACACGAGGCAAGGCTTGCGCAGTAGTTGTGGCAATTACGTAGAATTGCAAGGTAAGGAGAAAAGAAAGGAAGAGGAAGGGCTGCAGCGGGGTTACACCTTTTGGAGTTGTGGTGCCGGGTCCCCACTGCAGGCCTAGACCCACCCAAAGGCGGGTGTGGTTGGCAGAATCCATGGAGGTGGGTGGAACCAAGGTCCCAGCCCACACTCCATGACAGTTAACATCTGTGGTGTTTTTTTTTAAAAAATTGTCTTGGGGTAAATTACCGTGTGTCTCTCCAGTTTAGACAGACCAATGCGAGTCTGGACTAGCATCGCCGCTCCTCTTGCTCCTGCAGGGCCAAGGCCCAGGCCCGTCGTGTGGCCTGACATTATTACCCTGCATGGCGGGGCTGCGGGGTAAGGTGGCCTGCTTGCTGTTTAGGTACGTGTATTCTGACGTCTTCGCTCGAAACTACGCAATTGCACAAAACTCATCAAAAATCGAGATGAAAAGCATGCATGCAATGTTGCCGCTTCGGAGCCTGGCCTGTCTCTTTCTCTTCTTTGCTGGCAAAATTGCCAAGACTGCGGCGTCGGCTTGCCTGTTACCCCTGGCTCAAGACCACTGGCAACAACCACATAGAGGTCTATCTCCAGAGAACCTGGATGCCCTCTTTGACGGCGGTCGCTTTGGTTTATCCACATTCGCGAATATTCCTTATGTCGACTGCTTCGCCGACAGACCCAAGCCCCACTATGACATCGCTATCCTCGGGGCTCCTTTCGACACGGTAGGTCCCGGATTTTCAAGTTGAGCGAAGGAATTTCCTGAACTATGGTTTCTTAGGTCAGAGCTGAGTTGTGGCATGATGATAACATCGAATAGGCCGTGACGGGCCGGCCGGGTGCAAGGTTCGGGCCTCGAGGGATCCGAGCGGGATCGTGGAGGCTGGCAGCTGAAGATGCATGGAGCGTCTACACAGGTATTGCAAACGCACACTATGAATCCGCGGTGCGTGTCTGACAAACGAAGGCCGGAATCCGTTCAAGGACTGGGCGAGGATAGTGGATTGCGGAGACGCTCCACTAACTTGGCTCGACAATACGGTTGCTCTTGCCGCGCTCGAGGAAGCGCATCTAGTAACCCCCGCCTCTCACCCTGTTCGCGACTGTCGGGTCGGACACAACACATAGCTGACCTAACGCAGAGAGTGTCTGGCCGCTCAAGTGCCACCCAAGACACCCGAGAAACGCCTCTAGCCCCCCGCATCGTCACCTTGGGCGGTGATCACACGACAACACTTCCAGCCCTGCGCGCAGCGTTCAAGAGATGGGGAAGAATTTCCGTGGTTCATTTCGATGCCCATATTGGTGAGTCGGGGCTTCCTTCACGGATGGCGGTAGCTTGGCTGACGATTAACTCCCTGACAGACACATGGGACCCAAAGGTGCTTGGCGGGGTATCCACTTACGCGTGAGGAGTCCGGGCTGGCTCGATTCCTCTGCTCCTTCTGACAGTCCCTCGCAGGGGAGTGAACCATGGCACGTTCCTCCACATTGCTCACGAAGAGGTATTGAAACAGCAATCTCCGAGATGAAGCAAATTTCTTGACATTTCGCGTTGCTAAGCCGCTGGGGTGTAGGGCATCATTACAAACAGCAGCATACATGCCGGCATTCGGGCTCCTCTCAGCAGACCAAAAGGCGACATGAGAAACGATCGTCGCTGCGGGTTTGCCTCGATAACTGCTAGGGACTTGGACAAATTGGGGGTCTCTGGCGTTGTGCGGGCCATCCGAGATCGGGTGGGAGACTCGCTGGTTTACATCAGCGTTGATATTGATGTTCTGGATCCAGCATATGCACCCGGTATGTCACCCATCTTGCCATAAAGAAATCTTAAGAGGCACCGGACTCATTCCTTCGCGTTTGATCTTAAATTTCATCGCATCTAACATTTGAGCACCGCAGCAACTGGCACTGCGGAGCCCGGTGGTTGGACCACTAGGGAGTTTTTGACCATTCTAGACGCTTTGGTCGGCCTAAGGGTTGTGGGTGCCGACCTGGTGGAGGTTGCACCTGCATATGACAATCCTGGGGAAGCCACTGTCCTCGCTGCAACTGAGGTCGTCCAGTCTTTGCTAGATTTGATGGTTCAGGTTCCTATTGAATAATCTGGTGCAGCTGGCCTGTTGCCTGTTGAACGCACAGTCACCTCACCCAGTGGGGATGGATGGACGTAATGGTGCGTTGGCTCGGGGGTGATGTGGGCTGAGCGGTAGCGTGACGGGGCATGTCGGAGCTGCCCGGCAAGCAGTTAAACAAAAATTTGCCAGATTACCTAGGTACCTGTCCAGTACCTTACAACCCGCAGTAATTGCTAGCAAATACTGGGCACTTTGGTTTACTTTTTTCTCGTCATCTTACCGTCGTTCGTTAACATGGGAAAGAGCTAGGGTTGTGGGAATCTGTTATGGACCCGGTGCCAGTGTTGGTGGCCCGGTTTTTTTTGTCAGCCTCTTGCCCGGACATAATTGGAGGAAAGCAAGGTCCCTGGTGGGTAGATTGTCGTATGATCCACTTCGCTGCTCACGTTGTCGCTAGGCTAAAATTTTCAACGGACCTGGGCGACAGCCATAATAACTAGGTCGGCTCCCCTCCCAAACCCATGGTCGCGGTTTGAAGCCCTGTGCGCCCCGCGTTTGAGTCCGAACACTTGCAGCAAGAACGGGAGGGCTGAAATCCATCCTCTCTTGCAGTTGCCTCATCTGGCACCCACCCATCCTATCGCGGGAATCCTCCACTGTGCTCGCTGTCTCGCCCATTGATGTCTGTCACAATCACAACAGCCACGGGTTATTGCGGCGCCCAATGAAGAGAACATCGCAGCGCCTCTTCAGCTACTTTCAGCTCATGGCGCCGATGTGTGAATGACAGTCAGAAGACTTCGCGGGGAATGCCGTGGCAATGTCATGCTGTTGACCCTTCTGTTCACCATGTACGTAGCTAGGTATGCAAGTATTTAAGTAGATGAGGGCCGCTGTGCTTTGCCCCACCTCCCACGATGAGTGACAGAACCTTTTGTGTCCCAACAGTACGGGTTACTTCCCCAACTTTTGCAGAGACCTACCAAGGCACCTCCAAAGGCGCCCACAATAGCAATGCCTGACATTGTGACTGAGAATGACGCCGTCCCCAACACCGAGAGACAAGAGGCACCCCCTAACACTCAACGCACCGAGTAAGTGCATCGCCGCCCCAACGCTTGGCATGCCGAGTCGCTGACACCTTCCTCTTTCTTTGTTAGGCGTCGCATAAGCGAGACAACTACCGCTGTGGACGATTCGTCGTCCAATGCCGCCGCCAAGCTGGCCCGGTTTAAAAAGCACCCGATCGGGTTCCATGTCCTGTATCAGCCCACCGATTCGTGTGGGGTGATTGCAGAGTATGTAGTGCTTTGTTCCATTTCAAATCGCTCACTTTCCCACCCTCCCTCTCTCTTCTCCCCTTCCCAACTGATATTTACGACAGCGTTGTTTTTGTCCACGGACTCGCAGGCGGCGCAATTGACACTTGGACTTGTGAGGAACCGAGAGCACTTCGAGAGAAGCTTCGGCCGTGGGCACATCCTTCGATCAAGACCTGCTGGCCCTTGGAAATCCTGCCAAAAGAGCAAGCCGATATCCGCATTCTCACCTACGGCTACAGCGCACCGATCGCCAGAAATCCTTTTTTCTCCAACAAAGTAGTCAGCAATAATCTCGACTCGGATGCCGAGACATTTTTAACCCAGTTGATCTCGTTCCGCAACAAAACGCATACGGTATGTCGACATTGTGTTACGTACCTACATATTTGGTGGGTGCATCAACTCATTCATCATTGCGTTAGGAATACCGACCCCTCATATTCATTGGGCACAGTCTAGGTGGCCTCATTATCGAGAGAGTAAGTCTCATCCTTCAATTACTATCTTCTCACGTCGGCTGGTCGGCCAACGGCAAACGTCGAGGATGGGAGGAATACCCCGATAGGTGCTAACTGTATGAACAAGGCCCTTGCCAGGTGCTCTCAACTCGACGAGCACTACCCTGACCAGCAGCGTATCTTCAGCTGCACGAGGGCGGTTACGGCCATAGGAGTCCCTCACCGTGGGAGCCCGCAGGCAACACGCGCGCTGCGCATTGCGTGGCTCGTCTGGCCTTTTCTCGGCCTCAACACGGGAGTCCTCCGCACCCTCAAAGTCCAAACAAGCAAGGCGTTCGACTGGCGCGAGGACTATATTACCGCTGTCGGGGAACGCTACAATCTCGAGAAGCCGATCCTGCTCACATATCTCGCTGAGAAGTTTGGGTATACATACATCGGCAAGGTCAGTCCTGTCAAACCCTAGCTCTTTTGTTCTTTAGCCCCCCTTCTGTTGATCAGAGCTGATGCAGAATGGGAAACAGATTGTCGATCAAGCTTCGGCTGTCTTGACAACGCAATACCAAGCAATTTCCAGTGAAATCGAGGGCAATCACTTGACAATGGTCAAGCCCAGCTCAGCCGACGATCCTCAGTTCTCGTCCATATGGGATCCGCTGCGTCGGCTGATTGAATGCATCAAGAATGGCACAGAGTGGATAATTTGGAATGGTCAGTGATTGACTATCTTGATCGGCCCGACTTGCCTCTAACACTCTCATATCTAATCCCCTTTCATGTATCTATCTACCCATCCCTTGAGGTAGTCTTCGGTCGCTTTGCTCTGTTGGTCGGGAATCAATTCAGTAGCTTTACTATTATCCATGTCTTCCACGGGTGTAGAGACCTACTTACAGGTCGTGACTGTCAGGCTAATATTTGTACAGAGGACAACTATTACCGATGGGATAGTTTCCCCGGCACCATGATGGCCCCGGGAAGGTTCATCGGGAGACAAGCTCTCTTGGCCGACATGGAAATGGCTCTCAAGTCCAAAGATGAGAATTCTATCAGAGGAAAAGATGATCCCCGCGTCATTGCTCTCGTCGGCCTCGGGGGAGTGGGGAAGTCGCAGCTTGCCCTTCAGTACGCGCATCAAGCTCAACTTAAGCTCGACTCGAAGTTTTCCAACGTGTTTCTCTTCGATTCATCCTCCAAAGACTCCCTCGAGTCCGGCATACGGGCTGCCTGCGATTTGGTTAGAAAGAACCGGGAGAAAATCGACTCGGCTTGGACGCCTACCGATGCTGTCGAGGAGGATTTCAAAGCCCGGTTTGTACGAGACTACTTCAGGAAAACGAGGAGGAAGTGGCTGGTAATACTTGACAACTACGACGCCGTGGAGACCTATGACATCCAACAGGTGATGCCAAAAGGCCGGACAGGATGCATTATCATCACCTCAAGAGCCACAAATCCTGACTGCTTTGGAATGCCGCCAGTTATCGAAGTGCCGCCCTTGGAGACCAAGAACGCGGTAACACTCCTCCGTGACCGGCTCTACAGATTCCCTACACAAAGCTATCAGCGCCCATGGGTGCAAGCCGACGCGATCCAGCTGGTGGAGCGACTTGGAAATCTTCCGCTCGCCATCGAAATGGCAGCCGCGTACATCACAACATCGCACAAGAACACTTCTCTTGCGGAGTTTCTCAAGGCCTTCAAAAGGAGGGAAAAAAGCATCTTTAGTGAGTCAATGCGTTCTCTTCCATATCGGAAGGTTAAGAGCCAAAAGGGGAGGGAAGTCTCGCTGAGCATCATGGCGACATTCGATATTCAGATCGAACGTCTCAAGGAGCAGCAGAAGGGGAAAGCATGGAAGTACCTGGAGATAGCTGGATTCCTTAGCCGGAATCGTATCGATGCCCCATTTTTCGACAGAACGCAAACGGCCCTGTCCTGCACCGATCATGACGAGTGGATCAACTCCAGCCCGCAAGCCGACATCATCAACGACGCACTCAACGAGCTCGCAGGAAACTCCCTGGCCACTTTGATGCCGACTAAGAAAACAGCCTCGGGCTCGGCAGCCCCTGCCGAGGAAAGCTCGGAAAAGACCCCCGTGCCTCAATTGCGTCTGCACGCTGCAATTTCGGAGTGGATCCGAATGCGACAGGCCACGCTCGAAGACGGCCAGAAAGTGTTCCGCAAGGCCGCCAGGATGATCAACTTCCACCTGCGACGCTGCGACCACGACGACCTGATGTCGTGCAACTATGGCCTCACGAGCACCATTGCGCAGCACATCCGCGAACTCATCCAGAACGACGAAGTGTTCAACACTGGCAATACCGACACGGACTCGCCGCCTCCCAACTTGGAGAACCGCCTCGGGGCCGGCAACCTCCTAGCCGCTACCATTCGGTTCGCAGGCTTCATGCAAGACATGGGCCACCCCGCCAACGCCGAAACCCTCTACAATCTAGCCACCAACCGGACCACGCTGGAAGACGCCGACGAACCCACCAAGCTGCACCTCACCGACGCCAAAGAGGGCCTAGCCATCATCAATCTCTGGAAAGGAGAGCTAGATGAGGCTCACAAGCTATGCAAAGAGTGCAGAGAAGCCAACGAGAAGAGCGCCTTACGGGGCGAGAAGCATCGCACGACCCTGCGAACGTACCACAATCTTGGGGAAATCCTCTGTGCCCGCAAGGAGTTCTCCAAGGCGATCGAGATGTTCGAAAAGGCGCGCACAGCTGCGTTTGAACTTGACAAGGAAGACGGTCTTGGACTTGTCGATAAAGTTGGCAACAAGTTGCAGTGGAGCGAAGACAGCCTGCGTGAGCAGGAAGCCCTTGGAAATGCGTACCGATGCAACGGCGAGCTCGCGCTTGCGCACAAGACTGTAATTCAGGCTTTGGAGTATCTGAAGAAGAATAAGGCAGACTCAGACCTCTGCTACTCGACACATGAGTCGCTGGCCCTGGTGCTGAAGGCACAGAAGGACTTCGGCGGCTCATTGGAACTCTACAAGATCGCGATTGACGGATACCGAAAGACGGTTGGAGAGTCACAGCATGGAACACTCGGGGCGTTGGAGGGACAGGCCGATGCGATGCGGAGGAATGGCGAATTTACCAAGGCCAGACAAGAGCTCCAGCGCATCTTGGAACTCCGCCGGCAAGTAAACGGACAAGACTCCGAGCACTTCAAGCGTGTCGCGCGCGCGCTGAAGTTGGTGCCCAAGGATAAACCGGGGGAAGTGGGCCCGTTCATTGAGCTGGAGGAGTATTCCTTTCCTTGGCCTCGCCCTGTCTATGCTGCTGACGACCCTGCTGAGGACGCCGCGGACAAGGACGATGATTGGACTTGAGTTTTTATGCCTTATTTGGGACTACAGATTTTTTTTTTCGAGGAACTTGGGTACATATGTGTTACAGCTATCGGACACTTTCAGTAAATTAATAGACATACAGGGGCATCTTCATTTTATTAGGTATTTTTCAGTACGTACGGATGCTCCTACCAAAAGAATCCGCTCACCGCTTTCGGTTCTTTTCTGCCGGCAGAATTCTTCCAGTAGGTTTACAGCGGTTAACCCCTATAAGCGATTGGACTGCAAAAAACCACGTTCCAGGGTTAAAAACAGCCAACGCACAGGCTTGTGTTGGCAGTCGCCACAGGTGGCAAACCGGTTGCTGTGGCGATTGCTGCTGAATCCGTGCCTAATATGAAAATATATTAAGATTTAGAAGCGTAAGGTAGTTTTAACGTATCTATATCCTTTATCCGTTACAGCTATTATCTTATATATTTCTTAACCATGGGGTAATATAGTGATACTGTAACCCGTGTTTAAGCCTTGACCCTTAAAGCCGTTGGCTGGATAAACGTAGAAATTTAGCAAGTTACTGGTATCCCCTTACGAACTTTAAACGATATTTTCGATTGCGCTATTAAGGTAGGATATATACTTGTATATCCTGATGGTGTTTATGGTCGATTTGATAGCTCCTACGTCGTTAACGTACTGAAGTCTGGCCGCCCTGGTATATAAGAAGCTGTTTAGGAAGAGGTTTTTGTTAAGGTTTGTTGTGATCGTTGCGGCTGTGAGAAGTTATGCGTTTAAATTGTTATTGAATTAGAGGGAAGAGTTTCCCCTATGACGGTATGGCGGATTTTGCGAAAGGCTGGTATGAAGAAGATAAAGCCTACTCGTAAGCCTGGGTTGACGAAGGAAATGCGGGTAGAGAGATTGAGGTGGTGTTTTGATTATAAAGATTGGACCCTTGAGGATTGGATGAAGGTGATTTGGATTGATGAAATAGCCGTTGTTGTTGGTTATTGCCGTGGAGGGTATCGAGTATGGAGGATTTTAGTGGAGCGGTATTTGCGAAGTTGTACTTGTGAGAGGTGGAAAGGGTTTACGGAGTTTATATTCTGGGCTTCCTATTGTTACGATTTTAAGGGTCCTTATTATATTTGGAGGTTGGAAATTGCTGTAGAGAGGAAGTTAGTTAATAAGGACCTAAAGGAGATAAACGAGGCGATGGAACCTATTTGTAAGGTTGAGTGGGAGCTGAATAACCCGATGTTTCGCCTTCGGATTGATCGGAAGAACCCCGGTTGTGTTCCTTAGTGGCGATGGATTAAGGCTAACGGTAAGTTAACGAGAGGAAACGGGAAAGGGATTAACTGGTATTGATATTAGAAATAAGTGTTATTGCCGAAGTTAATTCCTTTCGCGTAACGGTGTGGTCCCGAGTTTCTTGTGATGGAGGATAACGCGTTGGTATACGTATACCGCGTTAATGTTGTTGTAATGAGCGTGTCGGAGGTGTTGCGTTTGTTGTGGTGCCTTAATTCTCCGGATTTTAATATGATCGAGCCGTTATGGTTTTATTTGAAGAGGTAAATAATAAAAAAAGGCGCTTTATAGAGTCGGAGGGAGGTGGAGAAAGTTTGGTTAGAGGTTTGGGAAGAGTTGCTGTAAGAGAAGATTCGTGAATGGATTTAACGGATTATATATTATATATAGGAGGTTATTTGTTGCGAGGGTGGAAACGATTATAAGGAGGGTTGGCCGAGTTGGATGAAGAGTCGTGAAGTTAACCGTATCGTTGAAGTTTTAGAAAAGACTGTGCTAGAGGGTGAGGATTTGGAATCTGTAGATTCGGCTTTGTGGGAATAGTTAGAAGTGTATTTTGAAGATGCAGAGTTGGAAGGATTTAGGGTAGATGTTTGGGAGGAGGAAGTGGAAGTGGCGGGGCCAGATCCATTGCCAACGCTAGCGCCAGTACCAGTACTAGCATCAGCGCTAGCGCTAGCGCCAGTACCGCTGTGGCGGTTAAATAGAAGAAAAAAGTAGATAGCTAATTTATAATTGATGTTGATTGCGCGTAATTAAGTTCGATAGAAGGTAGTTGTGGCGATGATGGTGATGGCGATAGTGGGGGTTGGCGGAAGCGCTGTATTTTCAGTGGGTTGTAGTGGATAAGCCCTATAATGGCTAAAATGCCAAGAAGGCGGTGAGCGGATTCTTTTGGTAGGAGCATCCGTAGTGTATACAATTAACTTACCTCCGAGTCTTGGAAAAACTATCTGGAGACTTGTATTTAACGTGTTTACGATGAGAAACTTGGTGTAAACTAATCAGGAGAGCTAAACTGTGATGGACGAGCTGATTGGTCTAGGAAATGCTGTCTGGAAATGCGAGAAACGTGCGTCTCACAGCAAATACAGGCGCGCCAGGCGGCCAAATTTCCACCCAGCCGATCCTCACCCACCGACTAAGCCGAGACATGCAATTGTAACCACGCTGAATCTGTGTCCCGATAACTATGGATTACGTCTAACTCCCTGTTGGCGGCTTTAATCATATCTCGGTTCCTTATATTTCTCGCCAGAGTCAAACCTACGACCTGGAATCTTCGACATACCCTGACCGTGTGGGTCGGGCGAGGCAGCTTGGTGAAACCTGCCTGCGGATGAAATCGTCTCCATTTTGCAGTCATGGCTATATTTTGGCCCTATCGCAGCATTTCTAAACCTGAACATTGACCTGGCTTAATTCATTTACGAAGAGCCTTTCCCCGGAATAAAGGGTTACACGTAGTGGCAGCTTGTTTTTTTTTCTTCGAATGCCTTCGTCCCCTTTCTGAATACGTAGTCTGCTGTAAAAGATAATAAATCTTATAATAAGAAGCGCTTATGAGATATACTTATAATAAGTATATTAATATATTCTTATATCTCTTCGCTTCCTTAGATTCACGGCGTAATAAGCTACTAGAGTGATCAAGGAAGAGCCCGATGCTGTTGCGATACACATGTGATTCACTAGCGATGTGTTGATAACGCAGATTCCACTTCAATACAGTGACTGATTCTTGCAGAAGGGAAAAACCCCTGCGAGCGCCAACTACCTACAGCGGCTTTTATGCGTGTGCCAGCTTATTGCGTCACTGCTGCCTCGGCGCTGCCCAGACGCTGCGGCGGGGTTTCGCCTGCGTGTCGCCTGGCCCACCGAAGAAGTCAGCGAGAATGTCTCCCAAAGCGACATACAAGCGGCCGTGGTGGGACTCTCGGACTCCATCATCGATAGGACGGAAAAAATTAGGGATAAATACGGCTCTCTGGGTTTATGACTTGGTTTTCCGGTCGGCCCAGTTCACCAGTAACCAGTCTAGAATATCACCACCCCAGCAAAGATGTGACGGTCGACAATCTCCTTCGGAATTGGACGAAGCTCACAAGTAAGGAGATAAGCGAAAGCAATTCCAACACCGCCCTAGAAGTTACCGAAGGGAGTGGAAACAAGGGTAAGAATCGATTAATGCCAGCCATATCGGATACTCTCGACGACATGATCGACAGCAGCAGCAAGCAGGACAAGGGACGCCAGACCAGGGCCGATGTCGAGAAGAGCACAAGCGATATACCAGACGCGGGCAGTCAGGCCCTGGCGGAGTTGATCAGATGGATCCAGGGCGGGTACCAGAGACCTAAGTACTGGTGACTCATCGAGAAGGCAGACCTCAACGTCAGGTGTTTTGTCTGGTATTGGTTTGCCACAACTTCCTATCACAACGAAGGTTTTTCGAAGAAAGATTGTTACCCACAGTCGAGCCGCCCTTCACTTACGGGAGGACACACAGACGGTGGGCTGGGGGCAGCCGCACAACCACATCCATCATCTTCCAGAAGAATGACAGAAATTCCGATTGCCGACGCGCCTCCCCCATCTCAACAATCTCCAGCCCTTCTATACCGGGCCACTTATACATCTGCTTCCCCAAGGTATTCCGCCGATAGGCTGGCTGACTGGGTGGCTGGCTCACCCGCATTGTTGCCCCATTGCCATTTGATGCTGGGCCCAAAAGTTCTAGACCCACGGCTAAACGGGAGCAAGTGGGTAAGGGTTTACTACTCGTCCGCTTGATTGTTTTGGTCGGGTATTTCCCGCCAGCGAGGCCAGGCCAAGCCCTGTCCCTCTTTTTTTTTCTTTCAGCAGCAGCAAAGGGCAAAGTGGGGTATACAGGCTGAAAATGCTGCCCGTCCGTCAGCTCTCTGTCACCATTGATCAATACCTGCCTTGTCATTTCCCGCTACCCGCACGTTAGGGTAATGGAATGACATGAGGCCAAGACCTGTGGGACCAGCGCAACTTGTCATCCCGAATTTTCGGAACTGCCCATCTTGGTGCATGATGACGACGCTCTCTCTCTCTCTCGGACTGTCTGCCGGGAGGGTGATTGGATTTCATTGGATTGGATTTGAACCCCGCGGCTGGGATGGAGTGAGAGGGCGGTACCCCGCATTGAGGTCGTGATGTGTGTGTATAAGAAGCCGCACCCAACTGTGTGTGTTGTTCTACCTTTTCACCTTGTCGCTCTCTCTCCTCCGGTGGTTCGCGAACTTGTCTCACAACGCCGCATCAGACTTTTTAACTCCTCAAAATCCAGTCGCTTACCGTCGAAAATGGTGCAACTCTCCCTTCTCTACCTCGTTCCCCTCCTCCCCCTCGTCCTCGCCGACGAACCCCCCCAAGCCGGCTGGGGACCCGGTCGTGGACCCGGCGGCGGTGGCCCACCACCATGGGGCCCCGGCCGTCCAGGTGGACCCTGGGCTACTGCTGCTCCGGGACCCGCTCCCGCTGATCCTGGCTGCACCGCCCGACCGGCCTGTAACTCGGCCAGCGCCGCGGCGCAGAGCTGCTCCAACCGCGCAGCAGCAACCGGGGGATCCGTATACAACGATTGTCTTTGCCAGCCCGGTCCGTCGTCGGCTATCCAGGCTTGTTATACGGGATGTTTTGGCGCTGGCGGCCCGATTTGGTTGGCGCAGTGTACGCCGGCCCCAGCTCCGGGCGGCGGAGCAGGTGGAGGTGGTGGTTCGGTAAGTTATCTTTTCTTCCTTCACTTCCAAAGAAAAAAAAAGAAGGAAAAAAGGAAATGAGAAGAAATGAAGGGGAAGCGAAGAAGAAAAATGAAGAACGTGGAGGAGAGAAGGGAAAAACAAAATTAAAAAAAGGGAGAGAAAGACAAATGGAACTTGAAAGAAAAATCATGGCTAATTATCTCCAGACCACCCGTGCACCCACCGGAGCAGGACCGACATCGACTGCCCGACCTTCTGGCACTGGACCGGTCCCCACCAGTTCAGGCTTGAGCGGCACTAGAACGGGCACCGGCGCCCTTCCCGGCCCTTCAGGAAATGGTACCGCAATCCGAACTTCGGGCTCTGGTGTTCCCACCTCGGTTCGGCCGTCGGGGCCGGCTGGGACTGTGACGAGCGGTGCGACTTCGGGACAGGTTGTGGGGTCGCTGGTCGCGGCTGTGGGTTTGGGCGTTATTTTGGCAGCAGCACAGTTTGGACTCGTTTGATGATTATGTCAGGCTCGCGTCTTGTTAGAGATTCCTAGACCGATGATTGTTTTGTTTGGAATGCTGTTACGGAGGCCCGGCTAGTTCTAGATATCCTTGCTTAATAAATTTGATCCTAATCTGAATGGACTTAAGGATAGAGTTTAGTAGCTTTGACTGGAAAGAGAATAGATCCAACTCAACTCTCGGAAGGATCTGGCGAGTTATAAAATCTTAAACCAGGGTTTGATGATGGAACCGGACACAGCCTGCACATGTGAGTGAGGGCAGAGCGACGCTTAGGGTAAGAAAGGCCATGGGTTGACTGCTTTTCTAGACCTAGATTGACTGCCTTCTATTTGGGCCTCAGGTTGCCTTCCTTGTATTGATTGATTCTTGGTCTGGGCCTCAGGTTACCTTGTATTGATTGATTCTTGGTCTGGGCCCTAGATTACCCTGGATTGATCATTTTTCTAGGTCCCGGATTTACTACCTTAGGCCGACTGACTACCTTCATGACTGGCCCTTGATTACCTACCATTAATCTCGGCCAAGCTAACTACCAACATCGCCATCACCTATATTCAGGCATTGGAATATCCATGTGCAAGCTTCCATACAATAGAATTGATGATTTTTATAATGGCTCAACTGTTCTAGGAATCGGTGGGCTTGCTTACCTACCAGGCGTGAGGGAGTCAGTCCCCTGTGTTCGGTTCAGTAGGTCTGGTGCGTCGCGCTGTGGTAAAGTCGACTAGGTAGACAGGTAGGTACCTAAGCCAATACTGCCTCCACCCACCCCCTGATCTCAGTTGGCTTGGGCTTGCGAAAATTACGAGTTGAGTGGGCTTATTTATGCAGTAGATGTTAGGTAGGGGGTACCCTGTATTGGCAGGCACCTAGAAGGGGTTACCCAGCCTTGGGACCGAGTTGTTCTAGATAGTGTACAGTGGTCATAATCAGAGTGGTCACGTGCAGCCATTCTATTGACTCATTTGCATTTAGTCCCAGGGGCTGTATCGTTAAGGTAAACAGGGATTGATGATCTGGAGGTCTCCTTTCTCACGTGCACCAGACCCTATTGAGGGGGGCTGGAACATGAACTTGGCTGTAATCTCCAAGTTAGGTAGGTAGCCAGAGTGATTTGGGCTGCCGGGTGAGTAGGTTAAGGTAGCCAACACATGGAGCGAATTCAAAAATCCCCCCCAAAAAAATTTAAATTTCAGCCACTATTAACAAAGAAGCAGGGAAAAAAGGAAAGAAAAAGCGAACGGGCGAGGAGCAACCTTTTCCCTGATGGCGAATGGATGGAAAATCCCTTGTCTGATTTGACATAATCTGATCTCATAGGACGGTGGCTGATGAGATGTAAGCCCTCCAATACCTAGGTAGGTAAGGTAGGTGCCCAAGCCAACTCTGGCTCAGAGTTGCTTGCCTTGCCTTGCCTTGCTCGAGGGAATTATTTAGCTTGTAGTTCAGTGGATTAAATGTAGTTTACTTGCTTAGGAAAGTTGGGTTTGCGTGAGCTGCCTTGATCACAGCGCGCTGCCAGTGTGTGTTCCCTCTTTCTTTCTTTTTTTCTTTCCGTCTTTCATTCTTTCATAAACTCTATCCCGATCTGGCCAGCACATCGCAGCAGTACAATTCCAAAAAATACATGGCATAAGCTCCTGACCAATTTTCTTCTTCCCCCCTTTTTCCTCGCCGTCCTGTCGCACAGTCCATGTCCCGGGCAGTCGTCAATCGCGCGGTCCGTTCAATCGGTCAATCAATTCAGTCGTGCAGTTAGTTCAATCTTGCAGTCAGTTTAATCAAGACCCAATTGGCCACATGCAGTATAGCCACTGTGTCAAGTCGGGAGGGCTACGCTTGCCCAGAATGATCAATGCGGAGGTACGCGCAACGACATAAAGATGTTTTCCCTTTTTTCAATATTGTATCTTGGCATTTACATGTCCACCTGACTTGCACTGACACAAGTGGAGAGGGGGAAGAGAGGGGGGGTCGCTGGAGACATGGAGGTTGAGGCGGTCCACGGAGAAGGGAAAAAACTGTCTTGATTTGTGCGCATCTCTGAATGTAAGAAAGACTCCGCAAACGGTTGTTGCGCTTTCGCTTCTCTAATGAGCCTGCAACCGTTTTGTCTAGTCTCTTACCTTTTTAATTGCCCCCTCTGACCGTGACCGTGCCAGGGCAGGAATTAACAGGTCCACGACCCCAGGATGGTGCGGCTAGTGCGGGATTTGAATGCGGGATAACAAAATATGGAAGCACGCGAACCGGTCCCGAATTGGCGGCTCCGGCAAAACGGCTATATCGGAACTTGTGTGGAGGAGAAAACGTCGTAATCCTATTTATTTTATTTTTCTTGGTCAGGTACATATCTATCCGCCGAGTACATCCACATGAAATGAAAAAAAGAAAAAAAAAAAAAGTGTCTCCCACTCATTTGGCATTTCGTGTTGCTCGAGAACCCAAGTTCACTTGATTCCTTTTTGAAAGAATTGAACTCGGTGATTTTGGTGGTGGTCAAAGTGTGTCGCCCTCCCCGACCGTGCCTTAGACGGAATACCTTCCTCCGCAAGCAACCATAACCATGCAAGCCAAATTCCTCGCCTGCCTCGTGGCGCTCGCCCACAGCGCCGCCGCGCAATCCGGCCTCCCGCCCACCGTCGACGCCAACGCCAAGGTCACCAAGCTCGCGACTCTTCCCCGAGAGTCCTACACGGTCGACCAGCCCTTCACCGAGGGTGCCACGCGCGACCCGGCTACGGGCGATGTCTACTTTGTCGACCAAAACTCCAACAAGATCCTCAAGTGGACTGTAGCCACCGGGAAGCTTTCCACCTTTATGCACCCGGCGGGCTATTCCAATGGCATGACCTTCGACAAGAACGGAAAGCTGATTGCCTGCGCTGATGAGCGTAACCAACTTTGGGAGATCTCGACAAATGTCACGAAATCCGTCCCGTGGCCGCAGCCGCTGAATCCTTCTGTCGGTGACCGGGGAAGTGGCGGCAACGTGGTGCTGCCCGAGTATACTGTGATTATGGACGGCAAGTACAACGGGAAGCAACTTGGCGGACCCAACGACGTGTGGGCCATGCCGGATAACAGCCTGTACTTTACGGACCCGTACTGGTCGCGCAAGTGGTGGGCTTCGGGCCGTCGGGCAGAGCAGGACATCAACACCGTCTACCGCCTCTCTCCGGATCGCAAGACCCTCACCCGTGCCCTCGCCACCTTCCAGACCTCGGATGGCAAAGCCGGGAGCCCCAATGGCATTATCGGATCGCCCGACGGCAAGACGCTTTACGTCGCGGCCTTCCAGGGCCCTGGCTCCGGCGGCGGCGAGACCTACGCTTATGATGTCGGCGCCAACGGTGCCTTGTCTAACCGGCGGTTGTGGGCGCAATTCGGCAGCGACGGCATGACCATGGATAACCAGGGGAACATGTACATGTCGGCACCCGTCAGCCGCAGCGGTGTTACCGTCGTGAGCATCGCCACGGGCAAACAGGTTGGCTTTATCCCCGTGCCGGAGTCGCCTGCCAACTTGGCTTTTGGCGGCGTCGACCAGTCGACGCTGTATATCACGGCGCGTACGGGCTTCTACTCCATTCCTACCAAGGTTAAGGGTGCTCATTTGGTTAAATAGATGCCTGACGGAGAGGTCAAAGTTTGTACCTACCTACCTAGGTACCTGCGGTAACTGAACACATGCATGACTGGTTAGGTTCATTCTTCTGGGGACTCTAGGGACTTTTGGGGGTGATGTACATATGAGTGTCTAAAAATTGAAGGAGTGAAATTCAACCTTTCCAACAGTATAGCATTTGGGTTGGTGTTGATGCGAGTGGGGCAATGGATTGACAACATTGACTGACAGATGGTTAGAAAACCTAGTCCTGATGGCAAGTAGAATGAGTCCTTGTATAAATCGACATCTCAGGAATGGCTTCATCAAGTATCCTTAATCACAGCTGCTTCGGAATTACCTCGGCTGGCCTCCGAACATTGAGCCCAATGTGGGACCAAGTCAACCCAATCACCGTCAACACTTGGCCAACCACGTCAACGCAACGACCTGCCACGTCACATGTGCCCAACGCCAGACATATGTAACAAAATGAAAAAAAAATAAAAAGTCTTGATGATTCCGTTTACTCTTTCTAACTCATCGCCATCATCAAATTCCCCTCAACTTTTTTCAGTCATGGCCGGCGATCTCGTCTCGTGGATCCGCGGCGATGCCGCCAAGAAGACTGGCAAACAAGCCCTCGTCACCGTCCTCCCCCAAGCCATACCGATCATGAAAACCATCCAAGCTGTCCAGGGCATCGTCAAGGTCGGCGAGACGCTTCAGGGGGTTGGCGAAACCGTCGGTCAAGTCAACTCGCTTCTCCCGAAAGTATCGCGCCTCGTCGATTCCGCCGCCACCAACTTCATTCCCTCGATGCAAATCATGGCGCAATCCTTCGCCGACAGCGTCCGTCTCGCTACGCGTTTCCAACTCGCCGCCACGGCCGTCGGAATCGGCGCCAACACGATCCTCACGTACCAAGGCGTTAAAGCTTTACATCTCATCGCCGAGAAGCTCGAAAACATTTCCACCGCATTACACGCCCAAACTGCGCTCACTGCACAGCGGGAGTTCCCCCAATACGTGCACGACATGATACGCGAACGAATCGGGCAGACCGCCGAAGATCCCGTCACGGAACACTGGTTTTTTCTCTATCATCCGGACGATGATTGGTATCCGAAATTCTACCATCTTTTGGAACGGAGCCCCGTGGGACCTGCGTTTTGCGGATATACGAACCAGATTGATACCATCTTTGTGTTTATGCTTGCTGCGCGACGGTATATCTCGGAAAACAAACGACTGAGAAAGCCGGTGCGGATACACCTGCTGATCCCAGCTTACCAACCGATTTTGATCGCCGAAGCGCTGCGCATCCCCGAGGAGATTGGGGATTTCATCATGGAAGCGAGGATTAATTCCAACAAGGAATTCGTCTGGTTTAACTTGCCAAAGGAACAGCAGAAGTTGTTCACCGTCGGGATTGGCCAGTGGGATCCCTCGCCGCGCACATGGTGGGACGCAGTTCTCTCCAAGGTTGGTTTGTCGGCCGAAGGACCCAGTTTGGGAAGACCGAGGGTGTTGGGAACAAGGCAGGGTGATGATGAAGAAGGAATAGAGGGTGTGGAAATGGGGTCAAGGTTGTTGACGGCGGAAGGGGAAGGGGAGAATGTGAAAGTGGAAAGGCAAAATTCAACGCCTTTACATACAAGAGACAGAGATAGGAGAGGGAGAAGGAGGTCCCATAGGAAGAGCGTTGAGGCGGAGGATCGGTTGGAGAGGAGGACGGGGAGGAGCAAACGGTCTTCATCGGTGGGGTAGTCTACAAACATGAGACTCCTGCAGAATTGATGGCGATGTAAAAGGAGAGGAGAGTAACAAGCTGAAACTGGTGAAACAAACGTATGATCTTTCTTGTGAAGCGCAAGTAATTTTGATTCAGTCCAAGCGGTAGACTTTGTTAAGTTTCTTGTTCCTTTTCCTTTATCATTTGTGAGGAGGGGGGGGTAGACTGCGCAGTGTCAGTTTCTCGCCCCTGAACAACATTATAATTGACAAGCAATATCCCACTCTCCAACCTTTCCAACCTTTCCACCTCCAATTTATAACCCCCATTCCCCATCTTGGATCCAGTAACCATGGGAATCCCCTCCCCTATGACCACGGGCATAATTCCCACCTCGATCGTGTCCACCAGTCCCGCTGCCAGTAACTGCGTAGCCAAGTCCCCTCCGCCCATTAACCAGATATCCCTTTCCGTAGTCGACTTAAGTGATTGTGCAAACTCAACTACCCCGTCAGACAGAACCGTGATCTCCGGGTTATCATCAGCAGACAAAGTGGTGCTGACTACAACGATACTTTCTCGCTTCCGACCCTTAAGGGGATTTCCATGATGTAGAAGAACCTCGTAGGTTTTCCGACCCATTAGGAACACGGAAAACTGCGCGTACAGTGCGTCGAAATCGATGCATTTATCATCAATGATCCAGTTGGTTGAACCGTCAGGTGAGGCGATGAAGCCGTCGAGAGAGGTGGCGACGTTGTAGCGAATTTTGCCCATTGTACGTGTACGTAACTCTAGTAGCACAGATGGTAAAAGAGAGGTGGATTTTGAAGGTAGGTAAGTGATGGTGATTTAATTCCTGTATTCAAGCAATAGAGAGCTCAGAGCTACATGTGTAGGTTGAACCCCCCGCCCGCCAAGTCTCGGTCTTCGTCGCTTTTCCGATAACTCCATCCCTCTTGTCCACCAACCTCCGTCATCCACCGACTTCCGGGGCCCCGAGGGTCCCCCCAATATCTGTGCACAGCCTAGGGTGAGTAAACCATAGGACATCTGGCACGCCAACGACGCGTAAAGAGCGGCAATGAGCTGCAGGTGGTCGGAGTAGATACCCCGCTATCATATTCCGGCCAAAATCTCACGTAATTATGGTAGTGCAGTATCAAGCAGAGCTCCTGGCACCCCAAATAAACCACTCCGCGATGAAGGAGCGGTAGTTGTCCAAGACTTAACCAAGGTCGGCATTAGTTATCATTGGTGGTTTTGTTGAGGATTGTGGAGAATTCCCGTCATTGCGAGGGATAAAGCTACCACGACTTTTTGTAACAACACGGGGGTGCGTTGAGAGCTAACCTGGAATGGTTGACTGTCTGGCGTTGTTACAGTTAGTGTGAACCTGAAGCTGATCGCCAGCGGGCAAAGGTAGGTAAGGTAGCTAACCTTGGCGAAGAAGAAGAAGAGAAAGAAGGGAAAAAAGAAAAGAAAAGAAAAAAAAAAGATAACATGTTCGGGTACCGGGAATCGAACGCCGGATCTACTGGCCCACGCTAGAAAAGGCAACCGCTAGAAAAGGCAAACGCTAGGAAAACCAATGGCCAGTTATGCTACCATTGCACCATACCCGATTTTGCAATTTGTGCTAATTTCTTGGGAATGGGGTACGTGGCTCTGGTATATCTAGTGGGACTGGATCATTGGCTTGGTGCCTAGGTGCCTAGCGGAAGTTAAAATCTAGGTTTGCGGGGGACATGGCGCGTGGCTTGAAGTTTAAACAGTGAAATTATGTCATTGACAGGATTGGGGGCCGCCGAGAAGCACTGTCCAGTCGTGAAATGTTTTGTTTCCTACTTTTATTTTTAGGTTCAGACTTTGTAGAACTCTAACTCTCCATACCCATCTCAACCGAGCATTGCTTTTTGATCTTTCAATCTTGATTATCATCCCTTCTCGGCAGCCGCACTGACAGTGAAAACATAAACACCCTGCCGCCGATGAGCTTGACACAGGTACAGCAGGGCTGCGGAGATGGCTCCGAGAGCGGCGGCGACGCCAAGTCAAACCCGGCCCACTGGAGCAATTCGTCAAGGAAATTGGGCCTCGTCAAGTTTTTAGGAAAGTTAGCGAGGGTGCCACTATCAGGGTTTCGGTGCTCGGCGAGCCACCACACCTCTTTCCAGCAGAGGGCCGCGTGCCACTGCGGCTGGTCCTTCTTGGGGTCGAGAAGCGCCCAGTGCGCTGGGGGTGATGGCCTGCGCTTGCGGTCCGGGGATCTGGGGTGGATGGACATGCCGGCTCGGTAGGCGTGCCTGAGCCAGAAACGCCCGGCGTAGCCGAGAAAGGGGTGGTCCCGGATACGGCCCTCGACTTTACGTACCCACTCGTCACTCGCCCGCTCTTGCCACGCCGAACCCGACTGGTGAAAATCCGAGCGGCAGAGATAGCCGGTGCACAAGGTAAAAATCTCCATCTCGGCGCTCTTACCATAATAAAACTCGCGGCCGCGATTGCTGGAGAGCTCACCCGGTGGCGTGGTGAGGTATGTCTTTACTGATGCATGGGCGGGGGCATAGGTTTTATCCTTGTCGTTGAAATCGACCAGCTCGCCGAGCCGCGTAGCTATCTCCCGCTGGAGCGCTTCGAGGCAGAGGTTCCACCTCGTCTCGTGCTTCACGCGGCCGGCCGGATCCTGATGCCGCTGGAGCAAGGCCTCCAGAAGCTCCTCCTCTTTCATGGGGCGCTCCTGGCACGCTATCCACTGCAGCACATCTACAAGATTGACGGTCTCGGCCTCCTTGTTTTTCGTCCGACTTCTCTTGAGGAGACCGTCGTACAAGCGGACCAAGTCTGGGGGCACGGGTGGCAGGTCGACCAGCGGGTTTGCTTCTAGTGCACCCAGCTGCAGGGCGGCCCAGCGGTGCGTCTTGTTGCCCGTCTCCTGCGCGATCCGTCGGATGGCTTCCGCTAGCCTCTCGTCGTCCTCGCTGCTGCCGCTGCCCGTCGCCATGCGGATCGATCTCGCCCTGGCTTCCACCGTCGTCGCAATGTCGGCTTCCGTGTCGGCCTCCTCCATCTCGTATAGCGTGAAGCCGTGACGCACCTGCGCGCCCGCGAGGCCGAAGAGGGGGCGGGAGAGAATCAGCACCCGGAATGGACCGGCCCCGCCCACGCACTCGAGGAAGTCTTGGAGGTGTTGCACGTGCAGCCGCGCCAAGCACAGGTCGACTCCGTCAACGATGAGCGTGATGCGAGGTCCGCCGTCGTCCTGCAAGGCGTTGCGCACCCGCTCCCAGAGGCTCCTCGCCACGTCCCAAGTCCACCTGAAATCAGAGGGATGCTCGGCGTAGATGTTTCCGAAGCAGTCTTTGATGAGATCTTGCCGGTGGGAGAGAATGCCATGCAAGAGAGTTCGGAGCACCGACGTCGTGTCCCTATCACGAGGGTCTAGGTCGTCGAGGAAACAGCAGACACTCCTCGCACCAGGAGACCTTAGAACCCAGTTATGAATGTGCTCTGCTAGATACGTCTTGCCGCATCCGAATCTGCCCGAGATCCACAACTTGTTGGTTCTTCCCCAGGCCATGAACTGGTTTCGTTGCTGGATCCAACCGCAAGTTCCTTGGGTAGGCTGGCGGGCGCGTCTGTTGTCTGCCATGCGTCCAACGGCCAGGAATTGGAGAGCTGCGTCATTCATGTCCTTGTCCGTAAATTTTGATGCCTGTGAGGAGCGGCGGCCGAGCGCTGGTGCTGCGCCTGGCAAATACGATGGCCCCGATGACCTCGATGGAGACGACGGTAATGACGGGGCTTGCCCTTCCGGTGCCCCCCCCTCTGGCAATCTCACTTCCCGGACTTCATGCTCAATGACTGTCGGGTGGGGGGTTATCACGGGCGGGTTGAAAACAGCCACTAGCGACTGCGAGACTTTGAGCTCCTCCTCCGGCTCAGGGCCTTCCTCCTCTTGTCTACAGCAGCAGAAAATGCTCCGAAACAAGCTCCGCCGGCGGCTGCGGTTAGACGGATCCGGTCCTTGGGGCTTTACGACGGGGGGTTCTTTTAACGAGGCCGATGGTAATTTTGCGATCTTCTTCTTGTGGGCGTCGGATGGCGGTACTATGAAACCAATTCCAAGTTACTATGGAAACCAGAGCAAAAAAAGAATTTTCTCAGATTTGCGCCCCCCCCAAAAATACTTGCCTGTGTACTCCACGATTCGCCTTTCAATCTTGTCCAGCTCGTCCCAGACGACACGGAGATGTGCGTCATCCACATCAAACTTACATATTTGGAAGTGATCTCGTGGCAAAGTATACGATGCTGTTGGCGTCAACGGTGAATAGAGATAGCCTGAAGCCTGATAGTAGACATGCGCGCGGTTA
>Ga0247765_1000262_pt1 | contig 42302 bp, 36 predicted proteins | sample UWRJL106311C6_FD_179949 | JGI IMG/M metagenome (GOLD analysis project Ga0247765, IMG submission 179949) | Plant litter microbial communities from Arlington Agricultural Research Station in Wisconsin, United States - UWRJ-L106-311C-6 | ecosystem: Environmental > Terrestrial > Plant litter >... | reverse complement strand
TTATATCTTATTTATACTATACTTATACTACTTTTTACTACGTTTTATATTACTTTTTTTTACTTAGATTATTTTTATATAATTATTTATATAATTCTTTACTAATTTAATATATATACTTTCATTATACAATTAATTTATATTAATTTTAACTATAAGTTCAAAATAATTCTCTTTACTTAATTTCTATCATATACCGTAACCCTAATACTAGTAGCTGTACTTATATATACGTACAATCTAACTAATTTACCTATCTTTTTCCCCCCTTAACCGTACACTTTACGCTCTTCCTATCTAACTCTTCGCAATACAGCCGGTTTATAAACCCAATAACCCAGAATAAAATACTCAACCCACTTGCCTCAACACCACACCAATTAACCCTTTTAACTACAACCTACTCAATAATATAACTTTTATCAACAAAACCACCTATACGTTATACAATCCGTATAGTATCCAATCGAAACTTATCATAAGACTTAGAACGGTCCTCTATTCTCGTCAGTACAGCAACAATTACCGTAATTAATAAATCCAATTCCAGGTACTAAGGTCTTCGTACTAGCTTAAACGATCCCCCATCTACTAACTCTATAGCCTACGCCTCACATAGCTCTTATAGCAACCGGTACCTAAAGCAACAACTATACCTTTTTATATTAATACCGCGCAATCTGCAAATCCAGTTAAACCACTACCCTAAATTAATATAGTTTTTAAACTAATATATTTTATCCCTTAGTTTAGTACGTTACATACAGCTACTAAGCAAATACAATAATACTCGAAAAATATAAACAGCTTACGAAATTCATTATATATCCGCTAAAGCTCCGCCTCCCAAGTAACATTATTACGTACCGGTATTACCAATCCATCAGTTATCCGTTCTTCGTACGGATCTAACATAACGGCTTCTAAGATCTTAATAGCCCGGTTTATATAACCAAAGCACAGATCGCACTAAAACTTACCCTTAGTACATATCTAACAAATTAAACCATCTATAATTAAGGTTAGATACTAGCGTTAGCAAACAGCCATCTAACTTACATAACCAATAATCTCCTCCTCATTTACGAAACGTTTCGCAACCTCTAACGCCGAGGCCGCATATACTAATACGCTTATATTACCTTTACCATCGCAACTAACTCAACCAGTTTCCTATACGAAATAACGTAGTTAACAGGGCAATCCAGTATATATAATAAGCCAAATATCAGGTTTATCAAATCCCTAACCCAACGCATTAGTAGCAATAATAACACCTTCATCCCTTTTCCAATTTACAAATATATTATCCTTTTACTAACCGGAGCCAATGCTAGCATAGTACGCTAAGCAACCCAACCGTTATATTAACTGGCTAACGAGCTTAACTATACAACAATATACAATAACCCGGCCCCGGAGTACTGGGCCACCCTATCCTACCAGATAGTTATTAATTAACTATATAACTATATCTTCCTTTTTATCGGAACTATTAGGAGTTTAAACTTAGTATTATATATCCGGTTAATTAATCAAACCCCGGAATACTTTAGCAATTGATTATAACGAGTACAGGCCCAGAATGCTCTATAACTCCGCCTCACACCGAGGTTATAAGGTTACAATTAGGAAAATTAGCTGCGTAACTATACTAAGAAGGTAGTTGCGAATATTACGTAATTATGGCCTAAACCAGTAATTAGTATTTAATACGACGTAATACTCGTTGATAACGATACAATTTAAATGGAAAAAGGTAATTAGGCGTTTGATAAAACTTTGCTATAATAGGTAGTTAAGATACTCAGGCGATATAAGTACTAGTTAGGTCGTATAATGCCCAATCCTGGGGCTCCAGATCGTATAAAGGTCCTTTTAAATACGGTTAATACGTATAATAAGGTTTACTTATAGTATAATGAACGGAATAACAATAACCATTATACCGCTACTGGGGTTAATTATCGCCGGTAACAGGAAGCTTATCGTCTTACCTTGGCCAATCGTTACAATTTAAAGTATAAGGTTATGGTACAGAATTATGGTATTTAATACCTCGGTTTAATACGGCTTAAGCTTAGTACTGGGCTGGCTTAAAACTCTGATTAATATGGCCTCGAAATTAACTGTATAAAGGTAGCGGAGCTGCTAAACGTATATATAGCTCTACGTAGTAAGTAGGTTGCTAATATACCCAGTTTAAATACTAAAAAAATTGGAATTAAAGCCGAATAATTTATACTACGTTATACTAATTTTAAGATACGTTATTAGACTTTTAACGTTACTAAAGTTAGTAACGGTATAACTATACGTTATCTGGGCTATATAGGAAGAGTAGGTAGTTTGTAAATCGAGGTAATTATTTTCGTCATTTTCCGTATCCGAATCTTTATACGAAGAAACGGCTAATTCATACTATTATATAAATTAAGCGTTTCTAATAAACCTATAAATAATAGTAATAACTATATAGCGTTATTTATAAATAATAATAACGTACTTTAGATGGCGTCTCGTATACGCTTTTAGTACCTAGCGTATTTTATTAAATAACCAGATATACTTGTTATAAATAAAGTACTAATGGTAAGGTAGTTATATAATAACGTCCTCGTAATTCTAGCTATTTAATAGTACCAAACCGTCCTTATCATTATCTAGTAACTTAATTAGTAAATTAGCTTATAACTATAATATAACGATATAATAAGATATATTAGTAAGCTTAGCAAAAAGGTATTAGGTAAATGGGAGAATTATTTAAAGGTACTATATAAACGAAGGTATAAACTTGCAAAGTAGAAACCGGGAGATTAGCTTTACCTATTTAATAATCACGTAACTTTTATAATAACCCGTTTATATATAAATCTAATTATTCCATATATATATATTCCATAGGCCGCTATTGGGTATATTAATTAGCCGTATAACCAGAAGCTCCGTCACGCATATCAACTGATTGGTGAATAAGTATACGGTAACGAAAAACTACTTTCGGAACTCCTTAACCCGGGTAAAGTAAGTTAAAGCCTCGCTTTATTATATCTTAATATCATTATTTACGTTATTAATTTAATACTTTTATAACTAATTTACAATATAAATTTACTCGAAGAGCTACCTACAGCCTAGCTTAATTTATAATTCGTTTCCCAGGTTCCTTATAAAAGAAAAACCGGGTATAAAATCATATAAATCATCCTTTATATTATCCGGAATCTCTAATAATACATAGCTATAGGGTGTAAAGATAAACTTATTTATAAGGTTTTTTAAAAATTATATAAGCTTCTATATTATTTTTAAAAGATCTATTATCGTAAAAAATTATTATTTATATAAAAAAGTTATTCCGTCCTTACTGTTTTATAAAATATAGCCCTTTTACGCATTATTCCGGGCGAGCTTTATACTATACGCTTTAATATTAATAATCTAATTAAAAGGCGTAAGCTAACTCTCCTGGGTAAACCGCTAAAGAAAACGTAAGGTTTTTACCTATATAAGCTTAAAAAATCCATTATTATTTAGTATAAAGGTTAGCCGTTATTTAGTAAAAGCGTAATACGTATACGGAACTAACTTACTATTTCCTTACGTTAGATTTTTTTTTATTTCCAGCTAGCTTTAATATAAAACTAGGTACTTCGCTACCCGAAGGATTACAAAATACTTATTAATATATATCATAAAGGCTACCCAGATATTATATATTAAATCAACACCCATCCCCACCAGTACCAATAGCAGAGGACTTTTATACAATTAGCCCGGTAGCTAGTAGTTAAGCAAATTAATTAAAAAGTTAAGGATAAGCCGGTTAAGGGCTATACAGTCATTACTTTTAAACGTATCGTATAATTACTTTTCAGCCACTCAGATAATAAACTGCCACAAATCCTCTTAATACAGCGTCATTTTCTATAGCGTAAATTTCTCCTAAATACGCGAATCTTTAAAAAACACCTAAATACGGTAAATATACAATACAGCCCTTTACTAGACCTTAATATACCTAATAATAGTAAAGGTTTTAACCCGTACGTTAAAAGGGTATTGTAACTTACTCCCCAACTTACTAATAATTTCGAATAATACAGCCAAACCGGTTTCCAAACAATTAAACGCCAGCCACGCCTCTTGTACAATAGCATTAACGGCCTCCCGGAGGAAACCTAGCCGCAACGAGTACTCCTCCTACTACTATACTAATATTTCTAATATATTTAACCACCTAATTTCCGGATTTCTACTAGTTAATTACCAAATCATATTAAATAATAACCCGTTAAAGTATTTACCCTACCCCGTACACTAAACCCAAAGATTAAACTTAAGGGACCCGAACTTATTACTAATAACGCCTGTAACGTACTATATACCGTCCATTTACTTTATAACTAAGTTAATAAATCGCTATACTACTATTAATTATTCGGAATATCCACCCAATATAATATTACGTATCGGAATAAGTATAATAACCTCAAAGTAAACTAAGCCTTTCCTCCTAGTAAAAAAATACTAATACGGAACTCCAATACACCACAGTATAGTAACACCCGCTATAATTATTAACTAGCCTTAAGGCCTCGGGTTGACCTAGCCGTGGTTGCTTTTGTAGTAACCCTATATACGCTTAACCGATATTACAATATACGGATACGCGATATAAAACAAGCTATTATAAAAAGGCCCTTTAAGCTAGGGAATTATAGGTACTAGCCTTTTAAGTAGCTCGAGGAAATCAAAATCGACTTATTTTTGGAACTTCATATTAAATAAGGCTAAATATTATATAATAATCTTCCGAATCGCGAAAGGCATGCCCCTATACTAGCTGGTAAAATATACTTTAGCTTCGCCGGAAAGTACGTAGTAATAATAGCTTGTATAAACGAAAAGATCGTACTTTTTAAAATAACGGAACAAGTCCATAGAAACTAAATATAAAGATATTACGTAATATCTAGGTATAGGATTGTATAAAAGCGTACGTAGGAAAATTAATTTAATAAAATAAGAAGATAAGCCGTAATAAAAGCTAATGGTTTGCTAATTTGAGAATTATACAGTAAAAAGAGGTTGTAAAAATATATTAGTTTTTTAAATCGGCGGTATATACTAACCCAAAGTAGACCTATTTAACCTTTTTTATTAGTTGCAGGTTGGAACTCCCAGCGATAACGAATTAAAGCCCCTGTATATTAAAAAGGTATTGTAATAAGTTAATTTTTTAGCTCGTTTAATTATTAATATAAAATAATATAATACTATAATATAGCAAAACATCCCGTTGGAGAAGATGGTATAATACTGTAAAGGAGCTCTTTAGCTAAAATTACATTTAAGTAACCAGCTAAGTTTATTTAACCTAGCAAGTAAATATACAATATAAGGAGTTATCCGGTTTAATAACTAGTATTTCTAATATTAACGTAATATTCTAAATAATATATAATATATATAGTATTAAGGATATAAATTGATTATTAACATTTAACCCAATATTACTATTATATAGCAATTTTGTAAATAGGAGCCATAAAACCTAGGTTGGTATATAACGCACATATCAAGTTATAAGACAAAAATTAATATAATTACTGGCTTTTTATCCAATATCAACTACGTATAACGCTATCGCTATATTAAAGAGTAAATTATAGTACTAAACAACCGCGTACAGCGCTATTTTTACCTAGAACTGCAAAGGAAGGAGTAAATTAGTAATGGTAAAATCGGGCCTACTTACCAAGAATAGTGGAAACCAGCACCTTAATGGCCGGTATAATTTCTGGGTATAAATACCCCCCTTACCCTCCGCCCTTTACCACCTTTCTTCCTTTACACAATAACTTCAATCACTACCCACCTTAATAACCCATAGCCCATTACTTATTACATCTTAAGGTACGTAATATTTTCTTGCTTTATATACTATACATATACTCTTTGCCTACTTTGCACGTTTATTTTCGTATACGCAGCTAAAAAACTTACACTTAGTACAACTTTCGGCACATTACCTACTTTAACTTAAGGTACGTTACATTTTTTTTCTTATTTTTCTACTTTATATACCAAATATACTTTCCCTTTACTTACTTTCCACCCCTACCTTTATATACGTAATTAAAAATCTCATACCCAATACAACCCGCAATACATCGCCTACTTTATTTTAAAATACGTAATATTTTCTTACTCTATATACTATATATACATATACACTCTACCTACTTTACACCTTTATTTTTATATATATAGCTGAAAAATTTATACTTAGTACAGCTTTTGGTATATTACCCGCTCCAGCTTAAGGTACGTAATATTTTCTTTCTTATTTTACTACTTATATACTAAATACACTTTCTATCGCCTTATACTTTGCCTCCATTTTTGTACGTATAACTAAGAAATTTATACCCAATATAACCCGCAATATATCGCCTACTTTATCTTAAGGTACGTAATATTTTCTTGCTCTATACACCACTTACATATACTCTCTACTTACTTTTTACCCTTAACTTTATACGCGTATCCAAGAAACTTATATTTAGTATAATTTACTATATATCACCCGTTTCAGCTTAAAATACGTAATATTTTCTTACTTTATATATATATACACACACTCTTTCTCTTTACCTACTTTCTACTCCTAATTTTGTATACGCATTTAAAAAACTCATACCTAGTACAGCCTATAGTATATTATACGCCTCAGCTTAAGGTACGTAACGCTCTCTTTCTCATTTTGCTGCTCTATATACCAAATATACTTTTTATCGCCTTATACTCTACCTCTACCTTTATATATATAACCGAGAAATTCACACCTAGTATAACCCGTAATATATTACATACTACATCTCGAGGTACGTAATATTTTCTTACTTTGTATATTATATATATATATACTTTGCCCACTTTGCACCTTTATTTTCGTATACGTAACTAAAAAATTCACGCCTAGTACAACCTACGGTATATTACCCGCTTTAGCCCAAGGTATATAATATTCTCCTACTCATTCTCCTACTCGTATACTACAAATATACTCCCAATACTCCCTACGCATTTTCCCGTATCGTATACTTTATAAAATAGCCCTTTTTAGTTTCTCCTAACCAATATATTATATAATTTGCAATTTATACTACTTTACCTCCTACTATACTTTAATTATCTAAATCTCTACCTACCCCTACTTTTCGTATAATCTTATTATTCTTTACCCCAGGTTACCTATTAGCATTACCATCTACCAGGCATTATACAAAATTCCAGCTAATATTAATAATTAATAAATTATAGTATCTACCGCCTTATATAGTTTATCCGCCTTACTCCCACCCCCAACAATATTTACAAGGTATATATAGCCTACAATTAGTTATATTTAATATATTAATAATACGTATAGCAGCAATACCTCCTCGCGGATAGGCCAAAACCACTACCGCCGCTATTAAGTGGCCTACGGGTATACTAGTAGATTATATTAATAACGAGAAATATATTAACTTTTCCGTAGCCCCTTGGCCTTTTATATTACAAAACCTTACCAAATACGCCAATATAACTACCTATATAGCTATCCTAAAGTCGGAATCGCTTAATAAAGTTATACTTATTAAGTACGATAACTTTATTAAGTGGTGCCTAACGTAGTAAACCTTAATTAAGGATACTTAACGCGGAAATACTTTAGTACTAGTATCGAGAGGTAAATAACTAAATAACAGCCCTTATATAAACCGCTATAGTACTGGGAATAAAAAGTTTTTTAAATATTACCTTATTATATAGGGCCATTTCAATAACGTATACTTTAATTACGTATTAGTAAATTAGAAGATAAAGTATTCCTATTATAAAGTAGGCGGGGGGGCTGATATAGAACCTAGTATATATATTACAGTATAATTGGATAAAATAACTAATTTGTATAGTAGTTAAGTACGATACGCCTATCCCCTTTAAATTAAATAAAACCTTAAGGTACTAGATACTAAAAAATACCGGTACTAGCTTCGAGTAAATAGTACTAAATTTTAGCAACAAGGAGGAGAATAGTAATACCGATAACGGCTTATTACAATTTATTAGTATAAGCTTAATTAAAACTAACGGTAGTATGCTAAGCCCAAACTTATATAATAAGCTAATTAATTAGAGGAATAAAGCTATAAGTTATGCAAAGGATTTGAGGAACGCTGCGTATTAGGCCTTTTATCGGGCTAAGGGCCTAAATATAAAGGTATAGCGTTAGAGAGAGCGTTTCGAAAACCTTTTGTAAAAGAGGGGTAAGGGTAAGGGTAGGCGCTAGTTTTATACAACGACATGGTATAGGGTTTAGAGCTGGTGATTTTTAAACGCGTTTTTTAGGCCTATACTGTCGTAAGCTGGGGTTACGAGCCTTAATGGGATAATTGGGTAGTTAAAGGTAGCGATGGCGATAATATACATATACCATCTTACGATATTTTTTACATTAGGAATCTGTAGAGGCGATAGTAGATTTATACGCCTGTAACCTACGATGCTTTTTTATATTAAAAGTTTGTAATAGTAATAGTAATCTTATACGCCTGCTATCTTACCTATATAGATAAAATACGATATATTTGTAAAAATATAAGTCCATATAATTTATAGATCCTACTATATAATACCCTGCCTCCAGAAAATAGTTAACATTATAGTGGCGGTTATTTACAGCATTATACCTTAGATCCTAATATATATAAAGATAATTATATTATACCTTGGGATTTTTATTATACTATGTAATATCTGATTTTTTTAGAAAGCTTTTATATCTCTTATATATATATTTTAGAGATATTTTAAATATATACGGGAATTTATTTTAATTATATCCAAATCTATATCATATACAATCTTGAAACTTTAATACGCGATTTATTAATTATTTTCTATATAATACAATACGTATCGTCCCTTTTATTATATAGTATAGCGCCTATAGTCTTAGTTATATAGGCTGTAGTAGGGTGCGATTAGATTATAAGAAAAGAACGATTAATTAAACATTGTATACTCTGGCAGGAAGTTTTCTAAATCGTATTTTTGTAGCTGGATCTTTATAGGGGTTTTTTAATTGATTTTACAGGGGTAAAAAAGCTTATTTGCATAAGAGGACCCCAAACCTTAAGACACCTTTATATTTGCGCGGAATTATACCAAATCAAATCGAACCTTTATCCAGCACTACGTATTGTACAGCAAATTGAAAACGTACGTTTTAATCGCTAGAAACTAACGATTCGATATATATTAGTTTCATTCATTTTAATTAAGTAGCTAAATGTGCATTGTACTAATTATATAGCGACTTCGGACCTTTTGCCCCCAACATCTTCTCACCCCTATATCTCAATAACCAGATATTGTACAGGAAATCTGAAGAGACAGAAGTTTTAGTTTTCTTCTTACGATTCGAACGGTACCATTTTTATAACTATACACCTTTAGGAACAAAACGAACTCTACCCCCTATACAGAAAGGAACTCTACCCCCCATTTCCTAGAAAAAGTAGGGCAAAAGAAAGGAACTCTAGTAGAGTTCCGCGTGGACTATAGTTAGACTTGGGTCGGTATATAACGTATATATTGAGTTATAAGACAAAAATTAATACAATTATTAGCTTTTTATCTAATATTAACTACATATAACGCTGCTGTTGCATTAAAGAGCAAACCACAGCACTAAACAACTGCGTACAGTATTATTTCTACCTGGAATTGTAAAAGAAGAAGTAAACTAGTAATAGCAAAATTGGGCCTATTTACCGAAAATAGTAGAAACTAGTACCTTAATGGCCGGTATAATTCCTGGGTATAAATACCCCCCTTACCCTTTACCCTCTACTACCTTTCTTTCTTTATATAACAACTTTAATTATTACCCACCTCAACAACCTACAGCCTATTACTCGTTATATTTTAAGGTACGTAATATTTTTTTACTTTATATACTATATATATACTTTTTACCTATTTTATACATTTATCTTCGTACACGCGGCTAAGAAACTTACGCTTAGTACAACTTTCGACACATTACCCGCTTTAGCTTGAGGTATATTATATTTTCTTTTTATTTTTCTACTTTATATACTAAGTATACTTTCCCTTTGCTTACTTTCCACCCTTACCTTTATATACGCAATTAAGAATCTCATACTTAATACAACCCGCAATACATCGCCCACTTCATCTCAAAATACGTGACATTTTCTTACTCTATACACCATATATACATATATACTTTACTTATTTTGTATATTTATTTTTATATGCGTAGCTAAGAAACTCACACTTAGTATAGCTTTTGGTATATTACCCGCTCTAACTTAAAATACGTAATATTTTCTTTTTTATTTTACTACTTATATACTAAATACACTTTCCATTACCTTACACTTTACCTTTATTTTTATATATATAACCGAAAAATTTATACCTAATACAACCCGCAATACATTACTTACTTTATCTTAAAATACGTAATATTTTCTTACTTTATATACTACTTATACATACTTTTTACCTATTTTCCCCCCTTAACCTTATACATATATTTAAAAAACTCATACCTAGTACAACTTACTACATATCGCCTACTTTAACTCAAGGTACGTAATATTTTCTTACTTTATACATATACATATACTCTTTCTCTTTACTTACTTTTTTTACTCCCAACCTTATATATATATTTAAAAAACTTATACCTAATATAGCCTATAATACATTATACACCCTAGCTCAAGGTACGTAACGCTCTTTTTCTTATTTTACTACTTTATATACTAAATACACTTTCTATCACCTTATACTTTACCTTTACCTTCGTATACGTAACTAAAAAATTCACACCCAGTACAGCCTACAATATATTGTATACTATATCTTGAAATATATAATATTTTTTTACTTTGAATACTATATATATACATATTTTACCTACTTTACGCCTCTATCTTCGTATACGTAACCGAAAAATTCATACCTAATATAACTTATAGTATATCACTTACTTTAACCCAAGGTATATAATATTCTCCTACTTATTCTCCTACTTGTATATTATATATATACTCTTAACACTTCTTACATATTTCCCCGCGTTATATACTTTATAAAATAGCCCTTTTTAATTTCTCCTAATTAATATATTATATAATTTACAATTTATACTACTTTACCTTTTATTATATTCCAATTATCTAAATTTCTACCTACCCCTACCTTTTGTACAATTTTATTATTCTCTACCCTAAATTACCTATTAATATTATTATTTACTAAATATTATATAAAATTCCAACTAATATTAATAATTAATAAGTTACAATATTTACTACCTTATACAACTTATCCGCCTTACTCTTACCCCTAATAACGTTTATAAAATATATACAACTTATAACTAATTATATTTAATATATTAATAACGTATATAGTAACAATACCTCCTTACGGATAAGCCAAAACTATTACCGTTGCTATTAAATAGCCTACGGGTATACTAGCGGATTATATTAATAATGAAAAATATATTAACTTTTCCGTAGCCCCTTAGCCTTTTATACTACAAAACCTTACTAAGTATATTAATATAATTACCCGTATAATTATCCTAAAGTTAAAATCGCCTAATAAAATTATATTCGTCAAATACAATAACTTTATTAAATAGTACCCAACGTAGCAAACCTTAATTAAAAATACTTAACGCGGAAATACTCTGGTACTAGTATCAAAAAGCGAACAACCGGATAATAGCCCTTATATAAACCGCTACAATACCGGGAACAAAAAGTTCTTCAAATATTACCTCATTATATAAGGCCATTTTAATAACGCGTACTCTAACTACGTATTAGTAAACCAAAAAACGAAATATTCCCACTACGAAGTAGGCAGGGGGGCTAATACAGGACCTAGTATATATACTACGGTATAATTAAACAAAATAACTAATTTATACAGCAATTAAATACAATACACCTATCCCCTCTAAATCAAATAAAACCTCAAGGTACCAAACGCTAAAAAATACCAATACTAATTTTAAATAAGTAATACTAAACTCTAATAATAAAGAGGAAAATAGTAATACCGATAATAGTTTACTACAATCTATTAATATAAATTTAATCAAAACTAATAGCGGTATTTTAAACCCAAACTTATATAATAAATTAATTAATTAAAGAAATAAAACTATAAATTATATAAAGGATTTAAAAAACGTTACGTATTAAACCTCTTATCGGGCTAAGGGCCTAAATATAAAGGTACAGTATTAAAAAAAACGTTCCGAAAACTTTTTACAAAAAGGGAGTAAAGGTAAAGGTAAGCGTTAATTCTTATATAACAACATAATATAGGGTTCAGAACTAATAATTCTTAAATACGTTTCTTAGACCTATACTATTATAAACTAGGGTTACGGGCCTTAGTAGGATAACCAGGCAATTAGGGGTAGTAATAGTAATAATATACGTATATTATATAATAATTTTTATATTAGGAATTTATAAAAGCGATAGCGGATTTATATACCTATAACCTACAATGTTTTTTTATATTAAAAGTTTTTAATAGTAATAATAATCTTATATACCTACTATCTTACCTATATAAATAAAATATAATATATTTATAAAAATATAAATCCATATAATTTGGGGATCCTTATTATATAATACCCTACCTTTAGAAAATAATTAATATTATAATAGTGGCTATTTACAGCATTATACTTTAAATCCTAATAATTATATTATATTTTAAGATTTTTATTATATTATATAATATCTAATTTTTTTAGGAAACTTTTATATTTTTTGTATATATATTTCAAAAATATTTTAAACGTATACGGGAATTTATTCTAATTATATCCAAATCTATATCTTATATAATCTTGAAACTTTAATACGTAATTTATTAATTATCTTCTATATAATATAATATATATTGTTTCTTTTATTATATAATATAACGTTTATAATTTTAATTAAAGGGGTTATAATAAAATACTATTAGATTATAAGAAAAGAATAATTAATTATATTATATATTTTGGCTAAAAGTTCTCTTAATTGTATTTTTATAATTAGCTTTTTATAAGGGTTTTTTAATTAAGTTTATAAGGATAAAAAAACTTATTTACTAGGAGGACCTTAAACCTTAAAATACCTTTATATTTATACGGGATTATATTAAATTAAATCGAACCTTTTTCTAATATTACGTATTATACAGTAAATTAAAAACGTACGTTTTAATTACTAAAAACTAGCAATTCGATATATATTAATTTTATTCATTTTAGTTAAGTAGCCAAATGTATATTATACTAATCGTACAGCAGGTTCAAACCTTTCACCCTTAATATCTTCTCACCCCCATATCTCAATAACCAGACATTATACAGGAAATTTAAAAAAACAAAAGTTTTAGTTTTCTTCTTGCGATTCAAACGGTACCATTTTTATAACTATATACCTTTGGGAACAAACTTACGTCTACCCCCTATATAGTAATCGAATCTACCCCCTATTTCCTAGAAAAAGTGGGGCAAAAGAAACCAAGTTTAGTAGACTGCCGCGTAGACTATAGTTATAATTAGTTTTAGGGTAACGTGCATGATAAGCGAGCGCAACAGACAAGCGAGCGCAACACTTTTCACGCGTTGCACCATTTCCACATTTAACCCTTATTTTCTCCACAACCCAATATAATAGTACGTTTAAACGAAGTACGATTACTTCTGGCCCTCCAAGTTCTCTAAAACGATAAAAATCTAAACTTACGTAAGGTAGCTAAGATTTATAATATTAATTATATAACTCTCTTCCACCGGCGCGCTGGTCGGCCTACGTAACGCAATATTCCAGCCAACTTACGTAAATTTACGGATTTAGAAGAGAAAACGATTATTTAATATATAATTAAGCTATATATACGCGTATTTTATCCCCGGCTTTCGTACGTAGAAAATATAGCCAACTAATTACTACGCAAACACAACGCGCCCCCTATTAACGTATAATAGGCTTATAACTTTATTAAACGCTAGCTAAAACTCCAAACGCGTTTTATACGTAAATATAACTACTAAAGGGCTAAATACGAAGATTTAATAATTATTCGCAAATAATTTGCCCTTATACATAACGTTAAAGTTAAGTATAATATTCTTGACGACAATTCGTATAATTTTAACGAAACCGGCTTTATAATAGGTATTATTATCACCGCTATAGTAATTACTACCTCTAACGGCTGCAATAGGGCCAAACAGGTCCAGCCTGGAAATCGAAAGTAGGTAATAATTATTTAAGGGGTAAACGCTTTGGGTTGAGCTATCCCGCTATTTATTATCTTAGCTGGGCAGTACTACCTCGCCAATTAGTATTAAAAGTATAACCTTCCAGCCTCCTGGCGTATTGTAATAACTAATAACGGGTAGACTATTAATAAGAAAGGTATAAATTGGATTCGGTATTTCGATTTCTATATAGCATTTCGTACGAAGGGTAAATATCAGCTACTTATCCTTAACGGCTACAATAGCTACTACTCCGAAAAATTCGAAACCTACTACCAGGAGTATAATATTATTATACTTTATATACCTTCGCACTCCTCGTACCTACTTTAGCTATTGGATATTAGTTATTTTAAGCCGTTAAAAAAGGCGTACAGCCGCTAAATTAAGTAGTTGATGCGGATAAATATTACATATATTAGCAAGTTGGAATTTCTCTATACGTTTAGAAAAGCGTTTTTTACTTTGATTACAAAAAAGAATATCTAGGGGGGTTTTACCGGAACCGGCCTTATACCGTACAACCTAGAAAGAGTGATATTTAAGCTAGATATCTATATTCGAACCCTAACCCCCCCAGCCTTAAGCTTACGTATAGTACTACCTTAAGTTTCCCAAACGCTATATAACCCTCGAGAGGCTACCTCGCAGTTAGTATTTATCAAAACTCGAATTTCCAACCATTAAGGCAACTCTCCAACCTTAATACTAATTACTATAAATTAATTAGCTAAAGGTACGATGGCTGTTATATACGAGGTAGCTCTTTTACGTACGGAGGTCTTAGTACTACGAAAGGCTAATAAGGGGCTTAATAAGCGACGGAGAGCCAAAAAAACACGTATACGGCTTGGAGGGTCACTTACTGTACAAGAGGTACAGGATCTACTAGATTAGAAGGCTGTGGGTGAGCAGTTGGTCCAGGAAATACGACAAAATAGTAGTGGTACAGGGGGGTCTCGTACGAAGATTCGGTACTGTAGAGTATACGGTAAGCCTGGCTATAATGCACGTACGTGTAAAGAGGCTGCAGAATTATCTGATTCATCTGTTTCCGATTTAGTTATAATTATTTCCTAGTATTATAGTTGTGTAATTGAGGATAATTATGGTGGGGAAGTGGAAAGTATTGCGCTCGCTTGTCTGTTGCGCTCGCTTATCACGCACGTTAGGTAAATTTTAATAAGGAATTTTAGAATTTTAAATTATATGGTTTTAAGTAATATTAGTAATTACTTATCTTTATCTTTAAATTTCAAAATACTTTGCCAAATTATAACCATTCGGGTAATCTTAATTATAGCTATAATATAAATTAAATAAGTATTAGGTAGAAGCTACCTACTATTTTCCCTTAAATTTAATATAATTATTACTATAAAAAGAGTACTATTGTATAAGTCTTTTAAAAGCTTTTAGTTAAGTAGAGTAATAAGAAAATTAATTATTATACAATTTAATTACTTAAATTTTTTCTTACTATTATTACCTCTTTTAAAGTGGGATTATAAGGAAGTAAAGAGTTCCTTTTACTGGTAAATTAGGTTAAAGGATAATTATTAATTTTTATTTAATTTTATATAGTGAAAAAGTATACCTAAAATAGATTTTTATATTTAATAATATTGTTTTATCGTATAATTAAGGACCCGGGTGTAAAATAGCTTTATAGGTATCTTATTCTACTTTAATATATTGATAATAAATAGAACGAAGTATTTAGGATTTTTGTATAAGTTATAATCTTTTTAGACCTTATTAATAACTTTAAGTAAACTATTGTAAATAAGTTAAAGCTTTTAAGCCTTTAACTTATCTGAATTATTAACCTAATTATTATTATAATTAAAATTAATTATATAAAGGAACTATTTGTAATTTAAATATCTAAAAACCCAAGCCTATTAGGTTCTTTTAAATTATTAATTAAGTACTAATTTTCCCTTTTCTTTAATAATAATAATTAATTAAGTTATAAATTGTTTTTACTAAAGGTTAAAAGTTAAAAAAATGGGATCTTTAGTTATAAAATTTTATTATCGTATAATTAAAGAACCTTATAGGGCCTAAACCTTAAAAAGCTTAACCCTAAAATGGCCTTTGGGGAAAAAACGTTAGTAGTAAACCCTAGTCTTTTAAAAAAGTAATAGTATATGGGAAGAAGTTAAAAGTTGGCCTCTTCGCGTTAGGTTTTCCCAATTATATTATTAACAGTAATAGGTTTTAATATTTGGAGTTATATAATAAATTACGGAATATTAATGGTATTAAAGCCCATTAATATATAGGAGCTTAGGGCGTGGAATTAGTAGAAGAGGAGTAGTAGGAAATTAAAAACCTTAGAAATTAGCCGTTTTAATATAAGTAATAAGTGAATTTTAATAAGCTTAAATAATAAATTTCCGTATTAGATTTAAAAGGTTTTTTTATATTTCGTATAAAAATATATTATAAATTTATTTAAAAGAATTATATACTTGTAAAATTTGCAAATAAAAACTTTATAAAGTTAAAAAAGATAAATAGGTTCTATTTTATAAAGGTTGGCTAAATGGAAATTAATTAATAAAAGGTTAAATTTAAAAATTAAGTTTACTAAAAGAAATGTACAATTAGATAAGGTAATATTTATACGATTTAAGATATTATTGTTAATTTATATAGCCTAACTGGTCTCAGTAAGGTCCAGTACAGGAGGTTACAGGGGGTGAGTCCCCTGTAACAGGCGCAGCGGAAGGCTTTAAGGGTACGATAACTGCCCGGGACGGGGTCAAAAGAAGCTAAGATCAGCAGACCAACCTGCTGTAACAAGCAAAGATACAGGGGTCTATACCCTGTAACAGGGTGACTACAGTAGACTTTGCACAGAGATCACAAAGGTCAAAAGGTTGCCCTAAGGCTATATATAAACTATCTTGCTTAAGGTAGAAGAAAGGAAAAGAATTAGACACCAGAAACACAGGAGGGGAGATGGTTCTTTATAGGGCTCTCAGTAGGTCTGGGTCAATCTTACAAGGGGTGAGGGCCCTAAAACACAAAAGGAAAGCCTATACTACAGAGGGAAAAGTGCTTACGTTAACGCTGGAATCCGAAAGATTCCAGGGCAACGAATTAGCTATGCTAACGTAACAATGATACTGGGCCTACCCCTGTAGGCCAAGCCTACAGATAGTAGGTCCCCGGAACTCCCCGTCGGTTCTAGTGGGTTCCAGTGGGTCCAGGGGGCTTGGCAGCCCCCCTGAACCACAACACCAACTCCCCGTAGTTATGGTAACTGTACTTTACCATAGTGCAGTCGGCAGCACTCCCAGGGCAGTAGATCAACTAGGCTACAGCACCCAAAGGTGCCGTAGCTACAGGGCAACTGGGCTGTAATTTCAACAATTGTAATTAAGTATTAATATTATAAAAAAATTGTAATAAAAATAGAAATAATAAGATTAAAAAATACAAAAGGCGGTAATGGGGCTTGGTAAAGTAGGTTTAAGAAAAGTACCGGTTAAAAAGCGGATAATCTTAACTTGGATTTAAAAAAAGATAAGGAAGAGGAATATAAAATTGACCAGATTTTAACTTCTCTTTTATATTATAAATAATTATAATATATAGTAAAATAGTACAAATATAACCTAAATTTAGTATAATATTCGGTAAAAGATTTTAAAAATACTACGAAAAAGTTACGTAAATACTATAACGCCTACCCCAACTAAACTAATCTACTAATAAAATTGGAAAAATAATTAAAAATAAATGCGGAAAATTAGATAATAAAGGATTATATGAATAATAACTAATTAATATATATAGATACGAATTATAATGATTTACGAGGAAATAAGTATCACAAACTACCCACTGCACCAAAAAACAGGGAACCCAATTACTTCCTAACCCTAATAATTGCACTTATATCTAACAATAAGTAAGATAGGTTCCCGAAATTAACCTCCAATATACGGAGTTTTTAAAAAATATCGCTAACCTTTTTAACTTTTATTTCGCAAGAATCAGATCCTCATACTCTTTAGACACAATAAATATCGGAACTTCAAGCGAAACGTCTAGGACCTGCCCATTAGGGGCCGGGAAATAATATATCTACGACCAGACGGGGGTATTAAACCCCTTCTCCTAGCCGAGTAAAAGTTGTTCACCTTCCTCTAGCTACTCCAATCCGGTTACGCTCTACTTCTCTCAGAACTTCCCCGACACATACGGTACCCCTAGGTAGGTGACATTCCCCTGGACGAATGGGCTAAAGTTGTGAAATAGGGTGCAAACGGTCCGTTTCGATCAGCCAATGGGAATTCAAGAAAGCTGGGAGAGTTGAGTTGTGGCTTGAACCCTTTTCGGCTCCGAAAGCTAAGTCAGGCAATAAATGCCAATCAGCGCTCAGCTAAAGAGACCGCAGAGCCGGCGTACTTTGGATCCCATTTGTTTCATCAAGCCAACATCCCCAATCCATCAAAAAACGCCGACCCTGCGACCCGGAAAACTTAGACCAACACTACTTCCTCCACTGCTGCATGAGCAAAAAAGTCTTCGTCGAAAATAAAAGTAGTACGGGAAACATAACCCACTCCAATTCTTCGGTATTCCCTTCGGACTTCATTGGTCTACTCAAAGATTAGAAAGCTCTGGAAGATGTTTGGCTCTTCCAGTATCTCCAAACACCAAATGGACTCAAATGAGACATCCTTTTCGCCCAAGCCACCGTCGAATAACAGGCAGCTTGCACGTCTCTGATGTGGTGAGCTATCCTGTGCCAGCTGGGCGTATGGTTGGTAACCGGCCTTATTGTAACAGGAGTGCCCACTTCCAGTATAGTAAACCAAAGAGTAGCCTAAGCAAAACCAAGCTCTCCTCAATCGGCCTCTAACGCGGAGAGTGGCTGAAGAGATTTTTAAAGTGAGCTCTTCGCCGGTCCACTTAATGGTAAGGCTCTGCGGCCCAATCGCGGCACAAACCTTGAGTCGCGTCCGGGATCTAACATCATACATTGGCTTCACCGGGCTATCAACAGATACCCAGGACCAGGATGGGAGGTCGGGGAGGCGTAACACGGCACGGGTCGGCCACCATAACAGGCAGTAATAGATGTCTTCCATCCAGAGTCCTACTACCGGGACCACTTGTAACAGTTCCTGAAACTTCCGCGTAAATCCTGCAATAGCTGGTAGCTTATCACTGAGAAAGCTCAGTTTTCTGGTGGAGTAGTCTTCAACCCAAAACCACCAAATATCCCATACCTCCAAGGAAATTACACATCCAGCAACGCGCCGGGGTAGGGAGCAAACATCCACATCGTGCATTCCGTCCTCAGACTTTGATTTGCTCTGGCAAATCCAGTAAAGCTGGTCATTAGCGAAATAAACGACGCGACTAAAGATAACAGTTTCCTGCAAAATCCATCCTCTCCCATAGAGGGGCAACTGCCTAAGGACGCATAGGTCGGCTCTTGGGCGCACAGCAAAAGTCGCCTAAGGGTCCGGTATCGGAATATGGTCGGCGGCTAGGCGGGAAAGACGAAGTCCTTCTTCGCTACTCGAGGACGACGTAACTGCTATGGTCATGAAAGCATTCTAGTAGATGGCCGTCATCTCTATCAACTGGTATTGCCAGTCTTTCTCGTCATCCTAAATGATGCAGAGACTATCGATCCAGAGATTAAGGATGCCGAGATCCCAGCAAACATTGGAAACATCCTGAAAGAAGCGAGGCAAGTTGCTGAAAGGTATAGAGGTAAGGTGGTCGCTGTAGTTTCTGGTTGTTGTCTTCGGAATGGCGCCAGGGGACCCCCAGCAGTGGCTAAATGCAACGTATTTCCCACTTTGGCCTTCTAAACACTCAACGAGCTTGACAGCCTTGTCATCCGTCGTGAAATCAAGTTTTAGCAGCCGTTTTGGGAAACTTGGGTTTCCAGAGGAACACAAGTGGTGTTAAGGTGACCCGCGGCATTCTCCCATCCATCATTAAATGATATCCGCCGTGTCACTGACAGTAGTGGGGCCGTGACTAGACCAAATGGAGCAATCTCCTTCCATATCTACTGCCCGCTATCAGTAGAAATTTTATATCACAGCTTCACCTGGAGCTTACCTCTCCTAAGCCACTTCAAAGTGATCTTATCTCTACATAATTCACCAGAGGAACTCATAATAACGCTGATCTCGCAATATGGAAACTCCGAACCAAGTAACTCCAGCCGATACCACTCTTATTCCCTCGGGTGAACCTTTAAGGCGTACCAGTAGATAAGGCAGCACAACTCGCACTCTCGTTTCGCCGCTAACCATTTCAGAAACTCAAGAGGTTTACAATATCTTCTTATAAAAGTACCCCTCAGTTCCTTTTAAAGAACGGAGCAAAATCTGCAAAATAGCCCCCGCACGTTGTCAGGGGGGGCGGTGGCGTCCTTTTGGAAGAATACTGCCAAAGCAGCCAGGTAAGTATCGCTATCGCTTCCTTGGAATAAGCGCATCACCAGATCAAAGGGTATTACGCCGGAGCGATTGGGTAAGTTCCACCGTGTATCAGCCCTCTCCAGAAGTAATTTGACAATCGTTGGGTCAGGCAGGCACGGAGAGACACACCGGATAGCGATATGAAGTACTATATCCCCAGCCAGGTCTTTCCAATTGACGTCGAGTCTCGCGCTGCGGAGGAGAAATCTCACGATTCTCTCATCATTCTCTTTAACTGCTGTGATCAAGGGCGTGCAGTCCTCGTGAACGTAATTGGGATCAACTCGTTTAGTCTCAAGGAAATGCGACGCAATTTCGAAGCATCTTCCTTTCGCGGCGAGCCAAAGAGGGGTAGCGCCCTCTAAATCCTTATAGTCTGGGCCGATCCTCCTCATTCCCAACAACATTTTCACCATTTCTTCGTTCTCATATTTCGTTGCAATTGTCAATAGCCTCTCGCCCCGGTACATATAATCTGCATCAACTCATCCTATTTCAAGCAGCAACTTTACTACCGCGTTATATCTGCTCTTAACTGCCAACCAGAGGGAAGTGGCTCCATCTTCGTCCTTACTATCTGGGTCAACTCCATAAATTGTGACAAGGACGCGTACGATGTCATAATACCCGCGCAAGGCCGCGAATGTGAGAAGAATTTGACCTTGAAAGATATAGCTGGGTTTGACTTTTCTGGTCTCGAGGAGCAGCTCTACAAGTTCGATCCGGCCGTTCATAACCACCCTCCAGACTAGTGTGCACCCGTTTCCGTCCCGACTATCTAAATCAATCCCTTACTTAAGTAGAATTGATGTAGCCTCGAGGTCACCGTACTAGACAGCAAATGACAGAAGCGTTCGGCCTTCATCTTTTGGATCCAGTCGTGGATCATTCAGCAACATCTTGACCACATCGTCATACCTATTCCTTACTGCAAACAGCAAACATGACTGCCAAAGGTGGGTCGAGCTTGGTGCCGGTATACTCGGCAGAGTCCTTCGCGCTACCCTGGGTGTTGAATGATCTGTCAGTTTCCACCCAGTCGCACTGGTCACCAACGAAGAAGTCTCAGAAGGGGGGTCTTTTTGGAGTAGGCTCCCCAACAAATCCGAAAGTCCTCTAAAAGCAGCCATGGACATGATCAAGGACCAGACTTCGCCTCTCGTCATTCCTTCCCGAAGTACAAGGGATGGCAGAAACGAGAGATCAGAGTCAGTTGAGCTCTCCCCCAAACGACGGACCGCCGCGTCGACGAAGCCGCCCGTTTCATCGTAAGTCAGTAGAGACAGAACCGCCAATTCCCCTCCGTGCATCGCAACCCACGGCAACGCAGTTGACAGCATACCCGCCGGAAGTTTTGTGTTGACCCCGGGTGTGATCTCGGCAACGAGCATTTTCCATGTCAATTCTTGCTCATTTATGCTCGCCCAAGCCAATGCAGTCAATCCATCCTCATCGACGATGGTCAATCCCTCATAGTCGTTGGAAACCATGAGCTTAACGACCTCCATATGTCCGTTTCCAACTGCCCAAAACAAAGGCGTCCGCCCTTGCTTGTCGGGACAGTGCTTGCAGACGAACTCATCTTCCAGGAGGACACTGACAACTTCCTTCCTCCCGTTACCTGCCGCCCATGACAACAGCGATCTCCCATCCTTGTCCCTGTTGTCGAAATCTTAATCCTGGGGCAGAGCGGACCCCCTAGCTCCGCGATGTGGCGGCGGGTATTGAAAGTGAGTGAGAAGCAACTGCACAATTTCACGGTGCCCATTTCCGGCGGCCCATGATAATAGCGTTCTTCCATCATTGTCTCTGATGTATAATGGGTTGCTTGGGGAGTTTTTTGAATCAATGGACTGCGACAATGCAGTGAAGGTTTCGAGGTCGCCCACTTTTGCGGCTTTCAAGAGTCTGAGACCATGTGCGCGGGGATCGACGTTCTCAGCCCAGGACACAAGGGACATGGCCAACACGCTGGCGGACCAAATCAATTGATACAGAGCGACCAGATCGGTTGGAGAGCTCATGGTCATTGCATGGGAAAGCGGGGTAGGTATTTTTCGGCGAAACAACACAACAAAGGGGCAGTTTCTGTGATAGAAGCTGTTATTGCCCTCGTGAAATTTTAGGCACCTGCGCAAGGCGGCCCGGGGTTCACCCGCGCCAGGGTCTTTATTAGCTCCTTTCATATTCCGATGCAGGAGCTTAGTCAGGGCACGTTTCTTTACTTGGAACAGTTCCAAATCAGAATTTCCAAGTAGTGATCTCGCGACCCTTAGACCGTTTAGAACTATTTCTAAGCCTTTTTACTCACTCGGAACAGCCTGTTCTCCACAATAGCTAAACTGGCCAATCAGGGGCTGGGTTTTCCCTGACGGGTTCTAAGTCGCAGTCAGGACGTAAAATCGTCCTAACAGGTACTCGGACCAAAGGTTTTATCAAGCTCCAGCCACTATAACCCCCTGTAATTATAGTGAACCCCAATAGCTGGTCGTTCTAAACCATTATCTCAAGAAACACCTTATGGAAATCGACACTCGGATAAGACTTCTGAATCAGCGCCCGTCCCCAGACCAGAGCCATTCCAAACCTTTACTAGCTGCAACTGCACCATCTGCCACAAGATCGGCACCCTACACGTCCGCATCCCCTTCGCCCTAGATGATTTCCTCCTCGTATCCCCTCTGGACCCACTTTCCGAATTAGGGGCCTACAAGCGTAAGCCGGATGGGTTCAATTTTCTGTTTTGCAAGAATTGCGGAACGAGGTGCTTCACTTTCATAGGTAAGGGTAAGAATATGGAGGTAAATCTAGGCAAGTTGCAGTTTAAAGGGGAGGAGAAGGGGAAAGTAACGTTAACGTAAAGGCCGAAGAAAAAGGGAAGGAGGGCAGGGTAAATAGGTATTATCTTTCCATCAACGGGCATTCGATTAAAGCTAGGCAGGAGGGGTTCGATATTGGAGTGTCTATGAATCGCGATTAGGTATTATATTATAATTATCGGGAGATGCACGGGGAGGCGAGACCGCAAAAGTACAAGACGCCGCATAAGTTTGGCGCGTATTAGATACCTACCTAAGTAGTAGTTGGCAATGAGGCAACGATAAAATTTTAACATTTATATCACGGCACCAAAGGACGCAATGCGTAAACACCACAAAAAGTGGAACGTTATGCAGTTGGGGCACTGCACCGTAGTCCTTCTACATTTAGCTGCAGCTATAGGCAGGCAGCATCACGGTACCGTGACACCAACGTATAAGGTCCTTTATTAAATTAAATATACCGTTATTATACCTAAGTAGTTAGATACGTAAAGATCACAATATTAATAAAGCTATAGTCACAATAATAATGGAGGCAAGTTATAAAGAAAAAGATAAATAAGTGCTTAACTCTTCTATCTAAGAAAGGGCGAGCCGTAATTATTATAGTTATAGCCATCGGCCCATCAGCCTTTGGCAAAGGTTGAAGACTGAGGTGCCGAGGCGCTAAAACGCTGTAGCGTTTTTAGTGTAATGGAATACAAGGTTTTATTATAAGGCCTTATTATATTATACAGCGGGCTACATAGCTTTATTATACTACTGTACAGCACTTACACTATACAATGTATTTATTTCCAATAAAAAGCGTATACGCTTTAATTTCCAATATTAGAAAATAATTTAAATATAATTAATACGACATGCAAATTTTTATTTATAGTATAATACGTACGTAGTGATTTAACGTTGGAAAAGAAAATATTAAACTACAGCTAATAGCGGGCGCAAGCTAAGTATATTCCAGCCAATACCAGCTAAGTATGGCAACTGCCAAGTGCTCAAAATTGGGTCCCCGCACGGTCCAGCTCCCCAGCGAATACTGTGGCTAGCAGCTAGATGTAGAAGGACTACGGTGCAGTGCCTTGACTGCACAACGTTCCACTTTTTGTGGTGTTTACGCATTGCATCCTTTGGTGCCGTGACATACTGCCAGTGTTTAGCCAATAATTACTGATAGAGTGTTTTCATGGTTGCGGGGGGGAACCGCAGCACTAATTGCTAGTAGGCTATTCCACCTTGGTGTTCAGAATTTATTACATGCCCAGCCCAGTGCGATACCAAATTTCTCTACTACCTGACGCTTTAGAGTCGTGGAATTCCTAATGCCGGAAGGTCAGGCCTGCTTTGGGAGGTGGGAATTGAGGATGCCAAGGTTAGCTTTAATCAACTCTGGAAGCTTTGGGGCGATAGGTGGCGTTGATGTTGTGCAAGGGGTGAAGGTGTTTAAGGGAGCGTCTAGAGTTTTTGCGCCTTTTAAGTTTCTCAATTCTCGCCGCCCCCGCCCAAATTGTCTAGGCTATAATGAACATTTCCTTAGGTTTTGAGTCCTCGGCCTGATCCCGGACCTTCATTATTCCGCCCTTTTGGAGAAACACCAATCGATTCCGAGGCGGTTCTCTTACGTTTCCGGGTCATTACCTGGTCAACACATGGAATACAGAGGATTGCGTTGTTCTTCAGCCTTCGAAATCGTGGATCCTCGGTGTTGAGCTTTGTCCTGCACCTACAACACTCAAAGCACCTCCCACAAATTGGCACGTTCTTGTCCATGTAGTTGTCGGTACCGTAAATCTTCTTCGTGCAAATGGCGCAATGATAGATGCATTCAGAGCATGTTGGCCACCCATTTCCCATGTATCGTAATTCGCCCGTACTCATGGCTTCAGCAAGGGATTGTTGGCAGCCAGGACATCGGAAGCAGTCTTTGTGCCAGTACTGGGATAATTTCTCATTTCCTCTCGGGGCTGTGGTGGTCAGCACGCGTGAATAGGGTGAGGGTGTAAAGTTTTACCTATCTCGTATCCCGTGATATCATAGTCCCGAGTCTAGTTTCTAAAGTCAGAAACGATACGTGTTGCATCAGTGATTAAGCAACATACCTTGCTGCATCCGAGACATTGGCGGTCATCGAAAGTAGGACAGACCTTCACAAGAAAGTCTATTTTGTTGGAGGCGGCAGGTTCATCGGTGTGTGGGTTTCTGTTTTCTCCCGGATGCGTGCTTATCTCGTTGTCCCCACGGGTAGCCTCATCCTGATTTTTGTCGTTCTTGTTGTACTCGGACCGGTAATGTTGGCCATTCTCAATATCCGAGGCCGTAAGCGGCATAGCTATAACAGAGAGAACTGAAATGTCCGCCAAGCTGTAGCCCGTAAACACCGACCAGGCATGTGAGCGGTACGCGGTACTAGCGAAAGATCGGTCGCAGTCAGGGAAACGTGCCGACTTCTTGTAGACATATGATTGTTCCAGGATATTCTCAAAGGCAAAAGTTATCACTCCCTCGTCTAAATTGCTTGCAACACTCTGGACTGTGCTATTTTGTCCAAGTCCCGAGCCTCGGATAGTCATTGCATCGTCCTCGTCAACAACCATCTCCCGAACAGTTATCGCATCTTCGTCAGGTCGTCGCGTGGCAATACTTCTTGCGTCAAAGGGGTCCTCGGATCGCTGTAACTTCTCCCTGAGCAGTGCGTTCTCGGAAATCACCTGGGTCAACAACTCGTGAAGCTTTTCTTGGCAACGAGACGCCTCCGAGGTTGACTCGCTGTTTCCCTTGTCAGCGATCTCAACTGTGTCGCATCGAGATAAGTTGTCAGAATACCCACCACTGAAGGATGCTTAGCATAAATGTCAAAGACATCTTATACCGACCTATCCGCACCAAGTACTCGTCAATCTTCTTGGCATGTCTCTGCCAAGAGATTGCGACACGAAACTTGGAAAGGTTTGCCAAAAGCAGAAGCATGGACTCAAACTCGGAAAACACGAGCATCGCATCAGCGAGCGTGATTCGGAGTTCGTCAACTTGGATCAACTCCCGTCGTGCATTGGCGACTTCGACTTTTTCCAATAGTCGTTGCATCGATCGCAGCGCGATTTCTGTATGTCTGACTTCGTTCTGGGCATCTGTGATCGTCGTCGGCGAATCCTTGATTGTCGATATTGCCTCAAGCAGGGTGTATATCTTCCCAGCTGCTGCGAGGAGTCCCACGATGGATGCCGTGATGCTCAGGGGGTCCATGTTCAGACTTCATAGATCAAGACACAACGAACAGAATGAGTGCAAATCCCATCAGAGTCTGATATTTCGCTATCAGGCTCCATGCATGAGCTTGGCGGAAAAAGGGGCTGGGCCTGGCGCGGGTGGCCTCCGCGGGCCTGCATGCGCTTAGCCTCGCTGATGCATCCTGCAGGTAAAGGCGCCAAGGAAAGATTAAAAGGGATCAGAACCACTCCGAGTCTCAAAGCCAAGGTAGCAGGGATTTGGTCTTTTTCATGTTAAGGAGGAGCGGCTGCTTTGTGCGCAGCTTACCTAGATTGCAGAAGTGTGTATCAGGAAATGTCAGGGTGAAAAAAAAAATTGTCCGGATGATGAATGAAGCTAAGTATCCACTTGATAAGGTGAGTTGACACAAACTTTGTGACCTTGGAGAAAAGGGGTGGAACCCTCTATGGTTGCGGAGGGCAACTCTCTCTCACCTGATTGCATGTGAGAAGCTTTGAAATACGGGCTGATGAGGCTGCAGCATTTCAACATTCTGTATTTTCGCTAGACCTCCAAATGTACAGAACAAGGATCGCAATATATAACTTCGATTGCTCGTGGCGCCACATGAAAACCTATGAGATTGCTCGCGACGCAGTGATTACGATAAGCGCCAACACACCCACGACATGGTTGTGCTGCCCTAAAGATGTGTGCACCCAAGCGCCAAAAAGAGGCTGAGCGCATGCGGGTCCGCGGGAGCCCCCGTACTAGGCTCAGCCCCTTTTCGCACTAGGGTCCTAGAGCCTGATTATGACATTTATGTGTTTTCTCAGTTCAGGAGGCTAGGTATGTGATAATGTGATTGGTGTTGCAGGCTGCGTTGCGGCACGGTAAAAATCCAATACTGTTCATGGTTCCCAGGTTATGTGCTGAACCAAGAACCTGTGGGGCATCTCTATATAGAGCGCGCTACGAATCAAGACGAGCAGGTCCATCTTCCAACTGCTTCTGATGTGCACGTACCAGTCTTGCCAAATTGCATTTATCAGATACTTTACATCATCGCAGCTTCTTCCACGTGATATTCTCTCCAGCATCATTCATGATGGATATTGTGCAGTTTTAGACGTATTCGTGCGACAAATGCCAAAAAGTTGTCTTCGATTTCCGGGAAGAGTTCGAGAAGTCGGTTAAGAGGCTGTTGGATCTGAGCGAGCAGGTTGGTAACGGCACATTTCCGAAAAGGTTGGAAAAGCCAAACGAGGATGAGGATGAGATGGAGAATATGGTTCGGAAAGGCGCCCCTTTTCGATATAACGCTTGACGAACTGTGGGCCAGTACGGTAGCTAGATGCAAGCTTATCAATACCCTTTTGGACGACGAGTGGATCTCGCGAGAGGCAATCCATAATAACGCTTAAAAGGACGTTCCAGTTGATGATCCAAATAAAAGATAGTCCGGTTCTTCGGCCTGTGGGATCCCGAGACAGAAAAGTTGTGTACCGAACACGACATGGATTTCATGTCTTGGCCCACCCGGTGATACTGCTGAACTTTCATCTCGACTCGGCCCATTGCGAGATTTCCAGGCTCTAAGAGCGGCTGCTCTCCTCTCGTATAGTCGAGTTCAGTTCACGGCAGACGAGATGGATTTGTCCACGTACACGATCCGATTCCAGCGAAACGGGCTTCAACTAGAGAGAGGGCTTTACGGATGGCTGGAGGAGGGACAAACCCTACCGGCGGCACACGCAGAATCGAAATGCTGAATCTCAATAAGATCCGCACCACCAGAGACACTGTCGACTTTTATGGCCAACCTAGGGCCAGTAAATTCAAAGAAGGTATCAAGGCCATGAGGCACTGGGAGAGAATCTGCGAATCCTTCTCGCAGCGGGCCTTAACTGTGCCGCCGGACCGCGCCCTGACCATTTCTGGCCTTGCTCACACATTCGCAGAGCATTCTGGAGCCCAGTACTTGGCAGACCTGTTGAAGTCGTGCTTCCACTCTAATCTCTTGTGGCGGATCTCACAGTCTTTCTGATTCACGAACTATCCCTCGGCCTAAGTCTACCAGGGGCCTTCCTGGCCCTGGCTCTCCGTCAACGGGCCTGTCTCCTTGGGCAAGCCTCGCGCATGCCAGAATGCACCGCAGAAATCCTCAGCTACGAGCTGGAGCCCGCCAACCTATCTATCCGCGCCGTATGGCCTAGTGAGCGAGAATTCCGGGAGACTTGTGCTCGCTTCTCGCACGGCTCTGCTCCCCCTAAGATCAGCTCATATCAGGTTTGGGTTTGTGGGCTGAAAGGCCGATTCTAGACGGTGCTCGGTATCGCCGGCCTCGCGGGGCTGTTCAAACTGTACATCGACTGTTACTCGCTTGTGCGGCGCTGGACAAGGGCTACCGTATCCTCGAGAGGAAATTAAACTACCAGGACCCTACCTACGGCTCTTGTCATGGGGCAGCCCCTGCGGGCTTGAATGATCGCAACGCTGCAGCTCTTCCATAGGGTCAGAACTTGACCATCCCGACAATCTCTTGTGTGAAGCCATCACCACCAGGCTTCAGCTTGACAATTTTGCTTAGGCTGAGTCAGGATGTTCGCAAAACGCGGGAAGGAGCACTGATAGGTTTTCATCTCCTCTTTCCACCGCATGATCGAGAAATAATACTTGGCTGTCGGACTTGACAGGCAGGCACAAACGAAGACATTCAGAGATTGATACACGCAATTGATTGATCTGTGGAAAGGAAGTGTGTGCAGAGATCTCTGCAGCCATCTAAAGAGTGGGTGCTATGGCCTCTGTGGGGCGCACCATTCACTCAATGGCCATTCACTCAGGCCATGCCCCGCAACAGGACTTGATACAATACCTTATCTAGTTCATATGTACCGCCCGCCACGACGGCTCAAAAGGATCGCCAAACCATCCACAGGGTATATCCCTCTCCCTCTCCTTCTCGGTCTCCTCACGCAGCGCAACAACAGCCTGGTACCGTCTCATCACATCGGGGACGTTCCTCATGCAATAGCACTCGTCCATCTCATACCTCTCCAACAGCGCCCGGGTATCGTACAGCTTCACCCTCGGGCCGGCGGCCAGTTGATTCGTGCCCCTGCGGTACCGTGCCGGCAGCGACAGGATGTGCGGCACTGCCTCGCTCAGCTCTGCTTTGCTGGTAATGCCCTTGCAGTGCTCCAAAACATGTGCCTCCGCAAGGGGTACGTAATCCTCCAGCTTCCTGAGCATCCCTCGAACTGGGTCCCAGACGTCCGTCCGCATCCGCAATGGGAAGGGATATTTAGTCCCGTATCTTTCCCGGGTGGAGGGCGAGAGGTCATCCGGCGGCACATCATGTCGCCAGAGACCTGTAAAGCAGCGGCGGCAGACGACGTGGCAGGTGATGAGGTATAGGTGCGTCGCTTCGTTATTGCATTTCCGACATTGCGTCTTTTTCAGCTCTGCGGAAAGTTCGCGACATGTGTACGCGGCGGCCTTGGCTGCGATTACGGCGCGGAGGACATTGACGTGCGAGCGCACGAGGAATGCGTACGAGGGGATGCCGTCGACGGTGGCGCGCGCGGTGCGGTTGACTCGGCGGAAGGAAGTTAGGGTGGGGATGTCGACACCGACGAGGACCTCGTAGAGGAGTTCGCTGGGTAGGACGGACAAGGCTCCAAGGGATTCTTTGGCGGGCAGAGTTGGGACATTGTGGTCGAGAGGGAGGCAGGCCCCGAGTCTCTTGAGGTCGAGCGTAAGAAATGCGGTAACGCCGGATCGGGGCATTTTTGGAATGCTTTGAGGCGGAGAGAGATGGGATGAGCTGAAGGAAAGTAGCCAAGGTGCGATAGGAAGAATATGAATGCTGCAGTCAGAAGCGGTGAGGCAGCCCGAAGGGATTTTTGTGTTTGTGCCCGACGCGCTTCGCCCCATCGATGCCTGCGACCGACTTAACGTCCTGAATAGGCATACTAGGAGGCTAACACACTGGTTATCAAAATCTTTACATCTCCTTCCCCTGGGCATTTAAAGCAAACATCGTCGCAAATACATCTCCTCTCCTCAACCTTTTTCATCAACGTCTCAATCACACACCAAGCCCTAGTCCTAGCGTGGAACAACACCAACCCACCATGCATCTGCAATTGCACAACCAAAAACGCCGTCAGTTCGCAGTGCAAAAGCAATGAGTCTAGCGCTGCACCCGGCCCGCCGCCGCTCGTTGTTGAAGGCGTAACCCCAGGAGGCAAAGCGTCCCTGTACAGCTTAGGAAGCTTTGCGGCAAATACGGCTCGGTCCGTGGCTGAACACGTCTTGATGAACGTAAAAATGTTAGTAGTACTGGAAAAGGTTGAGCAGCTACAACGACACCTACCGGCGGAGGGGCTGCGCCGACAAATACTTTTGCAATTGTGGAGAGTACATGTTAGCTCACGGCTAGTAGCAGTTTAGGGGTTGCGCAGTGCGGCGGCCGAGGGATCCTCAAGCATCTGCAAATGGCTGAGTACCTACGTTGAGCGGGTAAATCCGCGTCTTTCAGATTAACGTTGCCTGCATCCATGAGATCAAGCACATTGACGCAAGGGGCAGGGTTCCCACCGACGAGGTGCACGATGCCGACATCTGGAGTGGTAGAGATCTGGGCGCAGAGACACGCCGGCTGTCATTGGCATCCTTTGAAGCGCCGAGCGTGTATGAATGGCGGACTAGTTTACAACAGCCTCCGTACCTCGGAGGGCTACCTCTGTAGAGAGGGCTGTCGTAGCGGCCGCCATGTCCACATGGGACTGGGGCGCTGGAAATTAGTCACCAGCTGAACAGGAACCCGCTTAGCCCCCGTACATGCAGCCAATGTCAAGAGCACTTGGGCATCCATTCGATTCAGCCTCACAGGCCACGCTAGACCTAACCCGGGATTCTGCCCAACTTTGGATGTGGAATCGCAGTTTCCTGTGATGAGTTGAGGCGCCAAGGAAATATATCCTCCCGTTTGATGGGCCAAGATCAGTGCTGCAGTACTTATTGGCTCACATTTTCAGTGCGGGATTTTCATCGCTTTCCTGGACTAGAAAAGGACTCAGAGTCACCGTTCACTCGTGCAACTACGCTGGAACCAGCTCGACACCGTGGGTCAGCCGTAGTTGTGGCGGCCAGTGAATTGATCTCGGCGATTGTCAACGCCGCCACGCGCGGCTGCAGTGTTGCGAGTGCCCAGGATAGGAACCCCGTGATCGGCTTCATTCTGCGCGTTGGAGGATGCATGGGGAGGTAGCGATATGTTGGAGCATACGCATGGTAGTCGTCGCCAACTACTTATACGAGACCATGGCGTGGGTATGAGTTGCCTCCAGTCTTTTACATGAGCTGCTGTCGTCAGTTTAGATGGATCTGGATCGAAAATCCGGCGGCCGACAGAAGCTCCGACGGCCGACAGAAGCTCCGATTCGGACAACTGATATGCCCCAGATGCCTTGGTGATGCCAAGTCGCTGTACCGATCTACCAGGGACAGGTTGTGACCAACGTGGCCGGGCTCGTCCTTGCCAAGGGCCCTAACGGCATCTGGCTACGGTCAACTTCTCCGGATGACGACCTGGCCACCTCAGAAGCCGTCTATGTGTATGGCAACGCCATCCTCAGCAGCAATGTCACCGTCGGCGACATCATCGCCCTCGACGCAAAGGTTACCGAGTACCGCGCCTCGCCCAACTACCAGTTCCTAACCGAGTTGACCGCGCCAGTCAATGTGCGGGTGCTTTCTTCGGGGAATGCGGTAGTCCCGCTCGTCATAGACGAAGACACGCCCTCGCCGCCAACGGGAGAGTACAGCAGCCTCGACGGCGACGATGTCTTCGCGCTGCCAAACAACGCAACGAGCGTGTCGGTTGCGAATCCTCTCCTCAATCCGAAAAAGTACGGCCTCGACTTTTGGGAGCCTTAGTGGAGAGCTCGTCACGGTGCGTAGCCCGACGGTACCCGCAACCCACGCACGTCCAAGATGGGCGACAGCGCCAGAGACATCACTGGCATCGTGCAGCATGTCTACTTTCCCTCCATCCAGACTTTGTACTACATATCATTCCACTCACCGCACTGCAAGTGGCCACTCCGTCTTCTGCCCAGCCGTCCTCTGCCCAGCCGCCCCCCAACCTCTCTCCAACCTTGGGGAAACCCGCGGGCTGGATACCGCTATTGTTCGTACGCAAATCTTGTGCTCGATTAGCTTGGAGAGGGTAGAATGGGCCGAGCTTTAAAATCATGTAGGATAGATCCGGGCTTGTGCCCGAGGATAAGCATCTCTGCTTCAGCTTTGTCCTGGTCTACCCGGTTCCGGCACTACATGCATATTACGTGACGGAGGATACAGACAAAGCCGGACCATATCTATATCACCTCGACCGGCGGCTCCCTGGAGTAATCCGGGTCCGATCTTGGAATGCCAAGTGTGGGACATGTACATATCCATACCGTCATCAGGGCGCTAGTACTCCTCGAAAGTGGGAAGATACTCCTGCAACAGCAGCAACATATCTAGTCGGCTAGTCCATACAGCGATGTATATTGGCGAGGGAAATAAGTCGTCACATCTTGTAGGATCGTGGCCTTGTTAAGGAGCTCTCTCACCAGAGAGACGTATATCCGAGATAGGTCGCCGCTGAAAGTATTATCGGTCCCGTATTTATTAACTCGGTGCGGTCCGGGCTATATCGTTGTTCCCTCCATTTTCTTAGTTTCTCCCACCAGTTCCGCGCGTGCCATCTGCTACCGTAGTACGGCGTGCAATTGCCGGTCTGGGTACAGCCCATCGCTAACCAGTAGAGTTTGTCCAGAACGTTGTCCCAAGTCGGAACAGGAACACTGTCGTTACTACCCTCCGAGTTGTCTTGGCGATCAATATGTGGCGCGAGAGCATCAACATTTTCGCGAATTCCCACGTAATATGCGATAGACTCGTCGAGCTTGTCACGATATCGAAAGACGAGATAGTCGTGCCAAAGCTTGTCCGCTGCGTAGTGGTGCCGTCGGAAATCCCAACGACGCAAGAACTCGGTGGATTTTTTGTCATCTAGGAGTCTTGTGAGGAAGAGGGTTCGATCCACCGAGTAGGAGAACGGCTCTGTCCTATGCTTGAGCCTGTTGAGCGCGTATTGGTCAGGGCGGGAATAGAGCGAGGGAGGGAGTGGAAAGAATTGCTTACTGCAGACAAGTCGGAGCCGCAGAGCTATGGTAACGCCGCGTGAGATCATGGCGTGGTGCATGATCATGTCGAGAAGTTCGAGAGGAAGATGGAGAAGACGAGTTATGATGTAGATGCTGGTTATTAGAAATGGCGATGACTGAGGTTGTGATTGTACCGGCTGCGATTGGGGTTGAGGGATCCTTAATACAGCAATTTCCTGGGTGATGTTGCATCTCTTATCCTTCTTTCCGTGCCACGCTGTTGAGGATTCGACCAGAGATGGTTGTTGATGCATCCAAGGGGCTCTTCAAGGGGCCTTTTGGCGTGTTTAGGAGGCCACTGCAGGGTTGCTCAAGCGGATCCGCAGGGGTTTGCAGGGGTTAGCATAGGCGGTGAGGGGCACAAATGCCCTTCGTTATTGGCTACATGTGGATCAACAGGGGTCGGGAAATATTGGAGAGGGGGTAAGGGGGTTCTAAGGACCACAGTCTGTCTATGCGATACCTTGGAGTGGTGCATGGCGCAAAATCGGCCGGTTCATTTGCGCAGAGATATTGATATTGGCCGGCCTGAGTTGCGCGGACGGAACGCTATTCGCCGTCCAAATCAACTTCAGTGTTGGCCCTGAAGATATTTGGACCGGTGCATGAGTTAGTTAATAGCTGAGCCAAGGTGTGGCTTCGGCGGGTGTGGAGAGGCTGTATATTGTTGAGCTCAGCTGCTGTGTAAAGGTGCAAAGCATCCGGCATCTACCTAACCCCAATCAAATGAGAGACCAAAGCTCTGACATGATGAGCGACAGGAGAGGACGTACCTGCTCTGTAGAGATGGACAGCGTTACTGGCGCTATAATATGCAAACTCAAAACAGATACGGCCGGTCCATTTTCCATATCTTCTGTGTTGTATAGGATCATCATAGCTCAGGAAGAATCAGAGAAAGCCCAAGGCAGATGAGTCAGAGCTCATCCCAGCTCAGAACTACAAACGAAAGAGGAGATTCATGAGCACGGATTTGTGCCAGACAGCCAGGCTGTTTCAACCATGAGCATAAATTTATGTTTGTAATGACTCGTATTCTTCTAACTAGATCGAGCCACACCCACCAGGTAGTGTAAGAGAGTCTCTTGCGCGTTGCCGACTAGCCAGAAACCTCGACGCCGCCAAAGATAGTGCAGAAAGACACAAGATACCCGACGACAAGGCCGTCTTGGCCGGCCATGTCATCTGACTTGTCAAGACCTTCCACACGGCAACCTCCATGCCCGACACCACAAGGATGGCGGCTACAATCATGATGATGAACTTCGAATAGCGGCGCTCCCGTTGGCTACGCAGTATCAGGGGAATAACCGCAGCGCCCGTGTATCCGGAGAGAAAAGCTAGTGACACAACCAGCTTGGCTTCCTGTGCGATTGGGCTTTTGATGACCTGCCAGAAACACAGAAAGATGACGCAATGCAAGCCCAGCCACAATGCTCGCACGAGGTGTTTTGGTGCAGCCCTCCAGGTTGCTCTGGTGATGGTGAGCCACCTAATGGCCAGGTTGCTGAGTCGGCTGAGACTTGTGTCGGCGAGGGCATGCGCGGAACCAACGAGCAGGCGCAACACCTGGTGTCGGTAGAAAACGAGATATGTCAACAAGGACAGGAAGAGTGATGCTAGGGCCCAGTGCCAAAGGGTGAGCTTGCCGTTGAACTCCTAGTATTTTGCGACTGTAAGCCAAAAAATGCGGGATGCACACCACGTTCCGGTGCGGAAAAGCTTACATTGATATTTGCGCCAAAGACCCCCGTCATGAGCGTTGGCGGCACAAAGAAAAATGCCAACCTCGTAAGCTTCGCAACCGTTTCGGCTTGTCGAATTGCCTTTTCGCTCTTGACGATGCTTATGGTTAGCCCGAACGCTTGAAATGTACTATCAACCCTGTCTGCGGTTGAACCAAGGCAGTCTCGTATATTTCCCAGCCCAATTGATACCGTTGACTGAGCGCAATCCACTGGCTGTGCTTGGCCATGAATGGCAGAAATATACTCGATCGATTTCTGGGCGTGGAAGAGAAGGTTCCTCCATCGGCCGAATTGGTCCCGCCAGACATCCACTGTCCTGTAGAGAAATTCGTTGCTGGCCAGAGAGATATCTATAGAGTCCAGGCTTCTGTTGATCGCGGCCAGCACAATGCGCTCGTCTTCGAGTATGATCTCGATAAGGGCGTCATACAGCGCCTTCATGGTGTCATCCCCTGTCGAGCAGCTTGTGGTTGTCGTCTTGGCGAGCGTCTCGACAAACCTCTCACGACATGTCTGCTTGTTCAAAAAGACTCTTTCGTGATCAACTGCGTCTGCGACTGCGGTATCAGACCAGAAATCGTACTTTTTGATTGTCAGCTTATGGAATCGAGGCGGGTCAAAGAGAATAAGCCCTAACAATGATCGTGTTAATTTGCAGCCAGTGCCACCATTGCGGCTTTCGAGGGTTCCACACCGATCATAACGCCCTTGGCACGCTGCAAGCATATCGAAACACATTCGGTAGAGGCTTGCATGATTTCCTTACTTGCCAGATCGAGGCCGGTAACTGGGTGATATGGGCGTGCAGGCAACGGTGGATCTCGCTCGTACCGGGTGTGATTTAGACGCAAGTGCGAGGGATCCCGGATTGTGTCGACATTGTAAGGGGTGTTTCTGGCAATCCTCTGTTCAATATCCCACTGCTCACGCAGCTGCGTCTCTGGGGCCATCCACTTGGCAAAGAGTGCCGTGGTGGCTATTGGGGGTACGTCCCAAGCAGCAATCGTGTCTTGGTCGTGGAGTCGAAGGAAGTCGGGCGGCAAATCCAAACCCCTCTTTCTCAGGAAATCGATCGATTCGCTGTTCAAGGAGTCGGACAGATAGATTTCTGCGTTGGATAGGCTATCTGCGTTTCTCCAGGAAAAGTTGGCAAGCTGAAGCATTTCAGTCAGAGTGTCCGGACACTTGGGTGTTGATGACTCGGCTGGATCCATTTCTTGCCTGATGGCGGTGGGTTAAGGGCTAAGATGGTCTAAAACGATCCAGTTCAGTCGATCAATCGAGGGCGACAAACACTTTTGTCAGATCGCAGATGGCGTCCGCACACGGATGCGCCATGGCCGACGCCATCCGACAAGTTTGACCGTGCGCGCAGCTGATGGCTTCTAGAAGACGCCTCGATCCCAGGAATCCGACACCTGAAACTTCCATGCGGGTCACCAGAAGACAAGGCGACGCTATAATCTGCGGGCTGACGCTCACACACGTGGCCGCCTCGTGGGAGCCAGGGCTTTGGACAGTACAATTGGTTCGGCGCTCGGTGAGGGCTGCACGTTTGGACCCCGGGGTGGGATAACATCATCCCAGATCCCGGCGGAGATGCCGAGCCAGTCAATAATGCCTAATTACATTATTGAATGCGCATGCAGCTCAACAGGTTATTGAGGTGTCTTGGGCCTCCCCGACCCCTATTGCGCTCGGGAACCGCAGACAGGGAAGCCACACGAGCTGAGGGGGCTCTGGCGAACAGACACGATAGTTGTTGTATTTGAGACGAAATGGCTCCATGCATTGGGATATGTCGCCAACCAGATCCAACATACGGGTCGCGCGTCGATTTCTTTCCAGATGGCTCCTTCTCCCGATCCGAACCTTGGGCCAGTCATGGTGCTTGTGACTAGCGTGACACATGCCATCCTCCTTCCCCTTTTTGCTGGCCGCCTTTACGTGCGACTTTTTCCCGACTGCCGTCTCTCGTGGGATGGTTACTTTCTCATTGCAGCCGTGGTTCGTACCTGACTCACCTTCTTACCCCACTCTCTCTCTCTCTCACCCTGAGACCCAAACCCCCTAACCGCACAACCGACATCAAGGTCTTCGATCTCGTCCAGTGGGTCTTCCTCCTTCTCAGCATTGGCCACGGGTACGGCCACCACCCCGACTATGTGTCCTTTCCCGACTTCCTCCCGCTCGCAAAGTACCTTTTCTTCAGCCAGCCCTTCTCGATTTGGGCCCTCTCGTGCGCAAAGATCAGCGTCGCCTGCTGCTTGTTGCGTGTCCAACGCGGCACGACACGTCCCTCCAGTTGGCGCATGTTCCTCTTTTCCCTTGTCGGAGTGCAGGTCATCATTACAGCAATAATCAACTACTTCCAGTTCACAAGATGCCGTCCTATCCGTGCAATATGGGGCGAATATGCCCCGGATTCTCAGTGCGTCGACGATGGCACCGCGCAGATCTCGATATACGTTAATCTAGCCATGGTTGCTTTTACCGATCTGGCCTTTGCACTACTGCCGCTGTCGATGCTGAGGGACCGACCACCGGTGCACGAAAAGGTGGCCATCTGCTCAATGGTTTTTGTTGGCTTTCTCGCCACAAGTGCTACTCTCGCCAAAATGATTTTCGTACACAAGTTTATAGTTGGTGCGTTCCCACGGACAACCCTTCATCTACCCGTTTGCTCACATAGGACTTGCGCAGAGAATCTTACTGTCGATGGGGCTGGGTTAACAATTTGTACCAACCTCGAGATACAATTTGCGTGAGTCAAACTGTCCGAGGCGTCGTGTCTATTGATACTCACCTATACCTAGTATCATGGCGGCGAGCATCGCATGCCTTAAACGCCCGCTTGTGAGGTTGCTCCGGTCAATTGGACTGGTCGACAAATCTGCTCTTAGCCAGCTAGGAGCGGCAGAAGGCGCTGTGTGAACTGCCATCCCGTAACATTTGTGTTCCGAGCTACTCAGCGCATCTGGACTCACCTACCAGAGGGAGTCGAGGGTGAGCCGATGGGGAGCTGGGTGCTTGGCTGCATCCTACTGATCGCCTCCACGTCTAGTTACATTGCATTAGAGTTGTATCTTGCCATATCAGCAAAACCGTCATGTCATCAAGTAAAATATGTCATAAAGTGGATCATATCATCAAGTATTCTAGTATATTATCAAGGAACTAGCTGTGCCTGTACGCGAGGTATTGTCGCTTGTTGATCCGTAGCAGACTCATTGAGGCCTTTTTAAGCCCAGAATACGGTGTTTTTTTTGTCTAGATAGATTAGAGGTAGACAAAGAATGGCAATTCTCATATATAGCAGATATGCCTGGCATTCGGAGGACTGATACCGATAGATAGATCATCAATAAGAACACATAATCTAATACTAATAACCCTTCTAGAGGAACTAACCCATTCAATAACATGGTGGACTCGAGTCCAAGGGCGGTGGGAGCGGTAACTATGGTAATAGAACAAGAGGATTTACTTGTAGACCGCTTTGTTGTATAGCTGGAAATATCAAATCGGTTTCGCATACTCATAGCTTTAGGAGATAGCAAAGAAATCACTAATAGCGAGAATAAAGACAAGGAAATCAAGATGCTTAATGTATCCCAAGGTAAGCTTATGTTAATACGTTCAATATCAAGGTTATAAGGAGTAATTTATATAGAGTTTTTTTGCGTGGACCGCCCCAATCTCTCACGCAACTCCCCCTCCCCACCTGGGCAGTGCAAGACAGCTGGGCATCCAAAACGCCAAGGTATAGTACTGAAAACGGGCGAATCTTTACGTCGCTGCGTCCACCTCTGCACGACAACAACGGTATAGGTGCACCTGCGCCAGTCAACCAGGTTTGGCTGATTGAGCTGACTGCACAATTGACCCAACTTCGATTGATCCGACTGCGCGATTGATCCAACTACGCAATTGACCCGACCAACTGCGCGATTGATCCGACTGTGCGATTGGCTGTGCGATTGACTGGCCTGATTGCCCCTGAGCCCGACTGACAATAGTATCGGAATTGCTTTGTATTGGAAATTCAGCTTTTCCACTACAGCTAGCAGCTGTGGGTTTTCTGTGGGCCGGGGGGGTCGCGCGAGAGATTGGGGCGGTCCACGCAAAAAACCTCTCTATGTAGTAGAAGTCTTGACCCACTTACCAATCGACCCCTCCCCCCCTTCTTTCAGATACACATAAATACCTCCCGTGCGAGGATAATTTCTTAATGAATCCATAGCCGTGTCCAATACTGTCGGTTAATAAATCGCAGAATCGCCGTCCAGACCCGGTTCAAAGACATCCACAATCCAGTTGACACTTTTTCCGGGGTTGAGTCCCTTATTAATATAAGTAAAATAGTAGCCCGCAACTTTTCAACCATACTTATGGCCAGATTGCTGTTATTTACTTCCTCCCCGAGCCATGCAAATCTGCGCGACTGAAGATCTCGCCCGTAAGTACAACTTGTTGACTCTGTTCGCCCAGATCGTCTGGTTAATACAAACAGCATTGATCCAGAATATCTATGTCCGTAAAACATGTCGGATGCAGCGCAGTGCTTAGTCGAGGTTGAGGGTTGTTGCGTGCGGGTTGCCCCAAACATAGGATAGAGGCATTATATTATTACACGCTAGCCCCCATTCCCCCAAATCCGACCACCCGGCACACTCCAACTTCACTTGGACGTTGATGGAAGTTGGAGGGTGGTAATCAGCAACCCCGCAAGCCTTGCTTGCAATATCTGGGATAAGTAAGTTGTGACGGATATACAAGTTGTTATTTTGCGGTAAAGTGTTTATCATCATTAATGTACCGTTCACGAGATATATTAAATGGCAGATAGGCGGTGAACGAGCAAAGCTGGGGATCAACAGTACAATGACGTGGGGCGAAGCAGCATCTTTGGCCATAGAACTTGAACTCCATGCGGGGCAAGTTTGAGTTGAAGGCGTGGATTGAGAGCCGGTAAATTGGAAACCCTCACAAGCTAACGAGCTGTATGCAGCAAGGATGGCGTTGGGTTTTTGTGAGTCAATCTGGAGGGGTGGTTCTTGGGAGGTGCATGTGGATTGGCGATCTCTGTCGGTCTTACCTTGTCTACCTTACTTGCCAGATTGGAGACCAGACTCCAGACTCCAGATTTCCAGGCTCCAGCCCTGTACGGTATGACGCGGTGTGTGGCACAGCGTGATGCGCGCGTGTGAGGTGGTCTAGTCTCACTTTATGTTTTTAAAACCATAAAGTGGACCACCCATCTTACGAACCATAAAATGGACTGCCCATCTTTTGCAAACCATAAACTTGGACCGGTACAGACCATAAAATGGACCACCATCCAGTGCAGGCCATAAAGTGGACTACCCATCCCGCACAAACCATAAAATGGAACACCCATCCTGTGCAGACTATATGATACGGCTACTAATATAAGGATTATCCCCCCTTATCTTGGAGGATTTTCTACGCAGCCTATCCATATCTCGGACCCAATCCCACTATCCGCATCCACAAAAGGTCCGCCCGTAATACCTATAAATATAACAGCGATCCCAGCTTAATATCTTCAGTGTATTCACTACGGCGTATCAAATAACTGAAGTTCTAAAAGTATATGGGGAGAGCGTACCAGCGGTTTCTTTGATAGGTAAGCTCAATTTTGGAAATATTATTACTATTATTATTATTAATGAGTGGCGGGCCGAGGAGATTGATGAGTAATGATGGTTTATTTACAGTAAGTTTAGATTAACGCCTTGTGCGATGCCGGGAATAACTGGTAGATGATTCGTTCCGATTAGTATTAGTATCCAGAGAAGTACCACTTATTAACGGGAGCCTGGCGTTTAAGTTAGGGGACGGCGTTATTAAGCCCTATCGAGTCACGGCGGATGATGGTTCAACCGTGCCCTTACCCCTCTTCTGCCTTCCAAGTCGACGAGCCCGGCTGAAAACTTTGGGTGATGCCAACTCTTCTGCCTGTGGTCCGGTAATCAGGTCGGCTTCATATTTGCCCCTCTTAAAGCCTGCTGACCAGCCTTGGACTGAATTTCTCCAGACCTCGTCATCAGTTGGGCAGGGCAACTCGGCGGCTGCACGTGTCAGTAACTGCAACATTTCCTCTTCCGCACCGTCCGAGCAACTCCAGCCTCAACTATCAACTGAGCGCGCTGCTGGAGAGGATGCGTGTTGTGTTGTGACGAGTATTTTGACCTGTGGGGGGTGGGGTGTTCGGTCAAGTGCTGCTTCCGCTGCTACATCGGGTGAAATTGGAGGAGGGACTGTTGGTTGCGTCTTCGGGGCTAGGTTTTTTCTTTCTTTTTTTTTTTTTCGGCAACCGCACCCTCCTCCGATCAAGTCTGGGTCGGCGCTGTAAATGATGTTGTTTCGGTGGTTCCAGGGTGTCGCCGTCCCAGCTAGGGCTCTGTCCAGGCATA
>Ga0247765_1000261_pt1 | contig 42612 bp, 32 predicted proteins | sample UWRJL106311C6_FD_179949 | JGI IMG/M metagenome (GOLD analysis project Ga0247765, IMG submission 179949) | Plant litter microbial communities from Arlington Agricultural Research Station in Wisconsin, United States - UWRJ-L106-311C-6 | ecosystem: Environmental > Terrestrial > Plant litter >... | reverse complement strand
ACGCCAAAAAAAAAAAAAAATGAACGGCGGGAGTTCATCAACCCGCCCAGTCGCTCGCACGTTGCACCCCTACGAATTCTTCGCACCGGGATGGCACCCTGACGGGTTAACGCCCGTCGTCAACAACAGATACGTCGATCGCGGCACGGGGGAGATACGTGAAACCGCGGACCGGCGACGGTATGCGGGCCCTCCCTACGTCGACGTGATCATTACGAATCTCCACGAGGACACGGTGCATTACCAGTACCGCGCGGCCCGGGCTTTTCCCATGGAGGTCCTGCTATGCCACATGGTTGGCGTAATAGCCCGGCTCAAGCTGCACGTCGACTCGATACTAGCGACAGCCTACGCCATCCGCATCGTCTTGTCACACGACCTGACCCTCAACTCCTTTAATAATGTCGTCCATGAAATGGCCAGCGGTATTTGGGACTTGCGGAACATGAGCCGGACAGGAGAAGTAGGAGACGGGACTGAAGAAGAATCTCAGTCTACTGGATCAACATCAAGTGGACCCGTTCATCAGACGACTGGCACCTCATCAACCGAGAACCAACAGGTGTCAACTGCGGCATGCTAAGACACGAAAAAAACAAAAACTCTGCGTCGGAACACATGCATGCGAGCGACCCAAAGCCTTTTTTTTTTTTTTTTTTTTTTTGGTGGCTGCGTTTTTACTTTTGACGACTTTACCTCGGAAATAGGCAAGGAGATGTGAAAGCACAGATAAGGAAAGCTAAATAGTTCCAGTTCCCACGTCGATTTGAGTCTGACCAAGAGGCTAGGTAGGTAAGGAGGAACAGAACAAACGGTGCATTCTGTCTGATTGGGTAGCGCAACCCTCTTGAGGAGGTGTTGGAGCAGGTGACTGTGCAACCCCCACAGGGGCGTACCTATAACTCAACTGTGAGGATGAAGGATACAGGGGTGCAGGAAGGTCACACATGTATATAATGGGTTCTCCTCAGTTGCTCTAGGTCACTTGGTCAAGCAATTGAGGCTGATGCTCTCCAACTTCAAGTCGAGCTAGCTCATTCCACAGGTCAGAATAGTTTGGCGAACTGCCTTTTTATACCTGAAAGCATTCTCCCAAACGCCCAATTAGCTGGAATTCAATGCCGAGTTCGACAATCTAAGGCGTGAAACATATTCCAACCCCGCATTTCCATTGCCACAATGTCTTGCGCTCATTTGTCTAGATCGTTGAAATCGAAGCTCTAAGCCTGCACAGCTTGAGCCGCCCCCTTACATCACTGATCAAAGCGGTTGCATGCCTACTTTCATGTTGGTGAGGTGAATAAGGCAGGAAGGTAGGTACTCGGCACAGCAAAGTCGTTCCATTTCCCCGGCGGGTCGGGAGGCGGGTCACACATGTGCACCGGGCGAGCAGGGTCTTGGCTCAGAAAAATCTCCGACGTGGGGAAGGCAGTCTGGGCAAAATCCAATTTGATCGTGACCTTGTTTGTTGCCAAATGCCCATATTTACCAGATATACAGATTAGGCGCGAAAAGCTTTGGAGAACTACCGTTGGATTTATGGTGGGTGGGAGATCATTGGTGGAAAAGTAATAATGAGTGCGGGGTGCTTTACAAGGTGTGATGCGGTGCATGTATAAAACATGTGTGTGTGTGTGTGTGTGTCACAGCACAGGCTGTCCCAGCAGAGGGAGGGGTGAAATCTGAAATGCATCGGTGAGCAACACCAAACATAACATGAGATTCTTCACAGTATCTGGCCTGGCCTTTTGGGTCTGGGCCGGATCTCAAGTTGTCGCCGAAGTGGTGAAAGAGGGTTCAACATGTACCGTCACGCCTCTCGGCTCCGGCGATGACACACCCCAGATCAAACAGGCATTCACACAATGCGCAACCAACAGCCAGATCATCTTCCAGGAAGGGACCTACAACATCCGACAGGTCATGGAGTTCACCAACTTGAAGAATGTCAGCATCGACATTTACGGAAAGTGGGTCTGGAGTGCCGATAATCTCCAATACTGGATCAGCAATACCTTGCCCGTGGAATATGCAAGCTTACACACCGGCTGGAAGTTAGGAGGGACTGACATAGCGCTGCGGGGCCATGGGAAGGCGCTATTCGACGGAAACGGCCAAGTGTGGATGGACGAAAACCGCGATGGGAGCAACCGCCGAGGCCGCCCGATCAACCTCACCATCTGGAGAGGCAAGAATGTATTCGTCGACGGCATTACATGGCGGCAATCGCAGTTTTGGCACGTCTTCTGCGCATATAGCTCTAATGTGACGCTGACGAACCTGGATATGAGTACGTGGTGTTTTGGGATGATCCCGAGGTTTTCTTTTTTTTTTTTCCAACTCCACCTCAGTTTCACCTCCGCTCCTCCCCTCTTCTGGCAGATATCTAACAGATACCACACACACAGGAACTCGCAGTAACTCTCGGTGGTCTGCCGTCAACACAGATGGCATTGACACCTGGAATTCAGAAAACATTGTGATCCGAAACTGGACGGTCGAGTGTTACGATGTAAGTTCCCCCTGTACACCAACATCTACCACCCGCTTATTCTCGGCTAGGACTGCATTTCCGTTAAAGGCAACAGCAAAAACATCGACGTGCGCAACGTGACCTGCTATGAGAGCGGGTGCGCAGTTATTGGCTCGTTGGGCAATGGGAACGGCCCAGACAACATCGATAACGTTCTGTTCCAAGATTTCAAATGCAACCACTCTTCCAACGCCGCTTGGATCAAGACTTATCCTGGCCAAGGACGCGTACGCAATGTTACTTTCCGCAACTTTGAGTTTAGCGACGTCAACCAGCCAATCTATGTCACGCCATGCATTTATTCCGGCCAAGGCTGCGACACGTCTCGACTTCCCATTGAAGATATCACTTGGTCCAACATCAAAGGAACAAGTCGCTATAACGTGGCAGCAGGGATCCACTGCTCGTCTGCTTCGCCATGTAAAAACTTCAAGTTTGAAAATATTGACATACGGCCGAAGGCGGGCGGCACCGCCAAGGTACTGTGTTCAAATATTCGCAACCAGGCCGACATGGGCTTGACCTGTACTGGCACATGCCCGGCAAACTGGCCTCAAGAACTCAACGGAAACCGCTGGGGTGGGCAAGTTTTTTTTTTTTTTTTTTTTTGGCTCACCGAGTGGATGAATGAAGAGGAGGTTTCATAGTAGATAACATTGAGAATCCTGACGGGATTGGTTGGAGTCAGAATTACGATGGAAGGTGATCGGTCGATCGGTCGGCAACGTGGAATGATAAGATGGGATGGGTCTACTCTGTGCCAGCCGAGTGTGTTTCTCACAGCCAATCCAATGATAAGACCTCATCAAGCCTACCTACCTACCTACAGGACTCGTTGGAGAGATAGTATTTGTATCACTCTGTGGGATCTTGGCTCCTTTCACAAACATTTGATGCGCGATATGCAGAGCAACATGTGCGACAATGCAGAGCAAGGGCTCCTTGGTGGCGACTGACTCTACCTACATGTTATCATCTTTGTCGGCCTTCATCACCGTCCTCATTGCCGACAAATTCTCATCTGTCTCCGTCCCCGTACCGGTCAAATCGGCTTCCTCAAAATCAGCAAAGTCCAACAATGTCCGCACCTGAAACGGCTCATCGATTTCTACCGGGGTGACGAGCTCATCACCTCCACAAAGAACATGATGCAACAGGTGACGCATCGGGCCTTTCCCTACCAGCGGAAGTATAAGTTGCCCAGCTGAGTTCTTCAGCATTTCAGTTGCTCCAGGCCCAATCCAAGCGAAAGCTAGAGGTTTAAGTGGAGTAAAGGTGCATGGTCGGACCATAGCCTTGCAAACATCGCATGTCTTGTCAGTGTGATCATATTTGCAATCCTTGAATCCATGGAAAAACGTGGACGATGTCAAGTTAGGTTCCGTTCTGATGCGACCAAGCAGCGTGCATGTATCGCAGACTACATCGTTTGCTCGGACTGAGGACTGCAGGCTTATGTTGTCAACGTCGTAGATTGCGTCCTTCTTTCCGCCCTCCGGGGCGTTCACAACCGTATACTTTGATAACAAATGAGCATTCTTGACCATTATAGCGTAATTGTGCTCGAATGTGGCCTTCTGGGGAGCGGGCACTTCCCGACTCACGGGAATTTCCCATCTTGCCGACTGGCTCAAATGATCCACAATGAAATGCTGCACAGTGGGAACGTTGCTGCGAAAATAGGCAGTTCTGTAAAAAACCCCGGTTGGGTCCACACATTGCTGCGAGCGCAACATATGGATGAGGGCCGTGACCCGGCTGAAGTGATCGATACTGGCTCCTGCGTCCCCCTGGTACATGCCTTGCCCAATCTTGGTGAGGACGTGGCGTCTCACCGCTATCGGACAGGTATACCAAAGCTTGGACGTGGCATCCTGCCATTCAAGCCTGATGCCTAGCGAGTTGACCCCGTTGTAATTCACATATGGTCCAAGACTAGGGAACCCAAGGTACGGCCGTTCATGGGGCACTCCCTTGTCTAGCAGCTCAAAGACCAGAACCACTTTAAAACTGCGCCCTGGTGTTGCCTTGGTGGATGCAATGATTTTCTCTGCAAGAACTAACGGGACTGCAAACTTGAACTTGTCGTCCGTTTCTCGGCCTGCGCGCACAGTGTCTGCGGCTGATGTGCCTGACATACCGTAGAACACAATTCCATAGTCATTTCTGGACCAAATGTACACCTCCCGAACTGTCCTGTATACCTTCCGACCTGGCAAAGAAGGGTGGCGCGGCTCAACACTCTGAACCATTATGTGACCGAATGGCGACCGGCCATCCTCAACTGCAACAGTGCCTTTCCAAAGCCAGGCAAACTCGAAAAGCGGGCTGTTGGTGTTCGTTCCGTGTGTAATGCGCCATTTCGGTTGAAAGTTGGTGTCAAGGCGAACTTGACGTTCAAGTGCGGAGAGAAAATTGATTCTCTGTGGGTTACCAAAGCTTCTCTGGCGGGGCGTCGTGCCAACAAAGGATGCATAAGCTTGCAGTGTAAGAATAATCGTTTGCTCAAGCATGTTCTTTGCAATACGAACATTTCCAGCGACGGACATGGTGTCGTTACACACGACGATCAAGACATGACATCTCTCGGCGGGTGTTGCAGCAGCAATATCGTAATGTCCCAACCGTCCACTGCGGGGAGTATGTTTCCGAGTATGCTCAAGATGGGAAAGTTCCCGCCCATGGGCGTCGTTTGTCTGGCCACAGTAGATGGCTGCTGCATTCACATCACTCCTTTGCGGGTCTTGATGGGTGTAGACTCGCAAGTACACGACATGTTGGTCCGGAGACGGCCAGTCCTCCCGTTGTCGATCACAAAATTGAATCAACTTTTGTGGTGTAGCATTTGGCATGTCCATGACTTTCTTGAAAGCAGGCAAGAACGCTATAAAATGTGCCATGTACCGGCGGTTAGCCAAGAACTTGAACCAATGAAAAAAAAAAAAAATTTGGGGGAAAAAAAAAAAGACCAAAAACTTCGCGGTGCAAAGCTCATGAGACTATGTGGACTTACCCGCACAAAGATTATCCACGTTGGCAACGAAATGCCCCTCATCAAACATTTTTTGACTCAAATCCAGCCAAAGTCCCAACTGCTCGAGCTGCGATCGGTTTCTGCGGAGCGCCAGCCACAAGTGTTTGACATATCGAGTGAAGGGCGATCCAATGTCACGCCACTGTTGCATCTCAGTGCTTAGGCTGACGGGAGGTCGTAAGGCCTCCATGGCTTCGAGCTTTTCCGAAAGTGAGCGATATCGATTACCAACTCGGAGGTTAGCTTTCGGAAGAATGGCTACATGTGAAAAAGAAAAAATCATCTCGTCGTCAGTGCATCATTCACAATCAACATGCATTCACAGGGATGTAAATCCAGTCGAGCGTTGCGGGGAGGCTGAGCTCAACAGGTAGGTAGGGTACGTACCAACGAAAGCCCTGCCATATCTAAAGAACTGAGTCTTGGCCATTACCACACCATTGATGGTTTGCTCCTGGATTAGAAAGCCCTTCTCTCCGGGCACAAAACTCACTGAAGGGGTAGCACCCTCCGACTTGTCGTCGTCCCTGACAACAGGCGAGAGTTTAGCAACAAAAGGGTCAGACCATTGATATGCCTTGGCCACGATCACGGCTCTCCACTTGGAAACCGGGACGGGAATTCTCTCGTCGGCATGAGGTGCAACCTCAAGTGCAGCAGACATTTTTTTAATTTCTGCCACGCACGTTGAGAAATACTGGGATATGATTTTGATATTGACGAAACTGCACTTGATATGTGAACTTTGATCAGGTGAGTTCTAAGAATACCTACTTAGGTAGAGGAGGTTATCTTGAAAAAGGTAGTAGAGAACTGTTGTGGAGGAAACAATAGGAAAAGGCCGTGAAAGCATTGGGGAGAGTCCCTCCCTTCTTATAGACGGACTTTGCGGCACTTGCTGTGACCTGTTCCGTATCTGTCATCGCAGCCAGACTTCTTCAAAATCCATTTCCGATAATACTATGACGATTTTCTATCCAGTCATGTTGTCAAACAGCCCCGTTTGTCATTGAAAATACTGATTGACCATGCTGTGTTTGGCCGTTGTCAGTCATCCTCAGCGATGTTTGAGTCATGTGCGATTGTTTGTAAAAATCAATCCCCCCGTCCCGGCTTCCTGGCCTCAACACCTAGGCATATTCTATTATGAGGATCTTACAAAAGTTGGAACAATGATGACTGCCTGATGTGCGCGACAAACCATTCTACGTCACGAGGCGTTGATGCGACTCTAACCCTTACAACACAAATGCAAAAGAAGGCTGAATTGTAAGCCAGGACGCTGACGTGGAAGGTCCCCATCCCCAGTTGTCCATCAGTCCCTCCAGCTCATCCGGTATCAAGCCAGTCCATCAAGCCAGCCCCGCGCCAATCTTTCAGGTACAGCCCGTTCTCGCCAAAGTTTCTTGTTATCACGCTGGTCGAGTTTTAGCCAGCACTATGCGTGAAGGGCTAGCTCTATTGGGCGGTCAATGGCAAAGCACAAGCCAAGCGAAAAAGAGAATCCAGTAATCCAGGCCATCATATCCAGCATTTCACGCATGAAGATGACCAGGTTGAAAATGTGTGGTTACCAAAATAAAATAGCCTCCAATGATTAATAGTGATGTACTACCAAAATAATAACCGATGTACTACCTTCAATCCCTAGTAATATTAATAATGATCTGATTCATCAACCATCCCCTTCCACCGCCAAGGCCGCTCATCCACATCAACCATCTCCAAATCTTCATCTGAATCGTAAACGATTCTTGTCTGCTGCCACGACATAGGCTCCCGTTTCTCCGATGGTTCGGAGCATTCGTCGTCATCGCCCATCTCCGTGTCATCCGAACTGGTGGGTTTTTGGTCGGCTTCAGATGGCGCCAAAAAACGAATGCTGTAGATGACGGGCGGTTCGTCATCAGGGGGGTTCGCCCCCAGTTCAGTGTCAAGCACCTGCCAATTACCCATGTCAACGAAGTGCTAGCTAGGTATATGCTCAAGACACTCACCCTATGCATTGGGGTGCGCAGATGTCTGAGTAGCTGTGTCTTGGAGGGAATCGTTTCAACGCCGAACAAATGGCATTGCGGCACACGACAAGTTATCTTCCGACCGGGGCTCGCAGTCCAGTCCGGCTTCGTATTCGGCAAATGGGCATATAGCTCCGCTTGTCGTTCCTCCAGCGCCACGCTACGTACAAGTGTCTGTCGTATGTCGGCCATCGTATCAAGCATTTCGATGTCTAGTCAGTCATTGGGGGGCGTACGTATTAGCAGGAGAACTGGTAGTAGTTCAATGGCTGACAAGACAATTGAGCCCACGAAATATGATATGGAAGTATTTATCAAGATAGGCATTTGGAGACAGGACAGGACAGGACATGAACAAAGATGCAGATCTGTCTTTGGTTGGACATGACATCAAAGGAAACACATTGTCGGATCTGAATGCAAATGCAAATGTATGAGGTGTTCATTGTGTACTCACCGTCAAGGATTCTCAAGTCCATGGACGGACTCTGGACAAAGATGGGGAGGGGAGGAGGTGGCGGAGGCAGCGAGGGCACACACTCGGGCCATTCCGGCCAGGCGATGTCGTCAACGACAGGAGAAATGTCGGGCGTGGCATTTTGATAGCCCTCAAAGGGCGTCGGGGCGGGCGCGAAGTCAAACATCTTCACAACAAGACACACGAGAGACTGCGAAGGAAAAAATGTCGAGGAAAAATGAGAGAATGAAATTTTTTCGCGACGCTCGTGGTGTCGAGCTAAGAGTGTCGCTCTTTCCCAAGCAATACCTGACGCGTGGTGGACATGACGCGACGGGGACACGCATTGCTGTGTCTACGAGGAAGGAGCATCCCGGACCCGTCCACGCGCTCCATGACGAGACGTGGGATGCTCTTGTGGGAATGCCAGGCTGCCTACCTAATATGCATTGGTTTTTTCTCCTCCCGATATGTTATTATGTCTGGTTGCATGTTACAGTTCATGGTTGCATTTTGTTCGTATCGCCTAGAATAGGTGTCATCACTCTGATCAGAAGACATGGCCTGCGCGGGCCCTGTCACATGCATGCACGATGACCCAGTAGGTAAGAACCAGACACAAAAGATAAGCCCACAGAGAACTGTACGGAAGGTGGTATATAGTAGCAAGTAGATAGGTAGATAGATTAGTGACAGCTTTTAAGCTCAAGCTCCGGGAACAGAAAGTGGTATCCAACAGATGCAACACGCTATCTAGTAATGAGGAGTGTTGACCGCCAAGCCCATGAGACAGCCACCAATCAGCCCGGCAATGGGAACCGTCATGACCCACGAAAAGAACAGCAGACCAACTCGCTTCCAGTTGACAGCCTTGAAGGTGCCGTTGCAGAGACCAACACCCACCGTGGCACCCGTGATGCACATGGACGTCGACACGGGCAGGGCGTATTGCGAAAAGATGAGAATGGTGATGGCGGCGCCCAACTCCATGGAAGAACCACGGCTGGGTGAGTGGTACGTGAGCTTGTTGCCCATGACTAGGAATGTTAGCTTCAGACACCTAGAACATCAGTGATAGAAACTCACCCTTCATAATATTGTACCCATACGTGATAAAACCAATACAGATAACGGCAGCCGTAACACCCAACTGCCAGAGAGGCACCTCGGCCTTGGAGGCGCTGGGTTTACCCGTAGACCACGCCGAGTACATACCCGCCCAGACACCAACAGCGTTGCCGACATCGTTGGCACCGTGAGCAAAGGAAGCTGTGCAGGCCGTGATGACTTGGACATAGGAATAAAGATGCTCCACCTCGTTGGGGTACTTGGCAGCGTAGCTGTAGACGCGCTCCATGCGGCGGCCTTCGGGCGAGTTGTGGATGCCGACCTGGGCCGTGTGGATGTCGTAGTGGGTTCCGTAGAGGAAGGCGACGACAATCTGCGCGGGAACGCGTTTCACCAGGGTAATGAGGTTGTGGGTTTCGTGGATGGATCCCGCTCCCAGTCGGTTCTTGTGAAGATAGCGCATGGCCCAGCCGAGGGGACCCTTGGTCTTTCTCAGGTTGGCGTGGTGGCGATCCCTGGCATCCCTGAGGAGCTGCTGGTACTGGGCGTGCGTATATTCGGTGGTGACAGCGACGGCACCCTTCTCGCGATCCACCGACGTGTCAATGGGGACGGCCTTGATATCATCGCCACCGCTGTTGGTGCTGTGGTTGCTGCCAGCCGGGACGGGTACCGGGGGCACATCGGCGTCCGACTCGGTGTCGGTCTGGATGACAGCGTAGTTGGGAACCTTGGCTTGCAGGTTCTCGGCACCCTCCGGCGCGGGGCGCTTGAAGAGGAGAGGTCCATAAATCATCATCCAGGGCTTGAGGGTGTGGTCCCTCTTGACGACGCGGGCATGGACGTAGGGGACGAAGAACAGAGCAGCGAGGAAGGCAAGACCAAAGCCGACACCGAGAGAGACCGAGGCAATGTACCATGGCGGCTTCTTGTCGAGACCCAGTCGCGGCGAGCCCTTGTAGACAATGGAGAGGGTGCAAACGGTGCCAGCAATGAGGAAGAAGCCAGGCGAGGTCCAGACAGCCCAAGGGAGCGGGTTCTTGCGCATGTGGACCGTGACCTTGATGAGCATGAAGATGATGGCGGCAAAGCAGGCCGAGATGAAGGGAGCCATGCAGAGACCGGCGAAGATGGCACCGAGGCCGGACCCTCCACTCCAACCCCATTGTACCTTGCTGGCGCCGACGGCAGCAACACCCACACCGGCGATGGAGGACACGAGGGAGTAGGTCGACGACACGTGGGCCGAGTTGCGCGTGCACCACATAACCCACGTGGCAGCACCGGCCGAGGCACAGGCAAAGGCGAGGAGCTGCACACCGGCATTGCCTCCGAAGGCGTCGCTGGGGATGATGCCGTTCTTGATGGTGGCAGCCGTTCGTGCGCCCACAGCGAGGGCACCCGTCAGTTCGAAGATGGTACAGAGCACCATGGCCTGTCGGTACGTGACGGACCGCGACGAGACACTGGTGGCCCAGGCATTGGCCACATCGTCTGAGAAAAGTCAGCACATTGGGAGAGAGAGAAAAAAAAGGGAAAAAAAACATACTGGCGCCATTGTTGTAGGCCTCGAGCAGGGCAAAAATGCTGCCAATGGCAAACACGTATGTGTATTCCTCAAGAACCATGGTGTCGGTCTTGGGGTCGGGGGGGTCGGCGGGGGTGGGTGGTGAATATCGAAAATGCTTCAATGTGGCCGGGCGGCAGCATTTATCATTTATTTCGGGGACCAGGTGCGGGATCGGGACTGGAGCTGGAAGCACTGCAGCACCCCCCGCCAAGATTCACTGAGCTGCCTCCTCGGTATCCAATTTGGATGGCAGCCCATCCAAGAAGGTCGCGTGGGCCCGAAATACATGGCTGCATGCTTTGTAGACTTTCCAGCTCGGTATCGACAAGTGGAGGGCAGAGCGGCGAGTTGCTTGTTGGCGTGACATTGAAATCTGGAAGCTGTGATGCGAAGTCGAAAACGTGCTCCAAACACAAGCTTTGATTCGCTGCTTGGCATGGCCCCCCCAAAAAAGCTTGGTCGGTTGCCCCACTATGCCAAGCTTCCCGATCCCGCTCCAAGACTAACATTTCCGCTCCTTCCCTGACCCTCTCCGCAGTTCACTCACCAACCAGGTACCTTAAGATAGACAGCTCGAGAATTCCGGCACAAATCGCAACTTGTGTCCCTTCTCGAGAGGGGACGGATAGAAGCGAACAGTCCTTTTGTCTGCAGGTTCAGCTAAATTTGACGTAATAGCTGATTGCAAACAACCCAGGGTTCGGGAATCATGCATGTGCAGAGCAGAGCAGCCGATATTGATGGAGAGATATAGACCCACGGCATCGCTGACCACATGTTTGTGTCAAAACACGCTAAAAGGTGATAGTTTATGGATCTCTCGCTTCCTTTTCAGCTCGTTGGTTCGTTGGGCAGGTGAGCCTCGTGGCGAAACTTTTTCGACCTGGGGGGACTCCCACGCCACTGGCTCGGTGCCCCAAAAAGTACTCATCCAGTTTGTGGTTTGTGGCCAATCAGATGTCGGCATTCGCCACGGGGTCGGCTGTCTGGAAAGCGGTCCACGTTGTCGATTGTTACTTTTACATTGGAAGCCGGAAAGCCCGATGCCAAGTTCATGATTTTGCTGTGATGCGTTGATTTCCTGTTCAAGTTGGACGCGACGAGATCATGTCATGTCGTGTGATGTCAATTATTTCGAGAGGTGGTCTGCTATGTATGGATCTGATGGAATCCCAAGCCATGAGCGTGAGCTTGTCTCTACCAAGCCTTGGACAAGCTTCCGTTCCATAGTCTTGGATACACTTGGCGGAATCATGTTCCACTAAAAGGGCAGCTGTGTCTTAGGGCCGAGACTAGAACTGTTCCGGAGGTTTTTGACATTGAGCCGACATGATACGGTAGTGCACGTGAACTTGGGCATGGATCTGACCGTCTTTGATATCCAGTCTAAGCCCATACCGGCTGCTGATTCTTTGCCAAAACGAGGCAGAGACCGTGGATATTGTTGGTTGGTACTCAAGACAGAGTGTGACGTTCGGATCAGCAAGTCGGCATACTGCACGTGCACGACGTACTTTCAATGGCTACCAGTGTCACACGGCCCTGCTTGATATATCCTGGCACCTATCTCTTCCTGTGCCTAAGGTCGTTTACTTGATAGGAAATATGTTATCGTTAGATACGCCATTACTCAAGGAGAGAAACAATAGTGAAAACGCAATAACCTTCGTACCCTTATTCTCAATTCGATTCATGCTCCAACTCGAGTGGTTCTAGTCGCATTTTACAGTGTTGAGGCACAGATCCGTTCGGCGTGGCCGTCTGGATGTGAAGGCGGCGTGTTCACGATCCAATTCAGTCAGTTTGCACTTCCGGTTCTCATCGACAGATGATCAGTTATTGTGCCCAGGACGTGCCTCTGCATCATATATATCACCAAAATTTTGCCCGTGCAAGCCAAGGGCGGGGCGGCTCAAGATGTGCGCCACATTGCAGATGGACGAAAAACCCCCGACAGCGGTGAATAAAATCCTTCCACGCAATGCTGTGTCGCACCGGCAGTTGTTAAGGTGCTTACGCCACATTTGAATTGTCACGAACAAGGCATTTGGCATGGTATGTGCCCATGATCGCTGCCACCGCCACACAAGGCCGTTTCAACTGTGATCGGGGAAGCCGAGTCCTAGGTAATGATCACAGCGACGGATATCGAGGTTGACAGTACTGTCGGATAAGTATTTAAACTTCTTGTCTCGCACCCTGTAGAAAGCTCCAGAACAGTCCAAATCATCAGCTCCATTCCAGATCAGTTCAATACCAGATCAGCTCCAACACAGACCAGTCTCCAACTCAGCTACCTCAGTTTAAACCTCACGCAACTAAACACTCCCTTCAACTACGACAAAATGAAGATGTTCACTTCCACCCTCCTCATCGCCGCCGCCATCTTCCATGGCGCCCTCGCTGCTCCCCAGGGCGGGAATAACTGCCAGAAGAGCTGTGAGGCGGCCCTTTCCGGCTGTCTGAATGCTCCTCTGCCGCCGGCGAATCCGAATTTTTGCTCGATTCGGTACTGTAAGTTATTTTGCTCAAGGTTGCATTGATGGCTTGGAGCTAATGTATCTACGTATTTACAGCCCAGTGTGTTGGCCGTTGCTAGTGAGCCACGTGTGCAAGTGAGCTGGCTTGCTTGGGGTATCTCGTAGAGGGGGGATGCGGAGATGGGATATCCTAGAAGTCAACACATGTCTCCTCACTATATGCTTGTCTTGGATATGAACGAGGAATTACGGTGCTTGTCGCTCCTTATGAAAAAAAAAATGAAAAAAAAAGTATCGTCTATAGTGGAATAACAGTCTTTACCGAGTACAGAGCTGCTAGACAACAAACCACTACACACAAACCGTGAACTGCGCCCATAATCTATTCCTGCAGTCTTGTTCTCTCCCTCGTTACCGACATGTGAACTAATCCAACACCTTCTCCATCTCCACAAACCACAACCCTTCAACTCTCTCTTCCCCTTCTTCCCAAGGAAACTCCGTCCTCGCTCCCGTCTTTACATATCCTCTCCGCAAATACCAATCCACCAATTTCCCTCGAAGATTCAAGGCATTTAACCCGACTGTTTTAGCATTCCATCTCGTCTTACAGTACCCCTCTGCATATTCTAATATTTGTCTCCCTACTCCGGAAGATTGATATCCACTTGACACAGCGAGCAAACAGATTCGTGCCATTCCGAGTTCCATGTCGCGGATATAAACGGTTACAGAACCGATGATATTTCCCTGAGAGTCTACCACGAGGAGAATTTCCCCATCAGGTCTCTCAATCGCATTGACCACATCTGACAGAGAGAGTTTGAATGCTGGACAGGAGGAGGGACTCGCCCTCCAGTCTGGCCGAGTCGCGTCTTCCGCGTTAAAGGATGTTTCGATTAGCGTGCGCGTGGAGGGGGCGTCAGAGAGGGTGGCGAGACGGAATTCCAGAGGGGGGGAAGTCATGTTGTGACTTGGTGAAGGTGTGCACCTGTGTTTGTGGTGGTGATGAGAGTCTGGTAGAGGTAAAGATGGCGAATGTTGAGTTGTCAATGAATGCTCTGCCGTCCAAACAGATGTAAATACTCGGTAAGGTAGGTGGTAGATAGGCGAGCTCCAAAATGCTCTTGTTTACCAAGGGATTCTCTTCACCAAAGCGTTTGGGTAATGGCAGCCTGCGTCGTCGGGGCGAAAGGAGATTCTTAAATACCTTCAATGTTATGGCAAGGAGAGCTCTTAAATGTCACCGGCCGAGCGTACCATTTCCAAAGGTGGCACATTACCCAAAGGGGTAAATTGCCGTCGCATTGACTCCAGTGCAACTGTCAAAATCCACCGAACATACCTACCTACCTAACTGATGCAACCTACAGAAATTGTGGCAGTGGAAGCCGCGACATCATTTTCGTTTTTAACCGAGCCCACTTGCTCATACGGCTCATCGTTCCCGACACAAGCCGTCTTCTAGATCGGTATCACTGTTCATTGTAACGAGAAGAATTTTTCTTATCATGAGTCAACGGCGAGACTGTTAGGTTTCTCGTTTTACGGCTCAATTCGGAGAACATCCGAACAATTGGCGGGTCTTTTCGGGCTGTGCCGGGCAGTGCCGCATACATACATTTGACTACCGCGCCCTGCCACTGACATGACAATTACATGTACATGCACCACGTCAATCTCAAAACACAGCGAGGAAACGAGGATTACCCTGCCAAAAGATCGAGTCACATCACTCCCACCAAACAGTTGACAATTCAAGACAAGCCCTGTTATACATGCACAGTGCATCATAGCTCATACACACATACAGCGCATCATAGCTCATACAAGCCAAGACTTTTCCTTGTCCAGCACCGTCAATTGGACCGGCCTTTCCTTCGGCGACACCACCGTTGTTTCTGAATCTCCAAACGCCGTCTTGGTATCCCGCACGTATGGATCCCACTCGGTCGGCTGGAATGATTCCGGCTCCCCACCGCTCCCCGTCAACTCTCTCTCAGAAGATGATGTCTGTGGAGGAGGACGCTGGGCTTTTCTTGACCATATCCCGCTCTCGCGCGTCACTTTCACTTCGTACGTAACCAGGATGCGACCCCAACGCTCTTGCAGTACCGGCCAAAAGATGGGCAAGGCCGCGCACACAAGGGCGAGGTTGATCTCAATCGTGGCTAGACCCGTCGGGGTGGGACTGTTCCAGCTGAGATCCCACATGGCGTCGAGAGTTGGTCGGAGCGAGTAGATGAGGCGACCGATGGAACAGAAGTTGACGCTGTGTGTTGTGAGTATCTGTTAGCAATATCCATGACGCAAAAGAACGAGACGAGTCGTGCTTACACCAGACCAAGACCAAACAGACACAAGAGAGCTATCCGGGTATTCTTCTGTGTCTCCGGCTGGAAGAACAGGTCGGCGGGAATGAGGAAGATGATGAGGTCGAGAAGCGTAGTGGTGACGGAGTGGCTGATGTAAAAGCCCAACGACTGGCCTAGGTTGGGTGATGCGAACCCCCAACATTTACGCGATTTCCGAGCCGCCGCATCCCAAAGCGACGCAACGGGGACGCAGGGAACCCAAGTTGCCGCAGTATACAAAGCCCCCCATACAATGACCAGACCGATGAGTCCCTTGCACCAGGCCCTTCTCCGAGAACCAGGTTCAAACACACGCAAGTACTGGAAGAGAACCGCCAATTTGAGGAGGGTCAACGAGAGGGGGTATGTGGTGCTGCCAATGTAGAAGAGCTGGCGGGGGGTTAGTGGAGTTCATCTTGATACGACTCTGTTAGAATGCAAACTTACCTTGAGATATTGCGAGACTTCACTAGCCGATAGCTGGTTCATGTGTTGGGTACCTTGCCCGTAACTCGGCACTGATGACAACGTTAGCTGTGATCTCCACTACTATCATGTTGATCGGGGACGTACTGATGCAGAATATGATTGAGCCCAGGCCCGTGGATAACTGGTGAGTCGTCAGCACATGTCAACAGGACAAATGGTTCCAATGGAGTACCCACCATGAGCAGAACAATAAGCAAATCATCCCACCAGGGCGACTTGAGAATGATCAAGCGGGTGTAGAATCGGAGTGAACAACAAATCCAGGCGAGAATCTACCAGTCGTCAGCTCGGGCTCGCACGAGAGAGTTTTCGATGGGCAAAGTCGTCACCATACTGTGAAGGTAATGGTCAACCCAAGGGCTGCCGACCGGCGGTTGAAGACAGGGACCGACTCGTCGGTCAGTGGCTCCGACAGGGCCACATCACTGCGAATCATAATCATCTTGGCAACATGACCGCCCTCGCGGCAACAGCGTTCTCACAAAAAAGCGACAAACGATGCCCGCCCATCAAGTTGAAAGGTGGGGCCAAGTGATAATATTATAACGAAAAACATGTTGTCTCCCCGCAAGATTGTGAGGATAGATGTGCCGGATTTCAATTTCCCCAGGGCTGGTAAACGGCCCACGGACCCGGTGACACGGGCCTGTGTGGCTCTCCCGGGACTGCCCTCCTTCGCTTGCTGTCACCCTTTTGTGCGCGACAGGGCCAGCTGCATGCAAGCAAGAGCGCAACTTTGCGGGGGGAAGGCGGCTGAGAGGTCTGAGCGGGCAGGAGTGACGACTTCACAACCCCTTTTACCAATCAAGGGTGATCGCCAAGCTTGGCAGGGACCCTGTCTGAGCCCTCGCTAAATCCCAACTCGCAGCAAGAACCAGCATCATCGACAGGCATATCGATTGACAACATCCTCTGTCACACCTCCATCACTGTCGGTTGTTGGCCAACTTTGAAGCCTGTGTGGGCGTGTGTGTGTGTGTGTGTGTGTGCGAAAAGGGAAAGAGAGGCGGGGTTCTTTGTTCTTTTCTTGGTCAAGCTCTGTCTGATGGGGGTGCAATGCTGGGTTCTATTGGGGGCCATCCTACGAGACTCGTTATAACGTTCTGTGCCGCCCAAACTCGAAAATGGGGAACTCGGTACCACGAGCAGGTGGACTAAAAGAGAAAAACAACATAGAGGAACCGGGGTGACTTTGGTAGGCGGCGTTGTGGGGAAATTGGCTGCCCTATGTACGCCCCGTTCCAGTCCCGTTCCAGTCCCGCGCCTTAGCATTGGTGGGGCAGTGGGCACTGACGGATCTGTTGGTGTTGGGATTGTTCAGTGTCCAAGCACAACTTTGCCAGGTGGCAGATACCGCCAACTCCGCGGCAACTTCCGGAGTCCAACACCGACTGCCTGCGAGGAAACCAAAACACGTGGAACCGGGTATTTGGACCTGTCAACTGACGGAGGAAGCCGTGCAGAACATGGTACGGGTGATCCTTCACAGCCGCGACTTTACCGATCCCGGCATCTCGTCCCTGATCATCTTCTCCCCCTCTTCTTTTCCAATGCTGCACAAATCCTTCAGCTGGGGAGGCTGCGAGACCGTGAAAGATTTGGAGCCGTCGTAGCGTGGGAACATGATGCAGACGTCGTAGACTACCATGACCGACGCGTCTGGAAGCCATGAGTTGCCTCGATTCTTAAGGTCAGAGTTGATCGTGCCCGAAGGCACGCATGTAAGCGCAACAGGATTCGGTCCAGGGGTGCATGTTTCACCGGGTGTGCGGAAGAACGCGCCGGTCCTCCCTGGAAAAAGATGCGAACTCGCACTGCAAACCCCACTAGGAGTTTTCAGTCGGGGTTTTCGCTGAACACCAACCACTGGAAGGTGCCCAGCCTGCCCAACAGCCATGTGTAATGTATGGCTAGTGCACCGTCTGCACAGAGAGGGGATCCGCCTTGGCCCAGCTTGCCCTGCGTGCCTAGCAAGGCGACCAAGGCCCGAGCTTTGAGTTGTGGACGCAGTGCGGAGTGCAACAGCCAAGACCCGCCACAAGTTGAGAAGATGCGCTAGCGAGGTGGAGATGCCTTACTTCAACGTCGAGGTTGGCAGCGTCCCGCGAAAGCGCCGTCCCATAACATCGGAATGTGCCACATGTGGTGCACGTGTAGGGTCCCTCTTCCGACCCCGCAGAGTTGATGTCGGTTCAAGCGCCCGGTGTCGGGGCACGGCTTGTTCTCTTGCGTGGGGCCGATTGATTGAACAGGCGAGGGACGGGACGGAACGGTCCGGAGAGATGGGTCAGAGATCTATCGAAGCGAGGTCGGGCGGTCAAATTCTAGGCCAAAGATCCAAGCATTGTACACTAGGATGTCTGTAGTCCTGCTTCTTGGCAGTTGAGAAAAGCAAACATCACGCCTGTCATGTTGCGTTGCATTGACCTGTCCTGGAAAGAGCGCCTCGTTCTGGAAAAAATCTGAAATTGAGCGGCGGCGTGGTCGCGTGCCCACTTGCTCGGGAAGTTTTAACTTTTGGCGTTATCGATAAGATCAATAACCCCGCATTCCCCCACATCCATCTCCCAACTTCGCAGACTCGCATCACGTGGAAATCACGACAGATTGGCTCAACACAACGGACTTTACTCTGCGCGAAGCCCGCAAACCATCCTCTATTCCTTTTATAACATGTAGAATCTCAACTTCTTTCAGGGCCTCCGGTGTGCCAAGTTTTCCGACTTCCGAACCTCATCCGCGATGGTAGTCTCGGGCAGCTCGGCCTCGCGGACCTGATTATGCCGCGGTCGGCAGCCAAGACAGCTTTCTAGTCTGATTTAGTATTAGGCATAAAATAATTACCTGCGAACTCGCCAGCACATGAAATAGCTCTTTGCTTGTCCTACTCATCGATATAGCAACCCGATTCAATTGATCCCAACAAGCTGCCTCCTTGAACACAATTTAACTTTAACATCATGACTTCCTCACCAATTCCACTCCTGGTCGTGGGAGGTATAGAGAAAATGGGCATGACCATCATTGAGGCCATGAAGCCCGAGTACGAAGGTGATTTCCCTTGTCATTACCATTGCTGGTGATTTTTTTTTTTTTTTTAACTGATTCGGACCATCTCTTCTAACATTGCCTACCAGCTGTTCATTTCATTCTCAAATCCGCCGTCACCACCGAGATCCCTCTCCTGCTCAAAGGCGTGATCCCAAACCCACCGAGCAGCCGGATCGGCACAGGCAACTGGGCCACACCCCCCCGGGCTATCGTCTTTGGAGGAGCCTTTGGAGAATCCGACATTGCGGAGCTGCGTGCGTCAGTGGCAAATGTCGAAGGCACAAGACGAATTCCCTGGGTATATGTAGATGGCTCTAAGCCCCGTCCGTCAGTTGCTGGGAATGAAGCCGGATTTGCCGCTTTCATGGCGCAGCGTTTCAAGGAGGGCTTGAACAAGCTGAAGGAGCAGGGAAAGTTTGACGGCGACGGAGATGATGGAACTTACACTGTTTAAGTGGGGTTTGCATCTCACCGGGTAACATTTATAGTGTAGTGGTATATCGAACGACTCGCAACTCTCCATGACATGGTTGATCCCCCATCTAGGCACTCAAGCTTGCGTTTGCGCCCCGCGCGACTGGACAATACAATCTTGCAAGGCTTGACATGGTTGGTGTTGACAGGGAACTGTGTGACAGGGCATCTTCATGGCCACATGGCGGTTTGCATCGACGTCATCCGGCAACAGGGAACAGTCTAGGTAGGTAATCAAGACAAAGCAGCTATGCAATGATCTTCCCAGCCGCTACATGTTGCCATGAAACAAACACAGGCCACGATCAATAGGCAAGCCGACAAACGGTTGCGCAAATATCTACCTAGGTAGATGGTCAAACTATAAGTATATGAGCGTCACGTAGCAGCCTCAGCTGTCACGCAACTGGCCTTGGCAATAAGGTGTCTGCTTTTGGGCACCACAATTTCGGTCTGTATAATAGCGCAGCAGACCTATCAAAAATTTGCTGCAGATGACTCCATTAGTTCTTATCGCTGCAACTTGGACTGAATAACGCATCTGGATGGTCTATCAAACCTGACCACGTAAATGTATACCTACATACATGGCCGATCATGTTCAGCTTGATGGGTTTGGCGATGACGCTCGTGACTGACACAATTTCTTTGTTGTGAATATAAAGCAGCATGTTCATCCAATAATTCTATTGTCCATTGAATTCACTTGGCCAGTGACCTAAGAAACCTCTGATTAGAAAGAGAGCCGTAGGATTGAGAAGAGGTGATTTCTATTTTCGGTCCTCAGGTTCCACATCCGATTACAGCGTTGGCTCAGGGTCAAGTGAATTGTACTGTATTCACACTCTGTGCGCAGCTGTTGCAGTGAATGAAAAGTTAACCGTTGAAGGGCTCATAGGCTAGAATTATCTACATATATAAACCGTAGGAACCCGTGCCTTCGAACTAGACATTCCATCACTCGCAACAATCCTCTTTTACCCCCCTCTACCAGCCTTGATCGCCTTACAGATCTATCACACAGATTTCTCGCCAACACTTGGACTTGAGCCACGACTTGGACTTCGGATTCGACTCGCTACCCGCATAATGACTCAGAATATTCAGCAAATGTCCCTCTGGGACCAGGTCGCCTGCCGGGTTTATACCCCCATGGCGATCCTTTTCCCGACCGAACCCACCGCCAAGCCATCTGAGATCAAGTTCCATCTCCAGTGTGCGCTTCACCGTCTCGGCCAGGCTTATCCTAATCTCGCTGGACGTCTCATCCTGGCCAACGATAAGAAAGTTCACCTTGTCACGTCGTCATCCACTTACATCGAGCTGGAAGTCATGACTGACGACTTTGGTCTTTCCTACGCCGCTCTGCGCGAGCAAGGCTTCCCAGTTAAGCCGTTTATCAAGCCAGAGTACAATCTTCCCGGCGGACTTGAAGTTGGTTCTCCGGTCCGGGTCTTCCGGGTCCGGATCCTGTTTATTGACGGCGGATTCGTCATGTTTGTCTACCTCCATCATGCCTTCGCCGACGGCAACTGCCGTAATGTGGTCCTCCAGTTGCTCGCCAACGCCACTCATTTGGATGACCCGATCCCCAATCTACCCTCTAGCAGCCGTACCTTGGATCTCCCCTACAACCAGGTCCAGTATCAAAAGGACTGGAAGACGTTGCTCGAGGCTTGCCCCGAGTATACCCTGTTGCCCAACCCGACGGGTCCAACCCAGCCCATCTTCCCTGCGCAGGATGCTGAGTTCGGGTTAACCGACAACACAGGACTAGTCTTTGTCATTGACAGTGGTCGTCTCGACGTCATCTGCAAGCTGGCAAAAGACTTTAAGCTGTCCAAGTACATGGCTCTCGCGGCTATTACTTGGGTCCATACCGTGCGCGCCCGTATCGAGACGCTGCCCGCCGACTACACCGCTTACTTTGCCAACAAAAAGCCTACTCTCATCAACGCTCACCACTGGGCCAACCCCCGCAAGGGTCTGTTCAAGGGTAACGCGTCTCTTGGCGAGTATTTCGGCAATGCGATAGCTATGCCCTTGACTATCCATCATGGCACTGTCGATTCATTGGTTGAGGCATGCTATTGGCATGATCATCTCACCCAGGGACGTGTCCCGGAGGCTCTCCTGCAGGTTGTCAAGTCAGTGACGGATACGAACCTGGGTGTCGACGAGGACTTTGTTCTCCGCCGCACCGCTCTGTTCGCCAATATGCCTAATCTTCGCTTTCTCGGACTCAACCAGGACCCTCGGGACCCGTACTGTGTGGGTTTCAACACGCACCAATCTGTCGGCGGCAAAGCCGGATTTGTGTTCCCGGGTGTGCCTCGCGATGGAAATACCGGTCGTACCGTTCCGGATGCTATTCGCCGTGTGCAGGGCCAGTTTTCGCCTCTCACGCATGGCCTGATCCTCCCTGCTCGACCGGGTCTAGCACCGGGCGAGATGGAGCTGATGATCACGCTGCCGCATGCGGCGATGGGGTTTCTATTGGAGGACCAGGCTTTTATGAGCTTGGTCAAGCGGGTTATTGGGTAAGTCTCTTCTTGATAAACCAAAGTCTGATTGCTGATTGTACCTGGTAGACAATAGGCAATTGGCAAGGTGGGAGGATGAAGATACCCAACATGATACCCAGCTAGACTAAAGGATAGACACAGAGGATAGATTTACTTTGTCCGCAAAATTGATCTTTTTGACCAGTAATAGAATCTCGAAGACTTGAAAATGTGAAGCTCAGGATAGAGCATTAACGAATAACTTGTAAAATATCCAAATGTGAGCAAGAAACACGAAAGTGATAAAAGTCGATAAGAATATATGTCATAGCAATGAACCTGCAATGCACCGAGCCCAATTTTGTATCCCAGTCCCAACCATCCTCCTTGTAGTATTTACATTTCCCCATGATACTTTAACAACACCACAATCTTGTTCAATATCCTCCTATCCTCCGCCAGTGCCATCTCCAAAACCCCCGGGTCCTCACCCAGTTCCGACGCCAAGGCCGCTCCAATTGCCAGTCGTAAAATGGCAAAACTCCCCAGATCCACTGGCTGACCGATAAAACACCGAAACGCCACCGTCTCTCTTTCGTCGGTGCTCGCCGACTCGGGAAGCAGGCCCGAGACATCGGCCGTCAACCACTGATGAATCCTCTTCAGCGGAGCCGTCCCCAGCGGTGTTTTTTCGTTTTCTTTCCGGCCGAACAACTTGAAGGGAATAATGGAATTCACCCCACCCAGCTGCGAGGCCTGGCCACTCGCACTGGAAGTCTCTGGCATCAATTCCAACCTACCATCAAACTCACGACGGATCAGCTCCCGCACGCCACCTGCCCAATTCCGTATCCCCAACCTCGCGCGCGCCCCGACTCTACTCATGCGCTCCATTTCTGCAACTCCGCAGACCCAGCGGAGTAATAACCCGATATTCACCGGTTTTGCAGGAAGTGCTGAACGCAATGCCTTGAGGGATGAAGGAACCTGGTAGCGGCCGAGATAGTCGGCCATTCCCTCGGGGACCCTGCATTCCTTCATGTTGTCGGTGTCGGTGTCATACTTGAAAGAATCGGCGATGGAATCCGGGATGACGGCCATTCCACAAAACCCGGGGGCACTATAGAATTTACTCGCCGTGATCAAAACCACCGCTCCTCTGGACAAATACCAATCTAGTTCTTCCGTGTCAGTGCGTCCTTGACAGGCATCGAGCACGACAAGAACACGTTGTTCTTCTTCTTCTCCTTTTCCTCCAAAACGGGATTGGATTTCCGTGACGAGACTCCGCGTGGTGATGCGACTGCCAAGTTTGGAGCCATCGACAGCATGCATTATCACAAAGGGTTTTTCGAGAGAAGAGACGGCTTCTTCAACAGCCGCGAGGGCGAGGTTATCGAAATCCGCAAGAAAAGTCCCATTGGTCACATCTCGGGCTGGAAGTTCAAGCGTGCGAATTCCCTCGGGAAACTCGGAGTCGTCAACAATTGGCTTCGAAATGTCGGTCTCCCCCCCGTTGGGTAGGTATTTACTGAAATGACAACCCCCAGCCGCATGCGGGGTGTTGGACCCGACTTCGCCAACTCCGGTGACGACGTTGAGGATGCCGCTGCAGCCGAGAGAGCGGGCTTGGTTCGCGCCGAGGAGGAGCGGGGTGAATTCGGCGTCGGTTCCGGAAGGGTGCAGCACGATATGATGGCGCGTCTGGATGGCGAGCGCAGCAGAGATGCGGTTCCGCACGTCTTCGTAGGCGAAATCTAGAGCTTCGACAGCATTCCAAATATCCTCGAGCTTGGCGCACGCGGCATCAAACGCCCGACGTGAAGGCGGCGAACACGTACAGGTTCCCCGGATAACAACGGAATCCGGAACGGGATGCGGTGGACAAAAGTATTTGTTTCCAGTACCCCCCGACGTGGTCAAGTGGAGTCGCTCATCGCCGCCTTCGGTGAGATGTTGTTTGGTAGCTTCGCGGAGGGCTACATCGGCGAGAGAATCCAGTAATTTTCGGAGGTCGGCAGCAGCAGCAGCAGCAGCAGCCTCGCTGAAGTTTGGGTCTCTGGTAACATCGAGTCGGAAACAGCCAGTGGCTTGAGAATACGACAGACTGGGGGAAGAAAAAGGGACGGGATCGATACAGCCGGGTTGTTGACTTGGACTTGTTTTCAGCCATTCCGTGTAAACACGCAGGCCAAACGTGGCGAGAAAGGCGTCGTCATTGTCAATAGTAGGCGGACGCAGGGTAAAGGCCACAGCTCCGGATGCTGACCGTGCACTGGGCGGCAAGAGGTGGAAAATCGGCCCCGAGTTGATTATGCAGTCTTCGATTTCCCCGACTGACAGACGAGCATGGTCCGGTGTCGGGGGCTGGGTCGATGTTGCAGCAGCAGCAGCAGCAGCAGCAGCAGCAGCAGCAGCAGCAGCAGCAGCAATAACAGATGTCATGGTTGATTACAAGAGAAGATACTTTGGGTTCAAATATTGATCACGCAATGAGCTCAATGAATGCTCTCATTCCAATACCAAACTCCAGGATCAGGATCCGGGTGTCATGGTCGTCAGCTTATATGTGCCAGCTCGCCCCACGCTTTTTTTGGTCTCTGTTCTTCTCAATTTTTTTTTTCCTCCCAACTCTTCTTCCATCAACGGGGGTTCCGGCCAGCTGCACCGTCACGGGGCCGCCACCCGCGGTACGTCACCCCCGGGGCCTTTCCGTGGGGGGGGCCCTAACTAAGGTAGTCCCAGTGGGGCCCCCGCTTCCCGCTCCCCGCACCGCGCACGGCGGACTGGACATGCCCGGATCGATTGGTTCCCCGCCCTGCCAATTTCTAGCACCTGTCCAGGGCGGCTCCCCACCGTCAGATTTTTTTCACCGCTACCCGCGTCGCACGTTTTTGCCCCTCCAGGACGAAACTTTCAGCCACGCTCACCTTTCGACCCTGTTAACCCCCTGTTAACCTGTCGACTTTTGTTCAAGATTACGTTTTCGGGCCCAACGTGCTAGCCACACTTTCACACTTTACGTGAGCACGATCCTTTTTTTGTCTTTGCAAGGTCACATGGACTTTTTTTTGTTCATTAGTTTTCCATTCCATTCATTTCATGAATCAAAATAAACTGACGCTGTGCATCGGACTGGACCTGCCCAGACGCAGAGTTCTTCATTGATACTAGACCAGGACATCTGACAAGCGTCTTGTCCTACCCCCGCGGGCTGAACATACTCACTCCGATTGGACAGCGGCACCCCATCAGTCTCTCCCAGATGGGACCAACCAGCACTCCATCACTCTGATGCGTTTGGGGGGTAGTCTGGCCGGAGAAAAGGAGCCGCACACTCGCGCCCGGCACTTGGCATTTCCGGCGAGGTCCGTCCTCCCACAAGGGGTCGGTCCCATTGGTTGTGATCCATATTTCTCGGGGGTAATCATTTACACACATGCACCCACTGGTTGCTCCCTCCTCCAGTCGGCGTACATCCTGTGGGCGTGGGGGTATCTTTTTTTCTCTGTGTGTTTCCGGAAGGTGCAAGGTGGCATTCCGATGGATGGGGTCCTGCCAAAGAACATTGTTCCCTGTGGTGTTCTCTTCAAATGTCAAGTGACGTCGAAGACTTTTGCGTCGTTTCGACATCTCCGTGGACGCTGGCTCGGGACTGGACATACCGAGGGTTGGTGATTTCACCACTCTTGGATGGGACCCCAGAGTCAACCCACAAGTTTCGTATCTTGCTGACTGACTAACCTAGGCACCTGGGAAGGAATGGTCAGGTTAGGAATCATTTTGCGGGAATCCGTCACTAGGTCTCCCCCTCTTTCTTTCCCAAGATACGCTCTTCATGTCGACGTCGTTGGCGCGAATTCCCCGTTGGCATTCGGCAGTTCTTCTGCGAGTTCCCTCGAGATCAACGTTTGGCCCCGCGTAGCAACACTCCCGGCGCGAAGATCCAAGCATAACGGAATATGCATGTTCGCGTGGTACAAGAAATGGCTGCGGGTGGTGAGCGGGCGGTTAAAGGTTCTCGAGTCCTTCAGCTGTCGGGCTCCAGCGTTCCCTTCAATGTCGTCTGACGGCGTGCTTTTCGATATCACGGTGTCTGCTGGCTGACTATCTAGGTAGGTACCTTAAGCAGGCACCTATCGTCGCGGATGGCACTATACTTCATCATCCTACGCTCAACGAATCAGTCCGATAGAGATGTCGAAGAACTCATCAACCAGATGAGGTATGGCGAAAAATGCGCGCATGAGATGGTGTGAGCTGTGACAAGTCTGTCATTTTGAACCTCGAGAATGATGGACTCGGTCTCGTTCATTGCGATGCTGCGAAATCATGGTCGCGTTCCCATTGCAAGCCTGGCATGGTTGTTGGAGCTGCTTGCGAGTTGCTTGCAGGAAGAAGAGAAGGTTTGCCATTCGCTGTCAGCTTAGGTTTATTTATACGCTTGAGATTTAGAGTTTCCCAAAGCCCGGGTGGCGTTCGGCATTGCCCATTTGAGTGAGGGAGTGGCCGGGCATGACGTCTCAAAGTTGGAATTTTTTTTTGGGGGGGGGCGCAAGTGACTCGAATTGTTCCCTTCAAGGAGTTTGGACCTTTGCTGGGTAAGGTTGGAAAATGGACATATCTCGCATTCATTGTGTCTGAAGCCCAGAACAATGGACCAGACATATGAACGATGATCAATCCGTCGCTCTTCCATCCCCTCGTCGCCGACACCAGCAAACGCCTCTGCAGTCCACAGCCTGTCTCGACCCAGGCGGTAGTAGTATTTTCACTAGTCTCCTTCAGTAGTTCACCTAGCGTTGGTCCAGCTCTCGCCAAGCTGCGCCAGGTACGAACGAATGGCAACACGCTCCGGCTCGAAGATATCGGTAGCTTCTTCGACCTCACGAAACGCCTCGGCGAATCCCGCCGCCTTTTGTAGACTCTGCACGGCCTGTGCTCTCTTGCTCTGCCGGAATTGCGCCTGCCCAATCCAAAACCAAGCCCGCACGAGATGATATAACCGTTGCCATTGGTCGTTCTCGGGGATTCCCTCTATTCTTTCCAGAATTTCAAAAGCCTCAGCCTCAACCTCAACTTGAACTTGAACCAACCACCCGCCGCCACCGCCACCACCGCGCTGGCTTAAAATCTCAGCCCGTAGCCCAAGCACGTCGAGAGACCGACGATCGGCCCGACCAAAGCGGGCATCCAGCCCCTCCACGCGCGGCAGGAAATCATTAAAAGTTGTCCACGGCTGGTGCGTCAACCTCCGTCGAGCGCGGTTCATGTCCATCACAAAGGTATTGTAACACGCTGGGCCGAGGTGTTGCGTAAATAGCTCACTGAAACGCTGCATTATGCGCTCTTCGATATCTGAGAGATCAGACATGTCTAGGTTGCCGAGGGAATGGTAAATCGTGGTCGTGGCGCTGTTGTTCCCGCTCTCAGTGGCACTAGTTCTAGAGTTGTTGCTGCTGCACCTTGCAATATGCTGCTTTAGGAGGACGGCCACCTCCGTGAGGCCCTCTCGATTCAGATCGTTCAGCTTTTGGACCAGGTTGGGGAGAATGTCGTGGTATTCCCCGCTAGAAACGAGGTGCTCAACCGCCAAGAACGCCTGTCGCCAGTGCGTGCCCGCACGGGAAAAGTCTCCGGTCGTGGCGGCTGCTGACCCGTCAATGAGGTTGCCCAGGAAATTGTGCAGGCGCCCAAGGTCGTCATCTTGAATACGGGAGCTGTGGATAATGGCGTCGTTGCCGTTGAAGCGCCATCGACCTGCCTCAAAGGACCCTTTGATGAGTGCATCGACGTGGAAGAGTACGTTTTCTGAGACAACCCAACGTTGGTTACGCAAGGGTGGCGGAACATGTTGGGCCGGAGGAGGGGTCCGACATGCGATTTGACGGCTGTCCCCGTTGTTATTGGAACTCGTGGAAATCGACGCAGTGGGGTTCATGTTTTGTCCTTGGTGCAGGGAGAGTCCAGCCCGATGGCCATGCTTGGCCACCTTTTCCAGCGCTATCGGGCGTTGACGGAGTGTGAAAGCTGAGGGTTTGCCAGCTGCGTCACGGCGCTCCTTCTCACGGAGAATACTCACGACTTCGGCACGCTTGACGTTCTTGGTGTAACCCCATTCCATGAGCTTCATTTTCATGGCTTTGACGCTAATAACAGCACCCCAAGGGGTTTCGTCAGTTATTGAAATGGGGTAGAGAGGGAGCGTGCACGTCGTCAAGACAGGCGACGGGGTGGCAACGTACGGAATCTCAAACCCGTACTTCTCCTTGAGGATTTCCCGCACCCGAGACAGGGGCTTGTTCTGCATAATGTACAGCAAGAATATCTCGCCTTGATGAACCTCCATGATTACTGGCCACAGATAACAAATCTTGCGTGTTATTGACGCTCGTTGCCGGCGGAACAAACTCTTTTCTCGAATGTGGGTGCGGGGGGAAGGGGCGAGGGATTGACGTCTTGCAAGGCTCTGTAATACGATGCTCGCCGGGGACCTCGATGTGTAAAGGAGGGTTGAACTGAATGGCGATTGGTCAGGGGGTAGTGCGACGCTGCAAGCACCGCCCCTACTATTGGTAAAATGAGTGGACAAGAACAAAAGTTCAAGGTACCTCTGGTGCCATTGTGTGGAAACGCCGCTGATTGGATTGCGATAGCAAAAATGTGAGCATGGCGTTTTCGAGCCGCGGGTGTTTCTGCACGCTCCGGTATATCGCGCTATGCCATTGAAGAGCCTGGCATAGAAACGATGTCGCCCACGTTGGCTGTTAGATCCGGGTATAAGAAGGCCCTTGATTCCCGTCACTCCCAAGACCTCACAATCCTAGTCCCAACCACCATTATCTTGGACCTACCACCATCCACTCCATCACAACCCAACATTCGCGTCTAGATAGATCCCTCATCAGCCCTCAAAAGCACAATGGGTCAGGGGAGCAGCAGCAGCGGCCACGAGGACACCTCAAGCAACGAGGAACCGTCCACTTGGGAGTCGGCTTGCGAAGGTGCTAAGCAAGGCTGGGATGAATTCTGGGATGACCCGAGTGAGACAGACCCCATAGCTTAATTCTTCCCACGATAGTTGCTGACTGGTTTTCCTTGCAGTTGGAGAGATCATCAAGGCTGGCCCGAAGCTCAAGAGTCGGGGGTTGGAGCAGGATGGCCTGCGGAATGGCGCTGCGGGATGTTGATGTTTGGGCTCCGTGGTGTCTTGATATTTGACGGTCAGTGCAGTATCTCAGCCGTTGCCGATTCGTACGCCTTCCGTGCCTAGTTAGCCAGGATACCAAATCGATTGATTGGTTCCAAATTTGAGTGCCCTGCTTTCCATCTTGGGTGATGAATCAGACTCGAATCTGCTTGGCGTGCTAAAGATCGCAAGTGGGGCACGCCAGGAGGAGCCCAGCGACCAGAGAGCAAAATGTTGTGGGTTCTCCTCTGTGCCAACCAAATGCGTTTGCGGCTGAGGCCTCGGTTTGTTGAGAGCAATCCCAAGAGAAGTCTTGTGTCGGCGGTGAGGCTGCCAAGTGACCGAGGCCGTTCTTTCGCGAGGTATCCTGACGAGTGGTTTGGGAACACAGACGTGAAGACGCAGAGGGCAGCGGGGTGAATGTGGGGTTGCTTTTCTTATCGATAACGCCAAGACTCCACAGCGGGGCGGCGAGAATGCTGTGCTCCTGCTGCAGTGAAGCAACCCCGCCTCCAACAAAACCAGACGAAACCACTGAAGATCCAAGAGCCTAATGGACCCTGAATTCCCTGAAGCAGATTGGTCTGACCTGGAAACATCCTTGCCCGACCCTTTCCATGCCCCCCGTAGTGCTGAGCCTTGTGCATACTGGGGAATACAAGCAGGGAAGGTGCGCATCAGAGAGAAATGCAAACGACATTGCACAGCGTGCCATGGTTTCTTCCACGTGCTGCAGCGTCTCGACGTCAACCCGCGGATAGCCAGGGCCCAGGTCCAGCAGCGGCAATTAATGGGGACGTCTTTTCTGAGCCTCCGGGTAAAGAATTTCACTCGAGGCAGGGTTTCAACATTTGCATTGGTCGAAAGGACAGGTGCGTAAGTCACCCTCTGGCTCCACGAGGCAAATATTTAGCTCAGCATATCATTCCCTATCCGCAGGGTCATCAAACTCATGGAGTCTTCAAGGCACGCTACTCTCCGATCAGTCAACCGGATCGCCCGCTGCCACCGCCCTTGTCCAACAATGGCTGGACACATGCATCAAAACACACGAAGAATGCCCGTCCCCGAAAGACGATGATCCGGTTCTGCCGACAAGAGTGCTCGATGTCGGCTCCAATGCATCTAACACGGTTGCCCTTCTGGAAAAAAGGGCTAGAGAGGTCGCTACATATGTCTCAGCTACTGCTGGGGCAACGCTGACTTCAGCGCAACTACTCGAGATACATTGGAGGCGCACATGCTGGGAATCGATCTCGAGACGCTGCCTCAAACATTCCGAGATGCCATCAAGTTCACCCGCGCATTGGGTGTGCGATATCTCTGGATCGATGCTCTCTGCATCATCCAACGAGATGATGATCTTGCTGATTGGAAGCTTGAATCTGGGCGCATGGCTGATTATTACCGCAATTCCCACCTGACGCTAGCCGTGGCCTGGGCGGACTCGGTTCACAGAGGTTGTTTCGCCGCGCCAAATCTAACCGACACTATCCAGGCGGGAACCATCACCATGCGCGAGACACATCACTTTCCGAATCAAGCACTGCAGAGGAGGTCTACCAGTTTTCCTCTGCTGACACGGGCATGGACGTATCAAGAACGCATGTTGGCACCTCGGGTCGTCTATTACGGCCAGAATGAGCTGCTATCAGCAGCAACAGTGCGCTTCGACGACTCTGGCGGCAGATGGTGGTGCAGTATTCGGGACTGCGGCTGACCAATCCGGCTGACAAATTACCCGCCATATCTGCTTTGGCCGAGATATTGCGGCGCGGGAACCAGCAGCAGTATTTGGCGGGTCTCTGGGGAGATAGTTTATTGGTTGATATGTGCTGGGAACTGGAACGGCCTTTTCCGTGGATTCCTCAGTGGCGGGCGCCGACTTGGTCCTGGGCCTCAGTTGACGGGCCCATAACATATCATCAGGGCCTATACGTTCGTGAGGGGCCGGTCGAGCAGCGTTTCCAGGTCGTTAATGCAGAGTGTTCATTAGCGGATCCTTCACCTACAGGCCGAGTCCTTGACGGATTTGTCAAGCTATCCTGCATTTTGGTATCGGTACATCTCCATCCTACAATCAACATCAAGTTAGTTGCTGGGACGGAGGAGCTGTACTGGCGTAATGATGGAAGACGTATGCTCAAGGAGTTGAGGGACTTGTATATCATTCCGCTGGTTACGGTAGCTGAGTCCACTAAATGCCTCGTCGTCACACCAAAGGACAGGGGACAGCCAGATATGGTCCGTGTGGGTTTAGCAGGGGGATGGAAGTCTCTATGTGACTCGTGGGAGAAGGAGAGGAGGACAGTCAGGATTGTGTAACCAATTTTGACGAAAATCGGCAATTAGGCGTGTATCAGGCGACTTCAATCTCGGAGAGAGCTCAGCTCCGCAGGTTCGAATTATTACCCTCAGTTTGCCTCACCATAAGGATCTCTCACAAGTTATCCACACAATGAGCAAATCACAATGCCCAAAACGGTGGTGGCAGCACACTGTTATCTCATTTCGAACCTAAACTCGCGAGTCTCACCACTCTTCACCCTTCACTCTTCACTCTACACACATTGCGGCTGCCATCAACCAAGACCAGGACTAGACCAGACAGATAGAGACAAAAATCCCCCACCATACTTGATCGGTAGCCAGACCTCAACTTTTTTTTTCAATCCATATGCGCAGCAGGCAGACAGACAGGTAGGCAGGAAGGCAGGCAGGCCGACAGTTGAGCTCAACTCAGCTCAGCCCAGCTTAGCAAATGCCATACTTGTCGAGAAAGTCGCCCAACTTATCATAGCAGCCCGCGCAGCCACACAGATCCTTCTTCTTGGCACAGTTGAGAATGCCCTTGTAGTCGCCACGATCAATGGCGCCGACGATACAGACGGCCGCGCCGATGACATCAATGCAGCTGAGAATCTTGCAAGAAGCAGGGGGGGCGAACGAGAAGACTTATCTCTCTCTGTTAGTCATCTGTTCATGTTCATGTTGATGTCTTCTTGCTAGAGGTTCAAGAAGATTGAGAAGAGAAACAAAGGGGATGGGCTCACCCTCAGCCTCGTTCAGAGTAAAGGCCGTAATCTCAGCGCGGGCTTCCACCTCGGCGGTAGTGGCCTCGAGGACCTCGGGGAAAGCATTCGGAGCAGCCTGGGCGAAAGCCAAAAGGCCAAGGACGGCGGCGAAGGAGAACTTCATGTTGTTCAATGCTGGGGACTGGAACTGTTGGCTCTGTCTGTTGGTGGTGGTGAGAGAAGAAAAGATGTTCTGAGGATCTGGCGATGAGGCGATCTTTATACTTTTTTTTTTTTCTTTTTCCCGCTCTCCTGCCTGTTCCAATCTGATTAGAGCCCTTCGTCTCGAACACCAAGGCCAACACTCCATGTTCCCCTTGCCCTTCAACTGGGCTTGCGAGATAGAGCAAGTAAGGTACCTGCCGAGGTTTCTCAAAATCAAGACAAACATGAGCAGCTGAACTTTTGATGAACTGCATATTCATTCACCGACACGGCGCATCAAACCTGAGCAGGGTCTCGTATCCAACTCTAACCGGCCCGGTCTCGTCCGGTCTGGTCTGGTCTGCTGTCTTGTCAGAAACCTCGCTATCCTGTGATGGTGGTTGATGGTTACGGTGGGGCCAAACCAAAGCTTGTAGATAGATTACATGTAGCCTGCATCTCCAGTCTCCCCAAATCGGTCAACAATAGCGAGACCTCTTTCTCGTACCTAGGTAGCGAGGTAACAGGTAGCCAGGTAGCTAGGTAGCGAGACGGCCGGAAGTCGGCGGCTCGGAACGACCGGTCGTGAATGAAGTGGGGCCCTGGCTCTAGACTGGACTGAGAGATGTCCGGAGTTCCACAGTTCCACAGTTGAATTGACAGTTCGCCGAAGAATTTATTGAGGCTGAGACAAGCATGCTTGGGATAATTCTCTAGTGGGGGAAGCCTGGGGCATCACAAGCCCTTGTTTTTTTTTGGTCAGAAAAAAAAAACCGTTGACGTAGTAGTATAACTGGATCAGCGTAGCTATGGGGTTATTAAACCCAAACGCAAATTCAGGGATATATTGACGCGTGCGTGTAGGTACCTACCTAGATAACGGAGAGCCTCGATGCAGCGCACCTTGTATAGCCTTAGACTTAATCTTCCGTCGTCGTCCGGTTGCCCAGATGCCGGGAGGGGTTGGTTACAGCTATTTTGATGTTCAGGTGGGGGCGTTTCTTGTAATACTTTTCTTTACGTACATGTTGCTTGCCCTCTTTTTTTCTCTCGTAACGTTGCTCTTGTCTTTTCTCGGCATTTTCTCAGCTGTTCAAGGTCAATTCGATACAATACACTCCTTATCCTGTATCACCAAGACCTGATACTTATAAAGTGATGGGGACACGACAGACTGACAACATATATGGACTTTATCACATCAGGCGACTTGAAGGTTTTCTTTGCAGTACCATAACCACCACGTGGGGCTTTATTTGGCCCTGGAAATTGATTCCCGTACACCTGCAGATGGTAATTAGACGCAGCCACAAGCTAAGGCTGAGGCTTAACGGCACCAGGTCAGTCTAGGGCTCAACATTTATTAGGCTGAATCAAGACAGCGATAGGCGACGAACCAAAGGGGACCAGAAAACGCAGAGAAACACAGCCACGACAAACTGCTACGCCAGACAAAATAGACGAACACGGAATTGTTTCCATCCGTGTATTACCCTCCATCTAGTTATTAGCAATTAAGGACTGACCGGCCCGATGAATGGTAGATTAAGTGGCTTGGTGCCGACCAATGGCTTTTTCCGCCGTTGTGGTCCGTCCCAAGATGTAACACTGGTGATTCAACAAGCAGGAGGTTTCAGCTGGAGTTGTCGTGGATTTATCATGGAGGGAATGCAATGTCTCCGGCGACGTCGCATTCCGGGAATTTGTCTCCCGCAGGTGGTCAGGTCAGGGTGTAGCGCAGTGGAGAGGTGACGGCAATTAGTACGAAGTATCGAGTGGAAAACTTCGTAGTTTGTGTGTATTCGGGCAGGAAACTACATCAAACTTTTCTCATCGGTCAGAGATTGGAATGGTCCCATCCCATCACGGCCTCTAGGATGGTTCATCGAGTGCCCCAATTCATGTCTCCAGTGCATTCGTAATGTGCAATCGCGTACAGCGGGCATCTGCAGACAGACATCTCTCCCAGTAAAGAGCTTGACATTGATTCTGGAGTCGAGTCTGGATGAAGGGTTTCCGAATGTTTGGTGTTCTGATCTTCGCAGGGATGCGTGCTAGCGCAGCGACAGGGCCAGGGAGCGGAGGAGGTGCGGGGCAGATCGACGCGAGTGGGGTGATGTTGAGATTGCAGGGGACAGGGCAGGATTCCGGGCGGTCAGATCTGGCAGTAAATCCTATGTGGGTCCATCATTTTGACATCGGCCTCCAAATCTAACGACAACATTTCAATGCACAAACTTGAACAGACTGCGACTCGAACTCGGGAAGTTCACTTGACGCCGATTCAGAGAAGAAGAAATGCCAGTTTGGACTCCCGGCAGCAATGATGCCTCCACTCTGCGAAGTAGCACTGCCTGGCCAAGCCGCTACTCGTCGCTTCATCCTCCGAATTGACAACTGAGCACGCGACATCATCAACAAGAGAATCCACCCAGATCAATCCACCAATGGCGTCCTGCATCCCTCGCGCAGGCGGGTACGGCTTCTCCTCTCCCTAATTAATGACAGAGATACATACACATAGTAAACACACAGTAGCTGACAATTCTGCAACCACAGCCGCACACACCTGTCCCAGTCGATACGCTATCGCCAAGAAGATCCATACGACATTACCACCCGCCGAGCCAGAAGACCCTCGCCGAGCTAGACAACCACCCGCCGGGCTAGACAGACACCTCATTCCCCGCCGCGCTGGTCGCGTTCCCCAGCTTCCCTCGTAGCCAACCGAGATATTTCCCCCGCTTCCGCACCCCTAACAGTTTGAACTGCAGGCGCCGAACACGGGGAAGCACAAAAGCTGAGCTTGGCGAGGGGAAGAGGGTTCTCCGACGAATATTTGTATTAGGCCTGCAAGGAGACATGACTCAGCTGTCCGGGAGTGATCAAGGGCGGGTACGCCATGCTCTTCAAGAGACTCCTCGATTCCGGCACAAGCCCCAACACACTGACATCTGGGACCAAACTCCCCTCTTCCACACGGAACCCCGGTGCTGCGGGGTTAGGAATCGGGGCATAGGATGTGTCTTCTGGTCTCAGCTGAGTAGGTGGCTGCTGTTGTCCCAGTGAACATCGCCTTTGGCGTCCGCGTGGCGTCCTTGCGTGCGTGTCCTTCACTCCACATCACTAGGCCACCGTGGGGTCCCTCCCCGCTGGTGATGCAGATCTTTGATCGACAATTTTTGGCATGGTCTTGATGAGGCCATCTGTCCTAGATTCGTCGCCTTTTTCTTCTAGTGATGCTCCGATGTGGCTTTCCGGAGAACGCCTGAGCACATTGGTATTTTATTGCGAACCTAGATACGCATTATGTTTCCAAAAGCCCGTCGAAAATGACTACCCTTTGTTCTTCACTAGACTGCTGCAGCGGAGCCCTACCGATTTATAGAGAACAAAAAAAAACCGCTTATCTTCAGATGGGTGTTTTGTACTATATTAAGAGAAAGAACGGGTCGGGGAGGCCGGGAATCTAGTGCTAGGAATGCCCACTTGCCGAGGTGGTCGATAAAACTTAAGGCAAAAACTTAATGTGCCGAGTCTTTCCGTGGCTGAATTTTGTCAGTCTGTCGGTTCTTCTTCCGTCGAGATATGAAGGGCATACTTTCTCGCCTCCTCGTTCGAACTGCAATCCAGCTCTCCCCTCGCTACATGCTCAAGATCGCCTTTTTCAGTGCACTTGAGTGACGGCAAATGAACATACGGAGCATGTCGATTTTACCGGCTGCGAAGGCTTCCTCCGAAGCTGTGGTACATGTATGTTCTCGTGTGTCTTCCGACCGAGAGACTGATCCATGCAGTCACCCTTTGCCCAATCCTCCTGCTGGCATCGCGACTGCAGGATCACCCAAGCTTTCGTCGACCGAGCTCGAAACCTCGACACGCACTGCAAGCCGGTTGACCCCCCCTGCAGAAGGCTCCAGCGACAGCTCTGCATCGGAAGCTGATAACGCCGGCAGTGGAAGCCATGGCTTTTCCCTATCCATGCAGTTGTCTGCTTGCCAAGTCTCTACTGCGCATCTCTACAGCGACGGGTCGAGCACCTCCGCACCCGTGGGTCAAAGGCCAATTTTAGTTCCGCCCAAACGTCCTGTAAGATGACAGGCTCCAGCAGTAGCAGGGTCGAAGAAGATTTTGAAGCTGACGAGTGGTCCCCAGGCACAAGACTCTGCAAACTCTCCCCAGCCCAAGCGGCCTCGTCTCCGCCGTCACCCAGAACAGACCTTCAAGGATACAATGGCAAAAATCAAGCATCTATTAGATTCTTTGGGCACGGCAGCCGAGTTGGAGACGCCCCGAGAGGAGTTGTGCCGTCTCGAGAAATCGACAAGGGACGTCTGGGAATCTCTTGAGAATGCTCAGCGTGAGTCTCGAGTAGTAGCTAGGGAGATCTGCGAGATCAAACCCCAGATGGTGCGTTGGAGACAAATCGCCGATGGCGTCGAGCAGATGATCAGTCACTACCAAATACTTTCCCGGGTCCTCCAGGTTAATAGCGGAGCCACGGCAGCACAGCGGGAAGAGATGGAAGCACTACTGCTACATCTGCTGCTTGGCCAATACCAGACGCTCGCCAACTTTGCACGAGCGCCCTTGGCTACAAAGAGGAAGGGGCTCGAGGATACGCTCACAGATAAGCTCGGCCAACTAAACGATAAGATGGGCCAGGTCGGGTTGCTAGTGGGGAATTTGGAGGCCTCGAGCGTCAAGGTAGATGAAATAGCGTTACGGCTTGAGACTCTCAATGTTCTCTCGGGTTATTGGAGATTCTTGGAGGACGATAAGAGGGCACTAACCGAGTCCCTGAAGCACCTACCACAAGAGCCAAGACCTGATGGGTACCTAGGTAGTCTTCACTTTGGTAATCTGGGCCCACATCATGCTGTGGGAGACGGGGTCGGTGGACCCGCAAGTGGTGGGAACGAGAGAAGAACATTGATGGTGTAGAGGCAGGAGAGGAGGTTGCTTCCCGGATTTGCCATGCCTGGCTTGGCGTGCTCCCGAATCGTTGGTGTCGAAGAATATTTATATTGGCAACGCTGGGTTGGAGCAGAGTGCAGCCCATTGATTAGGTATGATTGAATGCTAATAGACTAATCCATACGCCGGGCAAAGTGAGCTAATCTAGTCCGTACTCCCAACTGTCCTGATATGGCGTCGAATTATCTGGCTCGTGTCTTGGATTCCGCCGTTCTTGATCAGCTTCCTCGGCAACATTTCGGTGTTAAAAACAGACTCGTGGAAGACGCCACTTTGGCGACATTCCGTAATCAGCTAAGGGTTCCGCCCATCCTACTCAAGTCACCATGGCTTGGGCTTTTTCTTCCTAATCCTTTCGTCTCGGCCCGGGATCAGAACATGCACGTTTGAGTCCCGTAGACCGAGGCGGCAGGGTGGTCCTGGGCTAGTTGCGGTTTAAGGCCAAGTGTTCCTCCGATATGATTATGGCTTGAAATACTCCTTCGCTGGACTCGCTAGGTTGCTATCAATAATGTAGTCAATTTTAGTCATGGCTGTAGGTTTACGTTCAATTCCAGGGTAGGCAAGGTCTTAATTGACTGTCCAGGGCATCCAAGGCTGTTAGTTAACTGCACTGTTAGCGACTAGAAGGATAGGACATGATTAGATCCTGTTGACAGTCACGCACTTTGAGGTTTATGCTCAAATTAGCTACCTACCTACCTACCTACCTGGATGCTGCTCTGTTCACGATCTCTATCCCCACTTTACCGGGATGCTAATCAAAATACCACGCTGGAATGCGACCCGGAATCCGAGTCTTCGATGCACCACTTGCAGGCTTATGGGACCAACAGCCGACATAATCAAAAGATCCGGCAGTTTCGAGTCAGACTTTTAGTTCCCTTACCCCTCATTTGAAAAATTCGACCCTCGGTTTTACTCACCATCAGATTTGACTTGCGAAATCCCTCTGCGCAGTGCAGCGTACCTATGTAACCCAGACAGACATTGCTACCATGGAAAAACTCACCGAGCTCATCACCCCGTCCCTTCTCACGGGCCTGGTCGATGCCATAATCCCGTACTCTCCCACCGATCAAATCGATTTCTCTACTACCCCGTCGAAACTCCTCGGCGGAGATACCCGACTTCCTCCATCCGTCGGGATTCCCGCATGGGAGTTTCTCGTCGCTCTTTCCAAACTGGACTCTTCTGAAATCCCCAAGATAAACCTGCTGGCCTTCCTCCCTCGGCCTTCCGAGGTGGATTTTCCGAAGCAAGCTTTGGGAATGCAATTGTTACTAGACCAAGCCCCGAGACGACTCTGTAAAGGTGCCGATCGCCGCTGGATCAAAGGGCTATTCGACGGGGTTAGCATTGCTTTTGCAAAATCTCTGGATTCTCTCCCGGAAGGGGAATCCCCTTATTCTTGGGAACGATGGGAGCGCACAGGGACGAAATTTGGATACTGGGTATTGGCACGAACATGGTTCGTCACGCCATTTGTGCATTCCGAAGATTTTGATCTCCAAAAACGCGCCGTGGAATTCACGGACCAAACCCGCAAGAAAGTTGAACAAATCACCGGCACCATGGACCCGCACCGGAAGAAACGAGATGAAATTCTCTCTGATTTCTACGCTTTTCCTAGAGTTGTAAGAGAAGGACCAGCGAAAGATGTTACCACGGTAGAAGGGTATGCATATTGGATGTGTATGGTCATGGATGTGCATTTTCCGATTATCAACCGGTTTAAAAGGTATCCTTATGCGAATCTTTGGTGTGGTAGACAGGATACAGACGAGGAACTGGAGTGGATGGAAAAGACGGGTGGGTTTGGGAGAGTGGACGAGCAAGTGGCGGAGAGGGTTAGAAAGGATATAGAGATGGGGGTTTGGACGCCGTTGGGACTCAAATAAGATTTGAAGTCGTTTTCGTGAATACATAGGTCACTTGAGAATGGGAAACAGAGATGTGCAGCGGATGGATTACAATTTGCTGACTTTTCCCTGCCTCTGTTTGTTGACATTAAAATACAACATTGAGAACTGATACCCCGTCCCCAGGTTAGGTAGGTTGGTAAGAGGTATTACGGCTCCACCGGCGGCTTGCCCTTCTTCCCCCTCACCAAGTCCTGAAAGTCCTGCAAGTCGCCATTCTTGGCCGCCGCAATATCCTTCATGGCTTCATCCCAGGGGCGCGCGAGGTGGAGGAACTGAATACCCATAATAGGCTCGGGATCGCCATGGTGGTCCTTTTGTCCCTCGTGCTTCTTCATGTCGTAGCTCGATGTGATGGTGAAAAGACTTCCCGGAACGACCTTGGCTACGTTGGTGCATTGGGTAACTGACGAAACATGATAAATATGTTCGCTTGTGCCGTGGTCATGGCCGTGTCCGTCGCTTTCCTGATGCGTGACAAAGTCGGCAGTTTCGCCATACGCAGGGATGCTCTTGCAGATGGGTTTTCCGTCCATAAAGATTTCCTGCTCGGTATTGCCGTCGTGAATATGCGAGATGGCGAGAATCAAGTCGCCGCCAGTCTTGGACACCCAACCTGTCTTGCTCTTGGCTGTAAAGACAAGCTCGTTGTCGGCGACGCCGGTCGTCTCGTTGAGGCATTTGCCCTTGACGTCGAGCCACACGGGGAAGACAATGTCGAAACCAGCAGGGTGGCCTTCAATGTACTCCCATGTGAGTGCGAGGTTGACAGTCGCGGCCTTGGGGCTCGTATTCATGATATCGGTCGTGAGGAATATCTCGTCTGTTTTTTTGACATAGTAGCCGGCCTTGCGGGTTCTGTGCACCTGTTATCAGCTTTATGCGCCATACTTCGCCCCCCCCAAAGAACCAAGAAAAGAAGAAAACAAAAAAGATAAAAAAAAAAAAAAGCATACCCCTTGATTGTATAGTCAAACGACGATCTCTCATTGCCATTGACGCCCATCCTCTCAGGCCAGATTTCGCAAGCCATGTCGGTCCGGTTCAGGTTCATCAAGCCAATATGGTGCAGCCACATATCCTTGTTGGCATTGGCCGACTTGCCATCCGAGAACTGAAGATCGATATCGTAGCCCAAGATGAGACAGTCGTAACACGGCATCATGGCGTTGTAGTCGTACCATTTCTTCATGCCGTGCGTCTCGGCGTCCTCGCTCCCGGGCACGTCATAGGGGCCATAGGTGATTTTGGCGCGCTTCGTCCCGAGTTCTTTAAAGTATCGGGAGGGGAGGGCTTCCACCTTGGCCGCTGTGCCGTATGTTGTGGTCAGTCAAGATGTTGTGAAACAACAGGATAAAAAAACCCACGTGTGCGTTCCCCGCGGGGTGTGACAGCCAACCCAAGAGCACCGTGGGTGGCAGCGAGTGCCGCAGCGAGAATCTCAAACTTCATGGTGGGTCAACGAGAGAAACCTCAAGTTAAATCGGATGAGTTGACTAGCGCGGAGAGGGAGGGGGAGGAGAAATCCCATCTTTTGCGAACCACTACCAGACCCGGAAGGATTAAATAGGTTATCTACCAGGTACCTAGGTTTGGTCAGGGGAAAAAGGCACACACACACCTATCCTACGCCACAATATTCTCCCCCAACCGGTCAAGGTGAAATGGCATCCCCCCCACAAGACACGGGGGGCACAGCAAACATTGAACATACATACAGATCGGCCCTGCACGAAATAATATCAAGCCGCTCCGGAGACGATTCCGACAAGCGCGGCTTCCAGGATCTATATTCTACACTGTGGACATGTCGGGTATATCCTGTCCTCGTTAGGCATCTTGGCTGCGTTAGAGTAGCAAGAGGCACGACTGCGGCGTAGTAAACTCGGGTGAGACCCGAGGACTGGTCTAGGCGGCGGGGGGAAAAAAAATTGTTGGCAAACGTAAACCCTTTTTTAATATGTGCGGAAATTTCTCACCCGTGTATATTATATCCAGCCCAGTCGGCCGCCTGTATTTGTCTCTGGATCGGCACATTGTGTCTTTACTGTTTGACAAATCGGGCTGGACTAGACCCGGCCCAAACGGACTTTTAACAAACCCGCCGCTGCCCTTGAGCATCCCCCGCGCCTAAGATGTCTTGGGACCAGTCAGGACAAACTGTCAGTTCCGAGGTATGGGTAAAGTCTGGTTGGAAACATGTGGCAAGGCGGACTCTCCAAAACAAAACACGACCTGCGCCTCTGAACATGAATGCATAGAGGGGTGCCCTGGTATTTACCTTTGGTACCCAGGTAGGTTAGTTTCAAAAACCAAGACCCTTGCATGGACATCAGATTGTTCTTGAATCGGCATATTTGTGAGCACCCCCTGGTCTATAAAATCTCACCAAATGTTGATCTGTTTCGTCTTCGGTGTAGTTGGTTGCGATGAAATAGAATAGCCTGATGGACCTTCGAAAGTGCCCAGATTGTGAAGGATTCAGTGAGATGCACGTCCCCAAAGCTGGTTGGTCATGTCTTGATCGACACACGTTGCACGACCAAACTTTGCATTGATCGGTCTGTGCTACCATGAGCATGATTTTCTTTCTTTTTTCTTTTTTCTTTCGTTTTTTTTTTCCCTCCCCCTCCCCCCATTTTTTTTTTTGCGATAAAACCCAATGGAAAGCTGGACCTGGATGTTGTGTCCTGGAAAGGGTACCCCCCGTCCCCCACCGTGACACACATCCACCCTCACAAAAATGCCACCTGCCATTCTGGTACATGTCCTACTTGAAACAGTCCCAACCACGGGTGAATACCCACCGGGGCCTGGCGCCGACCGGCTTTCATGCAAATCAAATCCATGGCCTTTTCAGGCTACCCCCCCCTCTCTTCGATATATCCGCTTCCAATTTTACTGGTCAACTGAGCGCTCGGCTGCATGTGCGGTATGACCGGTATATTTGGTATAGTAGTTTGTACAACAGGAGTTAAGCGCTGAACCTCACTCCCGGAACTTGGAACCATCAAATTCTCTCCAATCTCCTCATTCCCGTGAATGATGGTCTAGTGGATCCCACGGCAGGGAAGCGGACCCTCCACTTAGTGAGGTACTAGTGTCAAAACAAGCCGGAGAGCTAGGGATTTGCCGCGTTGGATAGAAGGGGTTGGCAAAGCTTATTTTCGCCGATAAGTGGAGTCTCGGGTATCGCATCCTGTCCCTTTTTTTTCCCGTTACGTTTTTTTCTTTTTTTTTTTCTTTTTTTTTTTTACGGGGAGGGGCCGGCTCG
>Ga0247765_1000260_pt1 | contig 42701 bp, 51 predicted proteins | sample UWRJL106311C6_FD_179949 | JGI IMG/M metagenome (GOLD analysis project Ga0247765, IMG submission 179949) | Plant litter microbial communities from Arlington Agricultural Research Station in Wisconsin, United States - UWRJ-L106-311C-6 | ecosystem: Environmental > Terrestrial > Plant litter >... | reverse complement strand
CCAGATACTATCCCGTTCTCCTCTCTACCTTGGGAATATTCTAAAACTGAGATAAGGACGCCTTCAACGTAACCATGGATCCCGCCAAAGACATCCCCCGCGAATCCACCTGCACGACTTGTCAATTCTCCGAAGATTTCTCCAACTACTGGACGGCCGTGCTGTTCTTCCGCGCCCGCAACGGGTCGTACCACCGCGTTCCGCAGATTGGTAATGCCGGGTTTGAAGGCTCCAACGGCGGCATGACCGTGTACTACATGCAGGATGGCCTCGCCAACTATGCGCAGGCCTCCAAGGTTACCGCCTTCAAGCCTGGGTTCCGCCAGCTTGTGGGCGAAGCGGGATTCCGTACCAAGGCGCAGACCAGACGGTTTAGACAGCTGACTTATACCTGTCTCAAGACATTTGGGGTATGTTCCCTCCCTTCCTTTCGCCAGTTAGGCATTATGATAGTTAGTTGCTAACGCGTAACCAATCAAATTGTAAATAGACACGGTATCCCGAGAGCTTAGACCTCCCAAAAGAGCCATGTGCCGCGGGGATCATGGCCAACGTACGATTTCCTACCTGCTGGGATGGGCGGAATTTGGATTCGCCAGACCATATGTCGCATATGGCGTATCCTGAGACTGGTAAGCCTCTCTCTCTCTCTCTCTCTCTTCTAAGATGTGGACGAGAATGCTAACGCAATGTGTGTGTGCTAGGAACCTTTGAGTCCTCCGGCCCCTGTCCCGCCTCCCACCCCGTGCGCGTCCCGCAACTGATGTACGAAACCATCTGGGACACCAAAGCCTTCAACAACAAAGATCTCTGGCCCGAAGATGGCTCTCAGCCGTTTGTATGGTCCATGAACGACGCTACCGGCTACGGCACACACGGCGACTACATCTTTGGCTGGGAAGGGGATTCGTTACAGAGAGCGATGGATTCGCCCTGTTATGTCAACTGTCCGACGCTAAAAACGCAGAGCATGGCGGCCATGAATAAGTGTCATAAGAAGATTGACTTTGACGAGCAGATTGATGGGTGTAAGTTTTTTATTTTTATTTTATTTTTTCTTCGTTACAAAATCTGGCGGTGAAAAAGAAATGGCTGCTGATGAGATGAAATATTATTCTTGTTAATAGGGCTCGACCATATTCCGGGAATGCCTGACACGGCAGCTATCAAGCACGATCACTGATCTGATATAATGTTCTGTTTTCGAGTCTTGAGAAGGAATTCAACTTGGTTTGTTTGACTTTTAACTGCAAATATTTAGATGGGAGACTGGCAGACTGGGAGGTGGGAATGGGAATGACACAATGCAAATCCCATTTCATTCTTGTCTGTGACCAAAATTTTTAAAAGGGACACAGCACGAGTGAAACTAAAACTGAAACCGAAACTAAACTGAACTTGTAGAGGAGAAAAATGGCATTCCCTTCATGTCTGGTTCCAGTCCCTCTCTGTCTACACGTCAACATCCCCTTTTCCTTTCCTTGGCACACACCCTCTCTCCCTCCTCATCATGTCATCATCCCCCTCGCCCTATCCCAAAGCTCTTCACAGGTCTTTTCAAAACTCTCCGTTCCAAAGTCATATAGCTCCGGATTCATCCCGGGAAACCCGCCCGTATCTCCTGGTGCCGCCAGCTCCGTGGGGATTCCCCCGTCGGTGTCATCGTCGGTGTAATAAAACAGCGTGCCTGTGGCGAGCATTTCCGCGAGGCAGGGATTGCCGTGTCGGTAGTGGCCCATGTACAGATCGATATGGGGGCGGTACTGGATACCGTTGGCGGGGTCGTCAACGTGGTTATCCGTGGGGGTTCTGAAGATTCAACCCGAGATGGGTTAGTATAGATATAAAGCGGTGGGATAAAAGGGGGCTATGATGGAATAGAAATGTAAGTAGACCCTACCGTATAACAACCACCGTATACCCCAGCAACATGCAGGCTTGGTGACAAATCTTCTCGATGCCTTCAATCATGGCCGGCGTCTCGACCGTGGCATCGCGTGTCCACACAATCTATCCATGGTAGGGAATGGCGTTAGTTGGTTGCAGTCATGAGATATTCGCTTGCTCAAGGGTTGAAGTTGAGTGGAGGTAGACAATATCAATGCTAGGTTCTTACCCTCGGATCCGAAATATCATCTCCCGTTCCAGAATCACGAGACCGAGGCGGCTCGTTATTCATCTCGTCCAGGTCTCGACCCGAAACCCATGATGCGAGTTCAAACAGTTCGTTCAGATCGTTCATGATTCTGTCCAAGAGATGTTCACTGAGAAGGAGAGGCAGACATGCATGAGAGAGGACACGCTTAGATGTTGCTATGTTACTGCGAGGAAACTGTTGCGCGTGGGGAGGGGCTCTTAAAGTTGGGAGGGACACAGCGCCCTCGCATCACACATGTATCCGCTTTGGTCCCGCTCTGAGTGTGTCGGCCAGTCCCCGCTTGAGTGTGTTGGTCAGGCTCCGCGAGGGTGTCGGCGCAAGACTGGAATCACCAATGCCACCAGCCGCTCTCCGACGTGGAAGTCCAAGTGAACACAAAAGGCACATGTACCCCATGACCAACCGGATTCCCATGCAGATTGGAATCTGCCATGGTAGAACTGGCCTAGTGACATGCGTGAGGCAGACTTCTCAAGTTGCAATTTGTAACACACGGTAGATATGTGGCATCCGTTGATCATAGAAAAGTCACAGTCTGGAAAAGTGTAGCACGGCTGGAGGTTGACAAGTATCACCGTCACCGTGACAGATTGGCGTCATCACGGGAATCGTCATGTACCTGGTTAAACAAAGAGGAGACCAACATGGCAGATAAAGAAGTGACAAAGGTGTGGTGAAAGAAATTAATATAATGAACAATAATAATTGGGTATCAGGGTATCATAGGTTGAACATATCAAAAATGAGTTCTTCCTCCTTTTATGCGCCCGTAGCACCATCTGCAGGGACTTCTGCTTGCCATTTCTCCTCTAATTGCGTGAGAGCCTCGTACAGCCCCCGACTGGCCTTCTCGTCTAGGATTCCCCTTGCGTGCCGGGGAATTTTGGACAAGACAAAGTTGGACACTGCCGACTGGTCTCGGCTAGCTGGCCTTCCGATTCCGACCGAAATTCGTGCCCACCGGCTTTGAGGATTCGGCCGTAGGCTTGCCAGTACGCTCTTGACTCCGTTATGGCCCCGATGGCTCTTATTCCACTGCCGAATCTTGACTACACCGAGGTCTTCTTCTAGGTCGTCGTGTACAATGACAAGGGCGACTTCTTCTGGTTCGAGGTTGTTGCTTGCTAGGTATTCCTTGTAGGCTTTCGCTAACCAGGGCCCCGAGACGTTCATCAGTGTTGGGCTTTGTAGGAGCGTGTATTTCGGGCCGGTCGATGCGAGGACTGCCTTCTTTCCGTATCGTTCTGACGAGAATGCCGAGAGCTCAGAGGGGAATTGCCGTTGGAGCGACTCGAGTGCGAGGTGACCGGCCGAGTGGAATGTTTCGCGCAACTTCTCGGGATTGCCGAGGCTGACAATAAGAAATCGCCGTACCGTCGACATTGGCTTGGTTTCCGCTTGGTTTGCGACTGTTTGCTTGGAGGAAAGTTTGGCCATGGATCGGAAATCTTTTGATCGCTTTGCTAGGAATTGAGGGCGCAAGTCGTGGCTGCGTGGGAGGATATGATTGATGAAGTGAGAGAATATCCCACACCTAGCCAGGACCTGCGCCATAGTTATTCGTTGTCGGTGACCAGTGACTCGACTGAAAATACTTTGAACCTTCACGGCTGTTCGGAGAGTCAAAAAAGCTGCACTGTCAGCAAGTGCCAAGATCAAAGAATGACTCCACTCGCCGAGGGCCCAGTCCGAAATGTGGCGCTCCTGGCTCCTGGCGCTGACGTCGACACTGCCCGCCCGACAGACAGAGGGGAGCGGGCGGGAAACGCTGCAAAAACCGGGCTGAGGTTGACCTCAGCACCGCCACAACAACTTCGTCACCTCCCGTCCTCATTCCGGCCAGGCACAGCAAGGTTCCTAGCAAACTCTCTGGTTCACTCATCTGGCCGCATTCGTACTTTGCGACGCAACCGCCTGCGACCGACTGACCAACGATAACGACATTTTCTTAGCGGCAAATATCTCATCTTGCAGCAATTATTCTGGTTGTGTCTTTTCCCTGGTCTCGATCCTCGGCTCCCCACAAATTCGCCCATCATGTCGTGGGCAGGTATGCAACCCCGCGAGGGCCTCACCTGGCTGCCAGCCAGGCTGACAAGCTTCCCACAGGTTTCAAGAAAAATGTCAACCGCGCGACGACGCAGGTGATGATGAAGACAGGTTCGTGCTCCCTGCTGCCCCGCACCAACCCGACGATCCCGGTTCGGTCGGTCTGATGGCTGCTGACGCGCGACTTTGCAGGTCATGTCGAGAAAACAAACGACCGAGACTATGAAGTCGAAGAGAGGCGATTCAGGACAATGGAGGCTGCGTCATTGCGATTACAGAAAGAGGCCAAGGGGTACCTGGATTCTCTGAGAGGTATGACATCAGGATATGACAGGAAGAAAAAGGTGGCAGTGGCTGACAATTGGGGTGGGTAGCAATGACCGCTTCGCAGATGCGTATTGCAGAAACGATTGATGCTTTCTATGGAGATGCCGGTGCAAAAGATGGCGTAAGCAGGAGCTACAAACAAGCCGTCGAAGACCTCGATGCGGAAACGATCAAGGCTCTCGACGGGCCATACCGAACCACAGTTTTGGAGCCGATCTCGAGATTCTGCGCCTATTTTCCCGATGTAAATGAGTGTAAGTTTCCACCGTGCCTCAATCCCGCTGTTCCCTTTATTTACAATTGGCTATTGCAGGCATCAAGAAGCGTGGCCACAAACTCCTCGACTACGATGCCCTCCGCGCTAAGGTGAAGAAGCTCGTCGAGAAGCCTGATAAAGATGTAACAAAACTTCCCCGTGCCGAGAAGGAGATGGATATGGCCAAGGCAGCGTACGAACAGCTCAACGAACAATTGTGCACGGAACTGCCGCAGCTGATCGACCTCCGCGTTCCTTACCTCGATCCCTCATTCGAGGCCCTCGTCAAGATCCAGTTGCGTTTCTGCGCCGAAGCCTATAGCCGCATGGCCCAAGTTCAGCAGTATCTTGATCCAGATACACGGGAGCAGTACGCCCAAGGCCACCTCGACAGCAGGGTCGAGCAAGTGCTACAGGAGATAAGGGAACTGAGCATTAGCGGGACTGTCTGAGGTTGATCAAGGGGGAACAAAATTCTTTGAGATTGAGAAGGGATCGACATCATTAATGGCGCACGAGGAGGCATGGGCATGAGTATAAGTGTGAAAAACCACGAGATACATCTGGCGTGGGATCGGAATAACCCTTAGTGTTTACAGCTTTGAACGTGAATAAGAACTTTGGGGTGGTGGGCATTTAATAGGCGTCTGTAACATAACTTGGTGGCTACGAGGGTTTCCTCGTTGGCTAGCTGTTCATCAGTGAAAATATTTTGGATTCAAGTAGATTCTTGAGTAAGTACTAGGTAGGTGCTGGCGTTCAAATGCATGGACATCAGCACCGGCCTGAAATGACATTGTTGTCCGCGTCGCTCTGTGCGGACGGCGGAGGACCACAAAAAAAGTCAACGTCAAAGATGCTGAAAGCTAAAAATCCCATGCAATGCATGATGCCCAGATCGCGTCGGCGGAGATCGTTCTAGTCCGAACGTGTTTCGCCCGGGTTGGGACGACGGCCGAACCATTGTCGCTGTCGTCGGGCCGTGCGCAAGCAGCACATCATCGGCAATCCTGGAGCCCCTGGACATCCTGGACATCCCTGTGCGGCAGTGGCAGTTCAGGTCCAGGTCCAGGTCCAGGGACTGTGTGGGCTGTGTGGGCATATGAAGATCTCATTGTCTCAGACCTACTACACGAGCACAAGGAACACGAACCTCCACCCTCCTCCACATTTTGTGTAATCCTGTGCAATCCTGTGTAATGCTTTTTTGTATTTTTTATTTTTGTAAGACATTGGGTGGGCGGGGAAGCGCTTGTTCTTTCACTTCCATGTTGGGATCTACCATGTTGAGGGGGACGGGGCACAAAGGGAAAAGTGAATTGACGCAAAAAAAAACCTGCACCTACACTGACTGGTTCATGTCTAACTAGGTATTCTATTCTGTCATTTCTCTTTTTTTTCCCTCTCGTATTCGTATCGGAGAATCATCATGCTATATTCTATCCTTTTTCGTTACTGTATGGCCCGTGGTGTTTGCATGGCACAGCCTGAGGTGGCATGGCTGCATTGGCTGGGTATGAGTTGTCGAAAAATAAACTCAAGTTTTTTTTTGTTGTGTCGTTCGTCGGCCCCTATCCTAGCTCATTGGATCAACGGCAGCGCGGCTCGCCCACAGCGCTCATGGTTTCAAAAAAGGAAAGAAGGCGTCCAGTGGAAGGGAAGCGCGTGGTAATGTGGTTCCTTCACTGGTTCGGAATCCGGAACCTTGACCGTGGACGGGTTGAGGGTTGATTGGAAGTTGCTGGGTCCGCGGCTGAAACGCAGCCGTTCCCAAACGTCCAAACGTCCAAACATCGGTCGGTCGGCGGCGGCCATTGCCTTTGCCATGCCCTGGCAGGGCACCGCGGCACCAGGGTGGCAGGGCCTTGCCTCAGCGCGTGAATGGACCGGTTGGTGAGTGGGGATTGATGGCCAAGAGTCGGGACCTATACTACACTACCCCATCAAAGAAAAAAAAAAAGTTACTGAGCAGAAGGAAGGAGGTTGAAAGGCGGGTGTTTCGGAGGATATCGATGGCGGGTCCATTCATTGGAGACCCAGACACCAGACATCCATGCTTGCCTTTGCCTTGCTTCCTCTCCGGCGTTTCGCTGTCCTCTCTCTCTCCGTCCGTCCGTCGATCCGCGCCGTCCATCCATCCTCCATCCGTCAGCAGCAGTGATGCATTCGGATAGCGCGACGGCCCAGTAAGCAAAAAGACATGAGGAAATGTGTCACTGTCAATAGTTATTGCGTGCCTCTGTATCCGACTCCCGTCGCAGCTGCAAAGACGCCGCGATGCATGACCCCCCTTTGCCCCCGAAAACGGTCTAGATTCAAGCATGTCTGCTGACCCTCCTCGGGGGACATTACCCCGCCATCTCAACTTTCGTTGAAAGGGTGGGAATCGCTTCCATCTGTCTAAGGCCCGTGATCCCAAACATCCATACATACCAAAAACTGCGGGGGAGGGAGGAGGAAGAGGGAAGGGGGGCAAAGAGGGGGTAGGGTAGATTGCTGCAAGAGAGCAAAATTGGCAGGTCAAGTGAGGTGGGGAGGGATTATTGGGACAATATCCAGACCGTTCCGATCAAGGGTAGGTAGGGTACATCTGTCCTCAACAGAATAAAAACAGGATGAACTCTAGTCGTCCGTCTTTTGTCTTTGTCTCGGTCGGGAATATGCCCGGCGCATACACTAGGTCTTTTTTGCTTGTGTTTCTAGTTATCCATCAATATCGGTGGAGATTTGCACCTTGTGAGACGGCTGGAAACCGACTGCGCCTCTCCCCAAAAATCAGGGTCCAGATCGAACTTGGTTTCCCCCCAGCCAATGAACCCCCAAGGAATGGACTGGACCTTGCCAACTTGCATAGACCATGAATGAACACGCAACAAGCATTGCTGGAGTTGGGTGAGCTGGTCAGCGACTACGTTCGACCAGTTGAATTGGCCCACTGGGCTGTCAAGGAAACGTCCCATCAGCTGTTTCACCGAGGGGAGTAGGTGGAGGCACTGGAGGCGCTGGAGGCGCTGGCAGGCCAAGAGTATGGGGACTTTCTGCATCTATGTAGGTCTAGGATCACCGGGGCGAAACCCGCCTTCCTCTTTCCCCTTTCGTGCCCGGCGCCAATTGCCTGCCCATGACGATTACCTGACCAGGTCTGGATGGTGGTGTCGCGCGTCTGCTGTCAATCGCATGTGCTTGCAGCGCAACGAGGCTCGACCAGTAGGGCGAGCGCGCGTCTAGCACATGTCGCAAGGCCCGGGATCACCTGGGCTCTGCAAAAGTCTTAGACGGTGGTACCTGAAAGATTAATTGCCATGGAGATGGTGTTGCCCTCGTATCGATGTTCGCCGTTTCCTGGGTTCCCCGTCGCTTGCCATCCCGCATTCCATGTAACCAGAGGGGAAAGCAACAGTGGAAAAAGGTGAATTCATCCAGACCCGGCTACTTATCCCGCGGCCGCTCTGCTAACAGTTGCATGCCGCTGCTGTGAGGCGGCCGCGTTAGTGCATCCCACTTTTACCCCCATTGACTTGGCCCCTGCTGCCCTGGCCTGGCAGATTAGCGCCATGCAACCACTGCAGAACAGAGTGGTATTCTTGGGAAATCACTGGTCCGACGCGAAGTGGCACCCCCCTGTGCCTGCCATGGGACTGGGGTATCCAATTCAACCGTTTTGACGAGTTTCGCACCCAAAGATACACAAGCGGGTGTTGTTGCCACTCCCTACATATCAGGTCTCGTTTTCCCTCCCTACCTCTGTTGCATTGTCCTTGGTCTCTTTCTCTCTGTTCTTTTTTAGGCACCTTTGTGGTTTTTGTCACCCGGGAAGACCGTGTCTTCCAGCCACCGGACAAACACCCCGAAGCCAGCAAGGCGTCATACCCCAACCACAAGCGCAAGCGCCGCGACTCATTACGACACAAGTCCAACCACCAGCCCCAGCAAGAGGCTGGAGATTCAGTCTTTGACCGCGACCTGGTTTTAAAGTAACACATAAGGTCGTCAGTGCAACCGGCCACAAAATTCTCCTTCTCTGAAATCAGTGCATTGCAATCACTGTTCGCCAAGATGAATATCACTAAGAAATTTGACCGCGCCTTCCAATGGGCGGGCGAGAAAATGGGCGCTGAGGCGAAGACGTCTATGTCGGACGACTTCAAGCAGCTGGAAACCGAGATGGCACTCCGATTTGATGGTAAGTCTTCCCCGTACAAATTGCCACTTGCTGGGCCCAGCTGACCACCGCTGTCGGCAGGAATGGATCGCCTTCAAAGGTCAATGAACCTATACGTCAAGTGGCTTGGCCGCCGCACCGAAGCTTCAGAGGACAAGGAAAAGGGCCTGCCAACCAGCTTCCTCGGGCGCACCATGATGAATCATGGCGAGGAATTCCAGCCTGACTCGGAGTTCGGGAATTGTCTGATAGCAATGGGTCGTGCGAACGAGAGAGTGTCGGCAATCCAGGAAACCTTCGTCAGCGAGGCCACCACGACGTGGCTCGAGTCTCTGGAGCGATCAGTTGCTATGATGAAGGAATACCAGGTTAGTGTTAACTCAGAGGAGCGGCATCTCAGGTCCGAGAATCGAGACTAACGCCACGTCCCTGCAGGCTGCACGGAAGAAGCTCGAAAGCCGCCGCCTTGCGTATGACGCTAGCATCAGCAAGATGCAGAAGGCGAAACGTGATGATTTCCGCCTCGAGGAGGAGCAGCGAGCCGCGAAGGCGAAGTACGAAGAGTCATCGGAAGACGTCATCCGCCGCATGCAGGACATCAGGGACGCCGAGGTTGATAGTGTGCGGGACATGACACAGTTTCTCGATGCTGAACTCGACTACCACGAGAGGTGCGCTGAGGAGCTCAGGCGTGCGCGCAAAAACTGGCCCGCTGCTGTCTCTGGGGGGTACGGTGGTCTAGACAGGCGCCCAACTGGCAGAAGCAGATCGAATACGGCGCATAGCTTTACGGAGCGTCTCTCCCGGACAAACAGCCACAACGTCTATGAGCATGACGAGATCGAATCGGGGGCTCCGCCGGTTCGTATGCCCACGCGTAGCAATACTAGTCGTATTGGTCTCTCGGCGTCTCAGAATCAACCTGATGCCCCTATTCGCCCTACGATCGGGAAAGCTAGCACCTTCGCAGGTGGCGCGAGTTTGGACCGGGAGAGAATCGGAGGTCGGATCTCTGGCGCGTCGACGCCTAGCTCGACCTACGGCGTCAACCAGAACATTGCCAACATCGGGGCGTTGCGCGGACAACTTCGTCCAGTTAGCAGGATCGTAACGACGAGGGACGATGTCTTTGCGGATCGTGATGATGATACCACGGATGGCAGCGGTAGCCCTGACTGGGGTAACCGTAGCACGAGCCCAGCAACCAGTTTCGGTAGTTTAAGTCGAACATCGAGCAATGTCGCGGTCAATGGCAACGGATTGGGATCACGGAAGGCCCCACCGCCGCCGCCACCGAGTCGTTCCAAGAAGCCGCCGCCGCCAGTGCCCGTTCGACGGGAGGTCGGTTATTAGCTGCTCGGGAGCAGGTTTGAGTTGGGCTCGCTTTAACGCTGGACTCAGTGCGAGCATCGATTGAGAACGTGCACGTCTATTCTCGTTACCTAGGCATGACGTGGGAACCAGGCTGTATAATCGGGGGTTTGAGTTCGGTGCCCATTACTAAATTTTTGGTGTTTGGAGTTCAGGTTGACAGGATTGTACAATGGTCTTCAGGATAGCAGGGCTGGAACCGTGAGCTAGCGAAGGAAAACGCCCGTTTTGAGGTCAGAGGTCGTCAGCTATTGGCCGTTGGCAATGACGAGGGCAATGACGAGGAACACCTGAGGTGATCCAGAAAGTAAATAGATTATGATAAAGCATGCATCAGTCGCGTTTCTTTGGAAGGCGAGGGTGCAATTGAACAGGGAGTTGATCGAGCAAAAGGAGCGCCAGAAGTGGAAGCTGATCCTCAGCTCTGGTGGGTGGCATGCAGAGAGACCGGACCCACCGCCATGTCGACCTTGGCTTTCTTGGCGGCCTGGGCGTGAACCCCACACTTGGCTCTGGCTGGCCTTCACTTTTCTCAACAAAGCTCCCCCACCTCTGCGCCCGAATTGTTTGGATTTCCAGAATTCAAGTCCTCAACGACAGAAAGCCGCAAAAAGCCACCGAGGGCTCTCATTGGAAGTATTCCTCGAAGCTGCAGTTTCCACCAGAAGCTATAACGCATCCGCCCATGCGCTTCCCGTCGCGTTGAATCGAGCTCCAGTCTCGCATCCCCAACAACCGCCGTTTCAACACTGCCCGCCATGGCTACCGAAGACGCAAGGTACAGACAATCGTCACAGTTTCGACTATGGTCCTTTTCTCCGTCACAATTGGCCGCACTTCGCGAGAAAACGAACGCGCTGGCGCAGGCCAGCATCACTGAGCGTCTCTCAAGTCCACACGCATCGGCGGCAACCTCAAACGCGAACACCCCTGATCCCGAAGGCACGCCAGCCCTCCCCGAGTTTCTCACGCCCGCAGAGGAGGCGCTTGTCGTTACTTTCTATACATCAGAGGTGCTGCGCGCTGGCAAGCATGCCGAAATGTCGATTGAGTTCAGGGCCACGGCCGCTGTCTTCTTTCGGCGATTCTACGTCACAAATAGCATCATGACATACCCGCCCTCAGATATGCTTCTAGTTGCGCTCTTCTTTGGTATCAAAGCCGAGGGGAAGTTCCCGTCAATTACCGAGTATGCGGCTTTCCCGAGCACACCTAGAGTGGGGTGGAAAACGAGTATGCTGATTTGTGTGGCATACAGGTTTGCTAGGACGTTTCAAGAGCAACCCGAGAAGATTCTCGCAGGCGAATTCCTGCTTTGCCAGGGAATTCGATTCGCTTTCGATGTCAAACATCCATTCCGCGCCCTCAGCGGTGCCATCATGGAGCTCAGGAGAATCGGCGGTATCGAGGTAAGAGACGGCATCAGCTTCGACGGCGCTGGCCGATTTGCTGATGTGAGTTCTATCATATAGGAAGACCGTATAAACGCTACTGAGGCACGCGCCCGTGAGATTCTCAGCTTCAGCCCGTTGGTTACCGACGCCTACTTCCACTATACGCCGAGCCAGATCATGTTGGCTGCACTGTCTCTTGCAGATCGTGGTCTAGCAGAACGTCTTATAGCAAACACGTTTCACTATGTCGCGCCAGACAGCAGCGGTCCAGGCACACCGATGGAAACCGGCGACGGTCCACCCCCTGCTCGACGTGACAACAAAGACGAGGACCGGGCAACGATAATAGGAGCCCATATCCGAGATAAGGTACTCGGCACCGTGGAGGCTTGCAGGGACATGCTCTCTAAAGAACTCCCAGAGCGAAAAGAGCACTGGGCAAATGTGAGAATCGCTCTCTTTGTTGAGTCAGGAAGCCAACACTGACAATCTTCACAGAGAAGTGTCTACAAAGCACAGATTGCGCCGATCAGGAGGAAACTCCTCAAATGCCGAGATCCAGATAGGTGGAATCTCGTTGACCTGCAGCGAGCACGGCGGGAACAGGCATTGAAGAAGGCCGGGTCGGAAGATGATGAAGCCGGAGGAACGTTTGACGATGATGGCGCCGTCTTTGGGGGTGCTAGGGACCCGAAAAGGAGAAGGGTCGCCAAGGGCTTGGACGATCCGTTCGGGGGCCTTTTGTGAGCATTGTAGTAGACATTTGCAGCCATCCTAGCGGTGCACGGAACCTATATACGGCAGACAGGATTGACTTCCTAAAACTTTGTGATGGCGCCTGGGTTTGGGGGATATATTGCTGGCTCTGGGGTTATACCAAGGGGCGTTGGCGCTGGAATCATGGCGGTGGTAGTTCAGCAACTGAACACCACTTTGTTCGTCACCACTCAAACGTGAGCGACTCTCCTCCCGCAAGCAGACCTCTGAGGAACGAGGGGTTGTGACTTTCCAGCCCTGCAACTTCTGTTGAAGATTGTATTCCTCATAAGCTGTATTACCTACCTTGTAAATCATCAGGGAGAGGCCTGAAGCAGGTCTGCCCTAGTGTACTGCGTATGAAGGCCTACATGTAAATAAGCAACTACCTATTAATGCTTCACCATGTGGATAGGACTATCAGTTGTGCGGGCCGAGCCGTCTTGAGGACCCTGATTGTGGAGACAGGGCTCTTTTACGGGGTAGACTAGATCTTGGCGAGATGAACGGCATACACAATGGCAAGCCAGAGTCCACGAGACTCCAAGCTTGGGTGGGTATTTGCAGGATACCTAGAATGCCAACAAGGAGCAGATCTGGCGCAGCAAGAGGCGGAAATTGAAAGGTGTCCGATGTTCTAGTCCGGGATTTCTATTTGGTGGATCTTCTGGATGGCTCCAGTCAAGTCCATGTCCTAGACACCAGCCAGCATCTATGGGAACTGTTTGGCCCAGCGCGTCGAATCAGTTTTCTTTGGAACAATGCACAAGTCTGCATGTGGCCCTGCACCAACTTGGCGCTGGGTCAATCTAGGCAGCTTGGGTAGGAGAATCCCGGGGTCCGGTGTATCCGGATTTAGAGCTTTGGTGCCTTGCAGACAGTTCTTCAAGCTCGACTTGCTGTTTGGCCTGGCTTTCCAACCTTGCACAGCGAACAAGCCAACGCATCTGCCTTGCGAGGCCTAGTATTGGCAGGCAGGACTGAGGCAAATGATTCTCCTGAATGCAGTGAATGGGTTTGTAATGACTCGTGTGCAGATCGAGGCAGAATGCCAAAGATGACGATGGCCCCCTTTTTTGGGCAGAGGATGAGCTGTTAGAGATGTGTGTACCTTCTTAGCTGAAGATCGATTTCTGGAGGATTCAAACAGCCAGCACAAACAAACGGAGATAATGCAGCATTCGGGTCTCCATCCATCTTTATCCAAAAATCTCAGTTCACTAAGCATTGTCGAAGCTTCGATTCGATAATTGTTATCCCTTAATCCAGTCCAAATTTTCCATTTCCTTGGGGTTTGTGGTGCACTTAGTACCCTCAGCACGGAGATTGGCTATGCCTAGAGGTGAAAAATTAACTTGTAGACCCTGCGGGAGACTCGGTATTCTTGTGTTGAGCTTTTCGGTGACTCAATCCTTTTAGCACACGTCAAACCCACAAGTGGGGAATGTGTGAGCAAGGCAGCGTAGGTCAGCACCAACGAGATAAGCTAGCCGCAGGTAGCCGCAGATTGGTGAATAGCCGAGTGTGATGACTTGTCCAGCGAATGAAGCGTTTTAGTGCTTGTTCTGGTGAGGGAATACGCCAGTCCTAGCCTCCTTCGTGTGCTGCATGGCATATCGATGCACCACTCACACACTTCCTTTGCCAGGCAGCGTGCAGACAAGTTGGAGGCAGGTGCCAGAGCCATTTGCCTGACTGCGGGGTGTGAGGGTATGGACCGCACACCATCTCCATTCCGATGCCTTACCTAAACACCCCCTCCCCCAATCCGCTTGTTGCACCAGCACGCCCTGCTTTCGTACTGCATTCCTGATTTTGCCCAGAGCCTCATTCGTGCACCGCCCAGATTCAACCGCATCCCTTCCTTGCAAACCGCTTTCTCGGCAGCTTTTTCCTCACTCTCCCTCCTCGATTCCGTATCAACCCCAACGCCGCAGCGCGACACATGTTTTCATATGGCACCAGCGTTATCTTAGCGTCATTTTGCGCGTGAGTGTCTCGTCTTCGTCTTGGTGACCTCATGGCATGGATCGCTCCTGCACTTCCCGCATCCCCCTCAAACGGTCCCTTTGAACATTCTCCTGCGAAAACGGGCCGTCAGGATATCTTTTCAGGTTTGCATTGCTTGCTAGGATTGCCAGCACAGTTCGTTTGGCCGAAGACTCATCTTGGTCCCTCTTGGTGCCCCGGAGTGGGGAGCTTAGATTTGGAATCAAACACTCCTAAGGTCTATATCTATCGCCTGGGAGTGAATTCTGAAGGAAAACTTTGATCTGATCGAGCAATCCACGCACTATTTAACCCCTCGCTGGCGCGCAATTTTGTGGGGCGCGCACAAAGAAAGGAAGGAACGAAGGCCCGGGCCGTCTGTTTGACATTTAGTCGCGAGAGTTTGGGAGGAATCCCGGATCAAGTCTGCAAGTAATGGAAGGTACGCCAAAAAGTCGAAAACGGCTGATCTGCGGGCAACGAATTTTATCAGCAAGCAGCAGAGAGCCCCCCGCTACTACCTGACCCACCACTCTATTGACACTGCTGCAGGTCAGAAGGGCAAACCGTCTTCCCGCAAACTATTCTTCAGCATGGCTCCTCTCCGCGCCAGGATCGAGGAATCGCTGCACAAGTTAGGCGACAAACTCAAATCGACCAAGCGGCGCATTCCCGAAGACGAGGAATCTAACGGCCAGCAGTCGAAACAGGCAAGGACGACACCTTCCAGCCGGGCAGACGCCCTTCGGGTGGCACTTGGTCATGCTTTTGATGGGCAGCCACGGTCGCTGATAGACTTGACTTCAAACCCGCCAGTGGATGCGCTGGCAACGAAAGCGTCATCATCTACCTCCGGCGCCAGCAGCTCAAATCCAATCGATCTAACCAGCAGTTCTACCCCAAGCACTCCGCCATCTCAGATCTCACCAGATGATGGAGCATTCGACCCTGTGAACGGCCAAGTGGTATTTGATGCGAGGCTTGCAAAGGCACTCCAAGACCAGTGGGATCGCGAGACAGTTGACGCCGATTTGGAAGCCGGCTTGATGGGCTCGACGATATCTACTCTAGCGATATACCGGGACCACATCTCAGGTCTACGATGCAACAAGTGCAGGGCTGCCATATCCTTGGACTGGGGGAAACTGGTGACACGAACAAAGAACGCAGTGAAGACAGAAGGTAACTCATCAATCAATCGTGTCGTTTGCGCTGCGTCAAAGTTCTAATCATCGCAGGCTTCCTTCATTCATACCTCCCGTGTGCGAGTTGTAAGATGTGGTCATGCGCAGGCATTGGATGCCACAGTTATCAGCGATCTATCCCATCTGGTCCCTCCCCAAGTATGTGCTCAGGCACGGGCGAAGGCTCCGGGCTGAAGGTATCGTGGTGTTGCGATGGAGGCCGCGAGTTCCTGGCCTTCGCCCTTTGCTGTGGACCTGAAAGCCCTCCCGGACTTTCAGTCACGGAATCAATCTCGGCTCTAGGTCGACGAATGCGCCCCAAACTGAAGTCAGAGTCAGCCGTGCCGGCCGAAGCGCAGCCTAACGACAGCGCCATGGCCTCCCCACCCACCAAGCCGTCGAAGCTCCAGAAAAACCGGGCCCCCAAGCATGCTCCAGCGCTTTCTAAAGGAATCGGGTATGGAGGTAGCGATAACCCTCACAATCCATTCAACAGCATACTGTCGTCCAAGGCTAAGACGCCCCCGGTTTCCGAAGAGCCAGAAGTTGGGCTGTATTTCACGGCCCTTTCTCTCATCCTCCCGTCTGCGGATCGAGAGCGCCCGACAGCGTTCGACCTTGGCCCGCAGGCGCGGTTGAAATTCATGATATCGAGGAGTCCGATGTTTTTCAAGGCTCTGCAGCTGTTGCGACAGAGCTGCATGGAGGAGCTCGCTTCGGAGCAAAGCTCCAGTCCGTACGCGAAAGCTCTCGACTTTGCCATTGCCTTGACGAAACACGCCGATCTTCTCCCGCTGCTTCATGACGAGGCTGTGCTGTATCCAACCGAGGAGCACCTTGGCCCTTTGACATTTATCCAAGAGCTCCCTGACTCGCCGGCCTTGACCCCGGAGAGTCGTCATATCTCTGCTTCTAGTTCGGACACAGAGAAGACGAAATCAATGGACTCCCTGCTGCAAGGTTTCGCCCGCCAATGCGAAATCTTTGTGAAAAAAGCGTCGGCCCATCTCGACGACTTCAAGTCCCCAGAAGACCAGGCTATGCTGAACCGAGCTCAGAGGGCCATTGACACGGCTAACTCGGTTGCGGCGCTCCGACCTGTAGCGGACGATTCACCGCCGGATCCCAAGTCAGAAGCCACGAGTTCGGGCCCTGGGAGCTCGTCAAGGATCATAACAAGGTCCAGATCAGCCAAACAGGCGCTAAATGCGGAAATGGAGAAGGCTACGAGTCAAAGTACGGCGTTTCACAGAGAGCACTGTGTAGTGGAACTTCCCGACGAACAGATACTCAAAGACCACCACTTTGCTCTTCAGGCACGAGCCATGGAATCGCTCGGCGCGCAACCAGCCAAGGGTGGCAGGATGAAGAAATTGGTAACACAGGTTGTGAGCCTCCGCGAAAATCTGCCATACGGTATTTATGTCCGATATGGAGAGTCGCGCATGGATGTCATGAAGGTCCTCATGGTGGGACCTATTGACACGCCTTACCAAGATGGACTCTTTGAGTTTGATCTCTTTTGCCCGCCCGATTTCCCGGCAACGCCTCCAGAGATGCACTTTCGGACGACTGGGATGGGCACGATCGGGTTCAACCCGAATCTCTACAACAATGGCAGGGGTAAGTTCCAATTCTGATGCAGCCAGACAGTAACGCTCACAGCGGCCTACAGTTTGTCTCTCGCTCTTGGGTACATGGTCTGGACAAGCCTGGGAGCCGAACCAATCAACCATCCTTCAGGTTCTTGTCTCCATCCAAGGTGCGCCCCCTTTCTTCTGCAGCGGATGTGACGCCTCTGGCGATGGGCGCAATTCTCTTGCACAACCACTTCTCCTCATTTTGAGCAAGCTTTGACAATCTCTCACTAGGAATGATTTTGAACAGCCAACCATGGTACAACGAGCCAGGGAGGGAGAATCGTCTCGAAGATGCGGCATCTAAGAACTACAACAAGATGATCTGGGGATATACGGTGCGGCATGCCATGATCTATTGGCTAAACGAACGATTAAAACAACCGGATGCGAAAGGAAAGGGACGAAAGGTACCGGCACCGGCCACTATCGGTTCTCGCCCTGTGACTCCGGCGTCTTCGACACCTCCGGTATCCGGGTCCGCTGCTGATCACGCTATTACGCAGTCAGCACCTGCCGCTACTACCGCGACTTCCCCTCCAGCCCCTGTGCCTCTAATCAACAAGGCGGTGCAACCGAAGGCCAGTATTCCATGGCCAAAAAGCCCTCTTCACAAGGTATCTTCAGCTGTCAAAGAACATCTACTGGCCAAGGCGGCAAAGGAGAAGGGGCCAGTTAGCTTCGGCCCTTCGGCTCCGCCTCTGCCTCCTGGGCTTGCATCGGAGTTGCTTCCATCGGGGCTTGCAAATCAACATGCCCAACACCTCTCCGAAATATATGATCTTATCATGGCTAACAGTACGGTGGTGGGCCAGCAGCCCATGATGATAAGCGTGCGAGGGTCACCAACGTACCAAAGCACGCTCGTTCATAGCGATGATTCCACTTGGGGTCTTGTTATCCGCTCGCATTTCACGTTCCGCGGGCCCCTGATCTTGAATCATGCGCGACAATCGCCTTACTCTACTGATTCCAAGCTGTTGGGGGATTTGCAGCAAGCGCTCGAGAAGCATGGATTTCACGAGTCTGCTTAGGTACGTGGGTGGGTGTCTTTTTCAGCGGTTTTATTTTCCCTTGGGGTTCTAATCCTGTAGCGTGGGTAATAATATAAAAGATATCGCGTACCTACATTTCATCTCTCGTATGGGGAACTTGCCGCGTGCCAACGGACATCGCCATGTACAATAAGTTAGGGACGGAAGTCCCTGTCTGGTTCTCCAGTCGAGGTTGAGTTTATGGAAGCGACTTGTCCTTGGAGGGTTTTTGGGACTTGAAGGCTGTTTCAAGCATGTTGAATTTTGAAAGTAGCAAGTTTTTCCCTTTTATTCGCGGCGCCTCAACACTATACTGTTTCCTAGTGGGACATGGTCCATGTGGACTGAACGCGAGGAGCACAAACATGACAAATTGCAAAACACAAGGTGACCATGAGGCCTGGTGAGAAAGTATTCTATCGCGTCTTGAAATTTTAATGTTTGAACCTGGAGACGAAATGGATTTGGTCAAAAGGTTTATAGGCGAAAGACAGAAAGCCGTTTGTAAGACCACGGCAGAGTGGGGGAACTACTTGGTTGGTTGGCTGGTTGCATGTGGTCGTGGGGGAGGACAGGCGAATGAAGTACATGTAGCCAAATTGCGGGATTTAATGCTAATAATCCAGAACACAAAGCTTGGTGGCGCAGCGGAAGCGCGCCGGGCTCATAACCCGGAGGTCACTCGATCGAAACGAGTCCAAGCTATATTCTTTTGCTTTTTTCCCCCTCTTCTCCTCCTAGCCATTTGCCTGCCTGTTCCACATTCCTCCTCAGAGTGAGAGTTGGTTTTTTTTCTTTTCCAACTGGTTTATCTTGCGACCCCTCCTGTTTCCTGTTTCCTGGTTCCGAGTCCCGAACTTTTTAGAAAATATTCCGATGTAACAAACTTTTAGAAGTTTGGTATCTTTATGGGGTTTACTGCCGCGACCACCCCTATTGCTGCCGCGACCCCCCCCCCCACAATAATACCGTCCTGCCAGCTGCATTGAAATTTCCGCATTTCCCATACAAAACAGCACTTGACCAATGCCGTCGCCGGGATAAGGCGCCATGGCGCCATCAATCCAAATCGCCGCGGTCGTCGTGACGGTACGCCGGCTTCAAGCCGATTGGGCGGTGCGGATTGACGGCGACTTGGGTCCTGGCCGGGCTGCAGCCGGACTGCAGTAGACCAGCGCGGACACGGATCATGGAAATTTCAAGATTTTCCATACAAAAACAGCCCTGCAACAAGCCCAGCCGTCTGGCACTGTCAGGGTGTTGGGGGGGGGGGGGGGGGGGGCGGGGGGCCAATAGGGGGGTTGGGGGCAGTCGCGGCAGTAAACCCCATCTTTATCGGCCGGTGAAATCACATTATTTTGGATCCTGCGCCGGACCCTGGAGATGTCGCCGTTACTTTTGATAGGTAGAGTACCTAGATAGGTAGGTATGCACCGAGCAAAGAAATGCGGAAGGAATCCCCAGTTCCAAAAACAATGGGCTTGGCAAACCACCCCCTTGACATAAAGGGACTCTGGAGGATCACCCGTAAAAGACGTCGACGGGTTTTCGTGCCCGAAGTGGCACAGTCGGGGGCAACAGGGGCAGTAGATATCTCGGTTTTCGTCGGTTAAGTCATGGCCAGTCCAGTCCAGTCCTAGTACATGTACGAGGTAGCTCGGATTGCTCACAATGTAGCTCGCGTTGTGGAATTTAATCCCCCGATCATTTGATGGAAACTCCCCCTCCACACCATCCCAGCGGAGTATTTTCCTCAAAATGGTTGGGACGTTTCCCATTCCAGGTCTGGAAGGAATAATATTGAGCGGCACCGTCACCGTCACAAGTAGGAACAGAACAGGACTGACTACTTATGTGACTGGGCGAGTGAGTGAGTGAGTGAGTGGGTGGGTGGGTGAGTGAATGGCTGGCTGGCTGGCAAAGTGGCACAGCATAAAGTGAGCGAAATATTTCCCCCCGAATTTCCATTCGTCTGTCATGTGCATATATGGAGATAGTGAGTGTACGCTACGGTCTGCGTTTTTTTGTTTGTGCTTCCTTGAAAGAAGTAACCATGAAGTATCTTGACCGTTCAGCCCTCGCCACCGTGCTTGGTCTCGTTCGCTTGGTCTTGGGAGCGACGGTAACGAATGACTCGAGCGTGGCTGCTGGCAAAACCTTTGACTACATTGTCGCCGGGGCTGGACTCAGTGGATTGACTGTCGGTACCAAGGTATTGTTCCATACAAACCGTCTTTTATCTTCACAGCCCAGACTAATCCTTTCTAGCTCAGCGCTCAGGGATATTCGGTGCTCATTATCGAAGCTGGCCCAGACGGTTCATGGAATCCGGCGGTCCATAACGCCGAGGGGAAGCCTTTTCCGGCTACTTTTTGCAACTGGAGATATCCTGCCTACGGGGACGACGGGCAACGTCTCTCTTACTCCATCGATGCGGGTGCGTGTATTGGTGGTTCAACCTCTATCAACGCGATGGTGTGGTTCAGGCCGACCGAGGTCGAGGTGAATCAGCTGGAGAAACTGGGAAATCCGGGGTGGAACTGGAACACACTCAAGCCGTACATGGAAGCCACCGAGAGGAATATTCCGCCTAATGCAGACCAAGTCGCCCAGGGCGCCGGGGTTGACCCTAGTCTTCACGGACAGAATGGGTTTATCAACACTTCGTTTCCAACGCCCATGCGTATCCCCGGTGCCGTGGCGAGGTACAAGCAAACCTTTGCAAAAACCTTTCCTAGACTTGTTATCCGCAACGACACATCACATCGTCTTTCGGCGGCGTCCTCGGCGGCAACAACATTATACACGATATGGCATGATCCCGTGACGGGAAAGAATCGACGCTCGTCGGCAGCGGATGGTCTGCTCTGGCATCAACAACAACCTACCCTCACTCTTCTTGCAACACATAAAGTTGACAAAGTGCTGTTTGCAGCAGACCAAGCCACTACTGCGACGGGGGTAGCTTTTCTGCCGACCAATGGAACAAGTGCGACACGTCTCAAGGCGTATGCATCCCGTGGAGTCATTTTAGCGGCCGGGACATTGGCATCGGCTCCGATTTTGGAACGATCCGGAGTCGGAAGGGAAGATGTACTGCGATCTGTGGGGGTTGCTACAGTGGTGGACTTGCCGGGAGTGGGTGCGAACCTTAACGTGAGTGTGAACTTATCATGTCTCTCTTTCTCTGTCTGTCTGGGATTAATATCCTTGTCATTTTTTTTAACAGGACCAACCTGATGTAACTACGTTTGCATCCCTCTTGCCGGCCTATCACAACGATACCTCTATTGTTGATAACCGAGACCTCTTTGCTCTAGTCTTGGCGTTGGTCAGTATCAAGGAGCTATGGGGAAATGGTGAGCACCTGCCTTACTTAGCAACCTAACGAGGGAAAACGATTGTTTAATACCAGTTTTCCAATCCTGGGCTTCAGTTTCTACGAGATACACACAGGGACTCACCTCGAAATCCCGTCTTCGTTCTCGCGCACAAGCTCTTGTCGCCGCCAAAGCTGCTGTCAACATCCCCGGAGCGGAGGCCATTCTCAACGCTACCATTGATCTCATCGTCAACCATAAACGTTTGTTTCTCCTTATTTACCAAGTAATTATTTGTAGGTCAAACTGAGTTGACGGATATTAGTCCCCATAGCGGAATTCCTCGCCGACAGCGTTGGAACAACCCTCTTTACGGTATTCTGGCCGCTTCTTCCTCTCTCCCGAGGACATGTCCATATTTCCTCCGCAGACCCGCTCGTCTATCCGATCATCACCCCGAGGTTACTGCGAGATGAATTTGACGCGGCCGTGGCGGTGGCTATTTCCAAAGCATCTCGTACGGTATATACAACGGCGCCGATACGTGATATTGTAGAAAATCCGTTTCTTGTTCCGTCGATTGGTCCAGCGGGGACAGACGAGGAATATTTAAAATGGTATAAGGACACCATGTTTGGAGCTAGTCACTGGATCGGGGCAACGGCCATGTTACCGCGTCGATTGGGCGGGGTGGTGGACCATAAATTGCGGTACGTCTACCCACCAGTCCTGGGGGCGTTGTCTTGAAGCGGTCATGTCTTGAACGGCGTCTATCTGCAGAATGGCGAAGGACTTTAATGTAGTCTAAGGTGATGCTGACAGGAAACAGCGTCTACGGAACCAAGAAGCTATTTGTGGTCGATGCCGGAATTCTCCCGTTCCAGCTGACCTCCCATATGATGTCCATGATGTATGCTGTGGCGGGGAGGGCTGCAGATATTATTTTGGCAGAGACATAAAGTGAGGTTCAGTCTGTTTTTACGCGAAATGGAAGAGTAGATGTGTGCGTGCGTGCGTGCGTGCGTGCGTGCGGCGCGTGCAAGGATCGGCTGTTCGAAGGGCTGTTCATGAGAAGATAAGCCCGGGTCTAAGATGATATCATCTTTGTAATTGGGAGGCATGTGTCAAATTCTTTGTAGTCATCTGTTTGTGAGGAGAACTTGTTGTTAGCCAACCCTCGTTCAGTCGGACAGATGATGTGGCTTCTAATATATGTGCCAAGTATCTCAATGTTTGACAGCACGCTTTAACACGGTAGGATGCAGCTTCGCATTATTGTCTAGATAAATCCCGTCCCTAAGCCCAGACATGATTATATTACAAATTGAACCTCTCCCTCCCTTCCAACTATCCCACTGCCGGTCTCTTGCCAAATAAACAACATCAACTGCACATTCATCACCGACAACATACCTAGGCAAAGGGGAGTAAGCTAAGAAGTCAAATGCCACATGTCGACCACAAAGCCCGTTCCCGAAGCCTTCATGGTGCCAAACGCAAACGCATAATTCAGCCACCAGTAGTCCTTGTGTCCCGTCTGGAATGTTGTCCGCACGTAAATCAGCCCGTTGTTCCCTTGCATGAGCCCCGCCATTTGCACGTAAATGTTGGCGCCGTCCATGGTCCGGATCTGCGCGCGCATGTCGCTGTAGTAGTAGCCGGCAGAGGTTGATAGGCCCCAGTCTGCGCCAATGGCAAGGATTTTTCCTATTCGGGGTAAGTAACTGCCTGTATGTTTGGGATGGGGATCAGATGGGAGGAGAGGGGAGGGACTTGACGGGGGTTAAGAGAGGGTACATGTAGGTAAGTAAGGTATGTCAAGGTAAGGAAGGTGAAGAAAGATAAGGCAAGGTAAAGAGAAAAAAAAATATTACCAGAGAATTTAGGCCCCACCAGCGCCCCCCCAATCACGGGAATGACGCTAACATTTCCCGCCGGAATGGCACCGACATCGACGGTGAGGCCGACGGTGATGTTGGCATTGTAGAGAAACGCCACGCCCGGGGGAGCGGGATTTTCGGCAGAACCGGCCTCGGCGGCGAACACTGTTCCTGTTCCGAGAAGAGTGGGGATGATGCTGAGGAGGAGGTGCGGTAGACGCATGTTTGTTTTGATTCTGTTTCTCTGGTGGTGATTTACCTGGTTTGGGTTGGTGTTGACAATTGAACTGAATTGGAATGGGGTATTATATCCTTCACTTGAGATGGCCTAGGGTAGGTAGGTAGTAGACACACAGCCAGGTAAGTGAGTGAGTGAGTAATAAAATGTGTGTGTGGTTGGGGAATCTCTCCCGTTACATATGAACCAACCTACCTCACCCATGGAATGTCATGCTATGACCTGTTTCCCAGTCCCACTTCCCACTGTAAAGTATACAGACATAATCCTGGATTCATCAGATCAACATTGACAAGATGTAAAGATTATCCGGAGCAGACAGACAGGCATCTAACTGCGCCCCTCCCCTCCTCTCTCCTTGTGCACTCTAGGTCTCTTAGCGAGAGTTGCAAAGGGATTCTTCCCGATAAATAATAAAAACACATCAAAACGCTTCTTGATTAAATGCGCACCCCAAAACCGGGCGGCCGTCTCTCGCCTTTCCCTGCCGAGGACATCCGTGGCACGTCAGAACTTTTGTATACTTTGCGTTCCGAGATGAGATAACGCGGGGATAGGATGGATATTGGACTTTGGGGGAGAAGATGGGGTGGGACAACCCAGCTGTCAAGAATAGCAACGGAAGACTCGGCTTGGCATAAATTAGCCTGACTGACTGACTAGGTTGCTAGCTGGCTGGCAGTGTGCTGTTGCATACCGCAATACATGCATGACAGCACTGCTCCTCATTAACAGATAAGTTGATAAAAGCCGGGGAGTCCCTGAACGAGCTTGCATGTTTTTTTTCCCGAGTGTCTGCAAGCCCGCGTGACGTTCGCTCTGGTGTCCGGTGTTTGGAGAGCATAAACAACCATGCCCCCACCTCGGAAACGACGCACCCACGCACGCCCGCCTTACCTCCAGGCAGCTTGCAGCTTGCAGGATGGCTGTCACACCGGCAGATTGTGCCAGCCAGGTCGTGATAAAGGGAGCAGCGGCCTGGTAGTAGCAGGCGGAATAGTATGGTGTCCTCGGAACGCCAACCGAACTGTCAAAGTCTCGGCCCCACCCCCATATTTCCTGCCAAGTATCGGGGCGTTCCGAAGCCTGTATGTAGACAGGGACAGATCTAGGTGAGGGGAAGTGGGGTGGGAATGTTAGTCTTTTAGGATGATCCCTCGCTTCAGAGCAAGAATAACAAGGAAAATAGCAAATCTCTACCGCAAATGTCTGCCAAGTTGAGAGAATGGCATGTCTGGGCGTTTCAAGTTGTCTCGGGAACTGGTGCGGCAGACTTGACCGGCATCTGGGCGTCATTGAATCGGAGGACATGTTCTGGCCGGCCTTTGATGGGGGAGGAGGGTTCGGGGTTAGATTAACCGGGCCGGCAATTGCAGTCGGCCGCGGATTGGCATTGAGTTGATTGTCGGAGCGTTTTGATACCCTGGAGATTAAATGTTTGCCTGCTTTGAAGGCCGTGCTCTCTAGTGATAGCCCGTCTGCGAGGGGGTAATGTTCAGTGACGGTGACGACGGGTTTCCAAACCGCTTTGGGGCACATTGCTGCCATATCCCGTATGCGGTAGATGTCACCCCAACAGTGCATTGCCTCGATTGCGGATTTCTTGTGAGCTCGGTATTCTATGGTTTAATCGTTTACTGGAATTTCTGCTCGCGGAATCGTGGTTCACCCGAGTTCGAATGCTTCCCTCTTGTGACTCGTGTCAACCCGCGGGACGAGGGGTACTGTTGTGCACTTTAGCCTCAAATCCCATCCTCAATCCTGGCGGGCTTCCATGACCGCCAACCTGGTAGGTAGATTGGCTGATGGCTGGCAATTGAGGCTATCGCTTCGAGTTGCTGCGACAAAAATAGACTTCGGTGCCAAGGCTTCCAGAATACCGTTTAGGTTCTCATATATGCTGCAGATCTGCCATATTGGGAGATAGCTGACCTTGATTGACCTCGGAACGGTTCCGGTTTCTCTCGGTAACGTTACTGAGACGAGCGGCTGACATATCGGGCTGGAAATAGCAAAGCAAGTATGTCCAGATGTCTTGGCTCTGAGGGCGTACAAGCTGCTGCACCGCAATAGATACACCTCAGGCTTGACACAATGCGTCCGATAACTTCTGTCTTGCTTCTCTGGTACTGCCTCACAACAGGCACCGAGGCGATATGGCGTTTCAACCTGAATGCGCAGCTTCCAGCACCCACTGTGGAAGGTGACTTTGAGGGGACATATCTGAGCCTCCCATCGTACGATCCATGGTATAAAGCGCCGGAAGGATGGGAGAAAACCAAGCCGGGAACGGTTCTGCGAATCCGTCAGCACGCCTACAACTTCACGCCAATTCCCATCGCCAATGTCAAAGACACCTTTCAGGTGTTGTTTAGGTCCACCAATAGTCTGGAAAATGCCACCTGGGGCGTCACGACCGTCTTTATCCCGAATAAGTCGCACTGCGAGGGGTTGGCCAATTGCTCACAAGGTCTGGTGAATTATCAGCTTCCCTACGACACGAGCTGTCTCGATGCGAGCCCGAGTTTTGGGCTTCAATGGGGCGAACCTTACGGCGAAATTGGGCAGTCTCTGGGAAGAGGATGGTGGGTGTCAGTTCCAGATTTTGGTAGGATCATTCTGGGCTGTAAACTCATACACAGTCAACTGATGTGATGGCAGAGGGCCCCCTTGCATCATACGGAGCCAGCATCGTGGCAGGATACATCACCATCGACTCTGTGCGTGCAGTTCTGAAGGCCGCCGAAACCGAGTTCAACATGACGAATGTCCAGGCTGGTCTCTGGGGATACAGCAACGGGGCATCAGCCACCGAGGCAGCCGTGGAATTTGCACCCAAATATGCCCCTGAACTAAAGTTAGCAGGGGCAGCCATCGGAGGACTGACACCCAAACTGATCAGTTCAGGCCCGGTCTTGAGCGGAACTCAAGTAGCAGGATTGCTCGTGCAAGGCATCATCGGGGTGACAAGCCAGTATCCTGACGAAAGAAAATACATCCTCGACCGCCTATACCCCGACGGCCCGTACAATGTAACCGAATTCTTCTGGGCAACCTACATGAGCGGTTGGCAGTCGCTGCTGTACTATTCGTACGTCAACGTCTTCGAATACTTCAGGGGGGGCCAAGCCGATCTGGAAGTCCCCCATCTTGTCGACATGTTCGTTCGCGAAGGCACGTTGGGCGGGTTTGGTGTTCCCAATACGAAGATCTTCATGTACCATGCTGTCTACGACGATCTGACGCCCATTGAGGAGACGGATGAACTGGTCAGCAATTTTTGTCAGAAGGGGTCGAGTATTCTGTACCATCGCAATTTCTGGGGAGGGCACAACGACGAACTTACCAATGGGCGGCAGAGATCGTTGGACTTTTTTGCAAATATTTTTGATGGGAGCAATGTCCTGTCGGTTCCAGTCTCTGGATGTCAGACGGTCAACCTCACCTTTATGCAGGACCCGAGTAAGCCGATTGCTTAATTGCTGGGTGAACGAACCATTGAGGGGTGTGGTGTCGATCAGAGGCCGGTTGCAGCACTAAAGATGTGGAAGGTGCTGGCTGGAGGGTGGGGAGAGCATATGCACTCGGTGGGGAAAAAAAGCACCACCACTCGGTGCAATTCTCAGACAGGGCATTTGCTCCTTCCTGTTTGTGACCCAAGCTGTCAGATGTAAAGTCCCGGTCGCGACTTAACGCTGCAATACATGTCGCTTAATGAGAAGATGTGAGATTAGACTAGTGACAGACGCTCAGAAACTGCGCAAAACACCAACCGCGCGAGAAGAGCCCTCCGAGAGGCAAATCCGTGAATAGATGCGCAATGACGAACTCCATCCCCTATGAGAATCCACCCGTGCCCCAGCAGGTGGGTATCTATTCCTGTTGTTTCTCCAGCTTCTCTGCTCCACCACGCATCCAAGGTTGGGCGACATGGATCCCCGTATCCTTGGTTTCCAAATGGCTATCCGCTCGGTCTTCCACGCGGTGACAGGGACCCTACCAGACCAGATCACACCCGGAGGCGACCACAGCGGGGGTACGGCATGAGAACCAAGGGCTGACTGGTTTTGCGAGAGAAATGCGCAAGTGTCAGCGGGGGAGATGATGCTGCGGCGAGAAGGGAGAGAAAGAGGGGGGCCAAGACAGACAATGCAGAACCATCACGACTCGAAGACTGCGATCCTCTTCGGTCGAACTTTAGAGATTGTCTCGATACCGTCCTCTTCCCATCAAAACATCTTGGCAGATGCTGGCGCAATTAAAGCACTTGAAGACAGGAGGTAATCATTAATGCGACGAGTGGGAGACATTCCGACGAGTGGGTGCGTTGGGAGTTGACGAGTTTGTTCTCGATTTGTTGCAAGCGACACACGCATCAACTGCCCGGACGGTGAGGTGGCAGCGTGATGAGATGATGGGGTGGTGGGTGACGGGGCATTGGGTTCAAATGTGGGTGGTGGGGGTATATATACGAGGTCAAGTAAGACACTTCCACCGATCCCCCCTCGGGGCAACACGTACGGAGACTTCAGGAATTCACCAATGGCTCAAGGGTCATTGGAGTTGCACTGTCGTTTCGCCCCGAGGGGGGCTTCGAAGGCACCGGGTTCGATCCCCGGTGTGGTCGCACGCCACTCCCCCTTCCCCGAGCCGAGTCCCCCCCCTTTGGGACTACGAAGCAAAACCCCCCCGGGGGTTTTCGTAACCACCAACCTTCATCTCGAAGGAGCTTGGTGGTGAGCTTTTTGTATTTTATTTCTTGTGTTTTTGTTTTTGGTGCTCAATGGTGAAGCCTTGAATCTCACTCCCCCATCTCCTCTCGACTTGGAAATTCGAGGACAACCCACGAGGGGCCCATATTTTTGCAGCCTCGCAGCACGGCAGCCATCAAGTTACCACGTTCGCAAAGTCGGTCTTCCGCCTCTGGTAGCTGACGGGCGTTCTCTTTGGACTTTGGAATCGATGGAGTTCATCTTGGATATCCCAACTCAGCGCTCAGCTTGGATGTTACTTTACACGCTCACGCAGTGAACTGACGCACGCTGGGACGATGTCCTTCCTGTTGCCTTGTGGTAGCAATCTACAGCTGGCTCAATATTTTGCCTGTCTTTATGCGCGATCTGCATCTCTGGCAGCACTGCCTTCCTGCCTGTCCGTGGCCGCATTCTCCAATCTGGTCGACGCTGTCCAGACGTCCCATCGCCGTGAACACCCCGGAGGTCCACCTCAAGCTCCAACTCGGCCTGGCCACGCATTGCTCGCTCGCCTCCGTACGTGGGCACTCCGCGTCAGTGGCTCCAGTCTTTTTCCACAGACGGGAGATGGTCCCTTGGGCTTGTGTAGGCATGGAACATGTGTTTACATCAATTTGCGGGAGTGGATGGGATGATTTCGCTGACCGGTTTGTAGGGTTAAAGCCAAGGAATACCGGCAGCATGGCTGTTTATCCTTTCCAACAACAACCACTCGCGTGAAGGCAGTTCCAGGGAGGCAGTGATCTCGATGATACAAGCGCCACCGGCTTCGACGGCGCCATCTTTCCAACTTTCCAACTACGGCGACATATCGTTGGTCTCCCCGGCGTGGTTGCGACGAGTCTAGAGTTGATATCACACCCACCAGTCCGCAGTCTGGTAGAGATGAGACTCTCCGGCCGCCTTGTTACGCTAGATATCTGGCTCCAGACTGTGGAAGGATGGCTGGGACAGGGGCGACTTCACGTGGAGGAGCGTATCCATCCGGCTGCTAGTGCCTCTGGCTTTCTTTCCGTGGCTTGGTCACCATAGCGGTCTTGCATGCGGTACTGCCCGCGACTGGCTCGCCCGAACAAAGATCACATTGGTCAGTCGGCACTTTGGCGAAGCATTTTCCACGACAGATTGAAGGTCAACACTTCCATTGATGAATGGTCAAAGCACACTGTTATCCTGAAACGTCATGGCGGTCTTTCACAAAGATAGGGAGAGGGTGGTGTGTGTGTAACCGTCCAGCATGTCCATTGTCATGATTTGATACAACGAACTCGTCATGTCGTACATCATAGTTGAGCCATGCCATTCCCCTTCCGATGATGTTGTCTCAACCCCCGTCCCATCCCTTTCCATGAAGCTGTCCCCACTTTAAACTCCTCGTCAAGTCGGCGTATCGTAGTCGGCGTATCGTCATCGGTTCGTCCGTCGGCATCGTTTCGTCCGTCGTCTATCAGCCTTCCGCCTCGTGTGTCCATCCAGGATCCAGAAAACCGAGGGTCCAGTCCAGTAGTCCAGTAAGTCCAATCCAAGGTGGGTGGTCCAGGTCCAGTGTACTAGGTTCCAAGGAAACCCTAACTACAACACCAGTTCAAGCAAAGGAAAAATTCCAAGAAAAGAAAAAAAGAAACAAACATCACTTCGTCTCGAGACTAACAACCCCATTCGCGATCGCAATCAAGTCGCCTCCTCTTCAGTGATCACCCTCTCAGACTCTCTCTCAGACTCTCAGACTCTCTCTCAGACTCTCAGACTCTCTCTCAGACTCTCAGACTCTCTCTCAGACTCTCAGACTCTCAATCTCTCAACATGACCGGGTCCTCCGAAGAGGCACCCGGCTGGGGTTCAGAGATGCGTTCTGTTACGGCTGCAGCCCTGGTTTCCAGATAGGAAATCCACTGTCTCTAAACACCTAGACAGACCAAGCCAATGTAGAAGGCACCTCTTCCCCCCTCTCGTTTCCCTCAGGAAACCTCACACCAAATCTGATCATTCTGATCATTCAATATACGCCTCGCGACCATATTTTCAGGACGCGGGCTGGAGAGTCTCTCAATCTCAATCTCAATCTCTGTACCGTGGTAGGTACCCAAGTTTCTCATCAGAATACTTGGCGCCAGTGTCTGCTGGCTTGTCTCTCTCTCAACTGCTGGCCAGTCTTCTCTTCTCACCAAGTCTTCGCATGCATGCTTTCTCGTTCTCGTCTCGGGGTACTAATAGGTCTGGCAATCAGCTCATCGTTCGAGTTCAGTACTTATCGCTTTTTTACTTCGTCCTCTTCATCGACTTGTTGTCTTTCTTCTCACTCGTCTCGTCGTGCAAGTCTCGACATCATCTTGGTTGATCATTGGAGGAAGATTTGAAGCCCAAACGATAGATGGAAAGTGAGAGATTGAACGAAGCGGGGAGAATAAAAAGCAGCGCATGCAACAAAGGTTTCTGCAAGCAGCAACAGGGAGACCTGCGGGCGTGGGTTCTGATATACTGCGCACGACCCCGCATTTGCACCTCAAACCTACGTCAATATTACGACCCCTCGACCAGTTAGCGCCATATCCCACCTTAATTTCTTTGTGCATTACTCGTGCCTAATCTAGTCATGAAAAGGAAGATCAACACGTCATAGCTTGTCAGGAAATCGTTCCATAGCTAACTCCTCACTCTGACGTTGCTGAGGACAATGTTGACTGTAACCATGAATCACAACTGGATTGACTCAGTTTGTTAGGTTTTCGATGCTAGCCCATCGTCATTGTTTGAGCGCTGCTTCTTACAAAATCAATACTTCACGGTGAGATCGTTGTAATTGAGTCATGACCTTTCGATATCTCCCCGCAAGGACAAGGACAGGGACTGTGCTTGTCCTGTCATGTCATTGATTCTCTGAGAATCGTGACATCCCACATGCGACGTCGCTATAGTCTGAATCCGATCCCGATCTAAGGCCTGTAGGGACATTTTGTAAACACACACTGACTTTAGCACGAGGAAATCGAGTCAGGAAAGCGGACTTCAAGGCTGGCTGGCCCGTCCTTCCGGGTCTAGTTGGGACTAAACACTCATTCAATCTAGTCCTTTGCTGCATTCCGTAAATCACTAAATACAGCATATCTACCTAGCGAAACACTGCACTTCATCGGATTGGAAAGACTGCACCAGCGCATCTCCTTTATATTTTGGCAACCCCCCCCCCCCATAGGCAGAGCCTTAGGGATCCGGACTGTCTAGGGAACTAGCTTCCCCAGAATCTAAATTGTCGCAGCTTGGTCAATGTTCTCCGTATTTGCCCTGCGAGTTTGAGGGACGTTGAAGTCCTTTCTAGCTATTGAACCGGAGCATCGGAGGAGGAAAGGGCCCGGGGCAGGAGAGCAGTGGAACCGTTCGGGCTAGGGCAGAGAGGAAGGAAGGGCGAGAGAAAGAAATGGATCACGACTGGACGGAACGGAGAATGTCCGGGAGGAATGCCGTGACAAGAACTTCGCCAGGCACGTCCTCTGCAGACTAGGCTTGCACGCGCGGTGGCTGCGGATCCCGGCAAACAAATGACGCCTCGTGGTGCGCCGCCTAATCGACTCTGGTATTGGCGAGGTGTCGGTATAAACGCCCCCAGCCTGCCAGGGGATATATATAGGCAGAGAGACCTTGATATATAGAGACAAGTTCGTTACCTTCCAAGCTTGTAACAGACTTTGTTATAATCCCTCTCTACTCTCATTAATTTTTCCCCAAGTCTCGTGGCTTGTGTTTCCCCAGACTGTAATTTATATACACCTTGTCATGATAGGGTCCAGTTTCTATTTTATAATTGTTCTTGATCAACATATTCCATAGTTTGGCCACTTCTCGCAATACCCCAAAATGCTTTTGATGAAAAAAAAAAAAAAAAGTCTAGGAACGATCGAGTCTTCCACTGTCTACCACTGTCCCATACCAGAAAAGCTTCAATGTTGACGTGCTCAGCGGCTGTTCTCTTCTCCAGTCAGTCAGTCACTCACTTCTTTTTTTTTGACCAGGCTGGGGCAGTCCTCCGAGCAGCTCTCTCTCCTCTCCTCTCCTTTGGTTCAGACCCATCATCATCAGCAGGTGGGTAGGTAGGTAGGCTTCTCCGGCGTTGGTATCTCCTTTCCGCATCTATCTTCTTTAGCTCCTTGTAAAATTCACCCCATCTGGGCCATCCATCCCCAGAAATCGGCTGTATGTTGCGGAGACAATGTTAGTCTCTGGCGAGTTAGTCTGGTCTGTTCTAATAGAGGATAATAGGCTCGGTGACGGATGGGAGTTGAGTGGTATCAAATGTGTCCAGCGGTGAAGGTCATTCGGGACATATGTAGGAGCACCTTGGCTAATATGGAAGGAGTCTCTGCCAGTAACGACGCGCGAAGGTGTCGTCCAGGTTCAGGTGTTGGCGCATATTCCTGGGTTCCAAGTTGAGTGTCTGAAGAAACATTACCAATACATACCCGTGGCATCAGTGATGTTGCCCATTGAACCCGCCGTATTCGTCCAAATCAAAAGAGCCTGCTTTAACAGGTGCTGTTGCGTAGCTCGCGCGCGCTGCAAACCATTTAGGCCAGTACCGACAGCCCTTAACTGAAATTGACGGACAAGGCCGGCTTCTCCGCAGCGCCGAATGCAACCTCCCTCTCCAGAGCTTGGAGGGCTAATACCTTGCCGCCCCCGGGGCCCACGGCCCACGACCCATTGCCTATCGATAGCTCTGAAGCATAGATCATACGGGACACCAGGTCGGCTGAAGTCTGGTGGTTGCCGGGCCGGGGGCGCCCGTTGAGGGCGCTGGATGGACAGCACTTGACAAAATACAAGTGTCACTACAAAGTCAAGTGTCACTACAAAGTTGACCCTTGGGCAGTTACAAAGATGTATGTCGCTGCCAAGCTGTCAAGAACCACTTGAGCAATTTTTCAGCGGTTGAACGATAAACGGGTTGGGGTCACTGTTATCTGCTAAAGGATTCAGCTGAGCTTCAGCTGGGTATTTCGGCTTGGCGCATAGTCGCCATTGGACCCAGCCATTTGGCCTTTGTCTGGGCACAATCCCCTTCTGAACCAACTTGACCAGTGAAACCATTTAAAAGGACAATAATCATACCCACAGTGACTGAAAGACATCCTTTTAGAAGGGGCAACCAGATTTCCAGAGAAGGACGAAGGCCCAAGGATAGAACTATATAGCGGCTGGCTGTGTCACATTTGTAGTCAACACTGCAATTTCTTGATTTCCAACTCAGACAGAAATGATGATCAAATTACCGCTTCCCTACCTTCTCGGCATATTGCCTCTTCTGCCAACAGTTGCAGCCGCCAACGAAACAATCCTGTGCCCCGTCTGGAGTCATGCGCCTCCAGATTATATGAACCCGGGAAAGTGCCAGCTTTCCAAAGTTAAGCACTTTGAGAGGTTCAATGCATGGACATCGGCAACTCTCTACCAAAGCGAGGAGGACTGGCGGCAAAATCCTCGGAAAGACCAAGTCTTATCAGAAATCGAGAAAGCGATCAACAAGGCTCTCGACTTATTCGGCACGCACACCGGAACGCCCGCCAAGCCAGTACATGTCCATATCACCTTGGCCTCCTTCATTCACACCAGTTGGCGGGAGGAATACGTTCAGCGTGACCAGGGGTCAAGACGGCAGGGAGATGCATCCATATGCTACCTTGCGGTTGGCTTCCCACTCAACAGTGTCCCATTCCCCTTTGTCGGGCTGAAAAAGGCTATTGTCAGCGGCATGTACGAGTGCGTCATGCAATATTAACACCCCCGATATCGACACCGACAGATACTCCAGTGTGTGGTGGGCGTTGGGCCTGTCGCGTTTCTTTGATGGCCTCGTGTGGCCGGCCACAGAAAATATGGTGGGCGACGATGTCGTAAGTATAAGCGGACGCGAGTTCCCAGAGCAGTACTCGCTATTCAAGCGTCTCTACGAGCAATCAGACGAAACGGCCCTTCTCTGGCACGCGGCGCACAATGCAGGGTGGACTATAAGTCGAATCAGCGATTGGATGAAGAAACAGCGCAAGAGGGAGCCTTGGATCGGATCCAACTGGGTCCAGCAAAGACGCAACCTCGACGCCGACAAAGAGATGCGCCAACTATTTCACGACTTTGCCCTGCGATGTACCGACATGACCATCAGGTATCCCTCTGGCGACTTGATCTATATTATGCGAAAGCCCATCATCTTTTGGAACATCGATAACCGCACGTTATCGGAATCCGAATTGCAGCTAGATGCAAGTGTTGGAGCTGTGGCGAGAATGGGCAGTCCCGGGCAATGACCTCAATTCCTAGGCCACAAACCATGCCAACCTGTCGCTCCCCGGCGGCCAGACGGTCAATGTTTCGATGTCATGTCACAACCTGCCGTCCGAGGACGTGAGAATCATGTTTTCGATTCGGAGAAGAGGTTCTGGGGAGCCTGGAGGTTGGGTGACTGGCAGGGGTGGAGAATGGCGCGAGGTTGTCGTACCGGGAGAGTCTGGGAGCTGGCAGGACTATGCAATCTTGACTTCGGGCGCGCCAGCCATAGATGCCGAGTATACTAGACTGGTTTTTAGAATGCGGAAGCAGGGGAGTCTGCCGAATTTGTGAAAAATTTGACGGTGTTGTAATCGATCGATTGTCGAACGTCGAGTCGCTCTTCCTTATCCAGTCTTCCCCACAACCAGTGCTCTGCGGGTTAACGATAAGGTCGGTGCCGTTTCATTGCTCCTGCCTGTTCCATGTTTGACTGCTGGCTGCGGGTGGGAGTCAGACGGGCATAATGCCTTTCACCGCCTCGAAATTGGACGAATCGGATCACCAGATCACCAGCCTGTTGAGCAACCACCAGCCTTCGTGCGGGATTGGTCAGGAAGCCCCAAAATCTTGCGTCCAAGCAGGCAACAGCCCCTCTTGGCACAGCGACACCACACTACAAAATGGACGATGCCGTTGCACGCTGCTGCCCAGTTGACGTGCCCGTCCCCTCGCTGAAATTTCGGAATCAATCCATCGATCTCTCCGCCTTAACTCCATCGTGCCGCGCCCATCATGTCCATTTCTGATCTTGCAGGCGACGAGTCTTTTGCTCTCATTGAGCGACTTGCGGATGCCATTCGCATCGATGACGATGTGCGGATTGGTGCTGAAGACCGCGCGCGTCTCGTGAAGGACCTCTACGCGGGACCGAGCAAGTGCGCTTGCTGCACGTATGCGCGGCCCCTCTTCCTCTTTTCTTGGCGTATCTAACTCTGAATTGGTAGCAACTGGGTCGACGAGCTTCAGGGAGACGTCGAGATTGAGCCGCCGAAGGTCGCCCCCGAGAAATCGCACCCGCTGATCGTCCGCCACCGTATTCTGCCCACGCGCAAGGCGGCCAGAATAGCGGTCGACTCGATCGAAATATGCAACCCGGATGTCCGAAAGGTCCTCTTTGACGTCTTTGGCGATTACGACGGCCTTCTACCGGCCGTCAACATCCTGGTCTTCAGAGCCCCGTTTCGACAGTTCTTCTGGCGCTGGGAGCGTTTCGAGAAAGCAATCGAGGATGAAGAGGACGAGATAGTCAAGGCAGCCCTTATTCAGCTTCGATCGATTGTCAGGATCGAGCTTGCTGAAGCTTTTGTCGTCACCAAGGAGCTTGTCAGCAATGGCATGATCACGGCCAAGCACCTTTGGACCATTTTCCCTCCCGGCGAAATCGTCTATCAGCACCATCCCAGCGGTGGAAGTGGTAGGTATGGGCAATACTACTGTGTGGGCTCGACTGCTGTCCCCCCTCACGGTCTGGTCATGTGTCGTCTCGAACTTCGCTCCATTGACTGGGATGGCGAAGAGTTCGGTATTGCACGCAGCCCAGCGGCCCTGTACGATTTCCCCGGCATTCGCAAGATCAGCAGTCTCCCGACTATCCCTGCCAAGTACGTCAAGGATGGCGACGTGGTCAAAGCCAAGTGCATCGAACGTGGACGCAACTTCCGAAAGTACGCCGGAGTGCAGTACAGAGCCTACGCCGACTCTCGTGATTGTGAGGGGACGACCGAAGGCGGCGGTATTAAGCCCAAGCCGACGAAGCGCCTCGAAAACAGGATCATCATTGACAATGAGGGACACACTGGCCGGAAAAATTTGCGTCTTGAGCTTTTAAAGAAAAATTTTCCCTCGGGTATTCGCTGCTCCACGTTTCTCATATCACAGGCTCCCGTCGACTTGGCACCACCTGGAGGTCACCGCCCGCTTCCCAAAAAGAATAATTTGGGGAACCCGGGAGAACGATATGAGCCAGAGGGCCCTTTCCCAGTCCGACAGCCCCGCCCGCATTATCCGCGGTACGAATCCGATTTATCAACGTCTCCGCCGCCGTTCCCAACAATGTCCAGAAGAAGTAGCGTCAGCAGTTTCAGTTCGACGGGATCAGACATCCCTAGAGAAAAGAAGAGAGGTAAGAGATAGCCTACCAGACCAGAAAGTCACGGCTACTGACTGCTTTGAAAGACAAGGACATAAAGTTTGGAAACCAAGTTGAACTCACTGAGTTGCAGCTCCAGCTGTGCAGCTCCCACTTGTATGGGTACTGCATACGTGACAAAGAATGGAGTATGCCACACCTCCCCTGCTTGAAGTTGATCCAGAGCTGACCAAGATTATAGGGAGCTTCGATGTGAGCCGCATCAGAGACATTGAATGGAACAACGATCCATTCGATAGCCTTGTACTCCCGGATGGCTACAAAGACCTGATTTTGTCTTTTGTCGAGAGTCAGATCAAGGAGGGCGACGCGTTCGACGACGTCATCAACGGCAAAGGCGAGCCAATCCAAAGCGTGTGATCTTTTTGCCATTGCTAACCCTACATCAGGCGGCGGTTTGGTGATTCTTTTGGCCGGAGATCCGGGTGTAGGAAAGACTATGACTGCCGAATCAGGTAACTTGCACTCACTCGAACCTTTACTTGCTTTAGCTCACAGATCGTTTCCATCAGTTGCGGAGAAGATCCAAGTTCCGCTGGTCAAGCTCGACCTGGCTCAAATTTCACTGATGGAGGCTTCGCGCCGATATGGGAACGACCACAAACAGTCCCGCCGAAGTTCCCGTTCCGACGAGGACCAAGGACCTGACGAGCTGACCACCACGTTCGAAGAAGCGGCCAGATGGGGCGCAGTGCTCTTGATCGACGAATGTGACACGTACCTAGAGAAACGAAAGGACGACACCCCTCACCAGAACTATGTTGTTTCACGCTTCCTTCGGGAGTTGGAGTACTATCCTTCGCTTTTGTTCCTGACGACGAACCGCGAACACGCGCTGGATCCTGCCGTCTACTCTCGCATTCATCTGACCATCAATTATCCCAGCTTAGACTTTCCTTCGCGACTCACAATCTGGAAAACCTTCCTGGGTCGTGAGAAGTCGGTGGTGACGGAAGAGGAAATCACCAAGCTGGCTGAGATCGAGATTAACGGGCGAAGGATCAAGAACATTACCAAGACGGCTAGGATCATTGCCAAGAGACGCGGGAGGGACATTGGATTTGATGACATCAAGAACGCGATGCGTATTACCGAGGGCTTGATGGTCTAGTGTTTGGGTGGGTATTTTGTTGGCTTGCGTTGACCTCAGACTGGATATTCTCTCTTGGACTATTTATGCACCATTTCCCACTAGGTAGTATGATCAATATAACTTGTCCATCCCCGCGGCAAGAGCACGGAATATATTCTCTCCGCCTGCATGTCTGAGAGCTAGTCCATCACAGGTCTGGTCTATGGTTGGCGAGCGGGGTATGTATGCGGTAAAAATATTTAAGGCGGGGGATCTTTCTTCTCGTTTCGAGATCAAATCGCAACATTTTTTTGACTCTATACTCTTGTCTTGTTTTCAAACCAGTCAACAACCCCCATCAACTGGAACAGACTCACTACCAAGTGAGTGAGTCAGTCAGTGCAAAATGGCCGAACCCGCCTTCAAAGCATCCTGCCATTGCAACCGCATCCAAATCACGGTCCCCTCTCTGCCCGCCCTCCTCAACACCTGCCGCTGCACCGTCTGTTATAAATACGGCGCAATGTGGGCTTACCTCGACCCGGCCATCGTGACGATTTCCATCGCAGACGACGCTTCTCTAGTGCCGTATATGAGATCAGATCCCGGATCAGGTGGAGATATCGCATTTAATAGATGTAGTCACTGTGGATGCATGATGACTTGGACAGGCGCTGGTGAGAGAAAAGACATGAAGAGAATGGGTGTGAATGGAAGAATGGCGGAACCGAGTGAGGTGCAGGGGGTGGAGAGGCTAGAGGGAACGGGGCCGGAGAGCGTTTTACATTTGTTGGGATAGGTGAATCGATCTGCTTTCCTACCTAGGCACTTAGGTGCCTATCTTCCTAACTTGGATAAGTTAGGTAGGTTCTCGAGTCTGGAGTTGGATGGATGGAAGGGAGGGGGTGATGGGCGGTTATCAATGTGATTGCAGTTGCGTTGCATTGCGGAGGACTGGAGTGGATGGTTTCCTGTCAAAGACAGGCCTGATGGGCGTTGACCAGATACAGGGAAGGGACCATTGAGGCAGGTTGCACACTCAGGCAGACTACCTACCTACCTGGTATACAATCCAACCCCTAAGGGGTTTGTGCAATACATGAACAGCTGGGATGCTGTTTTACGAAAGGAGTCAAGCCAAAATATTTAAGCCTTGAAATTTACTCCCTAAGGTCTCAAGTTTCTATTACCAAGCCCTCGAAACAAAAAAGAATGCCGCAGCCAAGCTGTGAAGTGCCGCGCGAATAATCTTTCAGGGGTTATTGGTTGGACTGTGCACTCAGGCAGGGGGAGGAACTACGGATAATCACAACACAAACAGAACCTCACCAACCCCACACACGACTAGTATTTTAACCTCCCCCCTCGCACATCAGCTACTGTACCTAGACGCTGGAACATCAAATTCAACACCTCTTACACCAGCTTTATCATCCATCATCCATCATCTCACAGACCCTCGCTCAAATATCCCTCAAGGGCCTGGCCGGGAATACTCAGTAAGTCCACAAGGAAGACACGCACCACCTCAACTCTCCCCAGGGGATTGTTTCCATCCAGGTCTTCTTCAACTACATGCAAACACCACCAGACGATAAAATGTCACAACTGACAACCCACACACACACAAGACACCGGTCCTCAAAACTGTCGGATAACCTAACTTGCGAAACCTGTCGGAAAGCCAGGGACGAAAAGGGATGCTACTGGCAAGCAGAAGCCGCATAGCTTCCATGTGGTCGCTCGATGCTGTGAGCTGTCAGAGTTAAATGGCCCGCGTTCATTTCCTCTTCATCCCTCATCATTATTTGAACGAGTATGTATCTCCATGCCTCGTTTTCTTGCGCTTTGGCAATGCTCTTCTCCCCTCCCGCCCGAACCAATGGTCCCGCAAGGCACGTGGTAGATCAGGCTAACGGAATTTAAAATAGGGTATAAATACCTATGTATAAAGAGATTGTAAGTCATTCCATTTCCTATCCCGTCACCCATTCCATTACCAGTCTTGAGCATCAGCACTATGAGAAATGACATGATGCTGACGGGTACCTATAGCTGTACATCCGGAAGCGTCGGACGGGGAGGGTCCCGGCGAGACGGCCACGGGGGGCCTCCCCCACCCCATTGACTTGGGAAGCGGTATGTGCATTCTTTAGTCCCTCGTCCAGTGATTTCTGAGTTGGTTTGTTGATTTGCAGGGGCAGCGGAGCCCAATTTCTTTTTTTCTTCTTTTTTTCAGCGGCCTAATCGTGGGCAGCGCTCCTGTGGGACCTGTTTTTCTTTTAAGAAAAAAAAAAGGGTTGGCCTCTCACTGCTCACCGGTGCGCAGGATTGCGAAGCATTCTCGAGCAAGGTACGTGCCTTCGAGCTCATCTCTTCCATAGTTTCCTTTCTCTAACCATGCATCCTAGACACCTCCATATCACCACATGCGCGATTCCGCGTTGAACGTTGAATACTGCCGCAACACCGCACCGTTTCAGCCAAGCACCGGCCTGTATCTCTCCAGCTACTGGCATGCTCAAGCACCGCTCGTTCGGATTCTCGAGGCCGCATTCATCCACATTTCTGACTTCTGCGACGGCTATGTCACAGTCAACCCTCGCTATGACGGGTACCCGAGTTCACACCGCACATAGCCATGCATTCCGATAAGCTATCTCTACATTACATAGATTTATCGGGATAGAAAAGGGTTGGCCTCTCACTGCAATCACTACTGCCGTTGGAAAAAAGGGTTGGCCTTTTTTTACTGTGGTCACTCAGCATGGCTGACATCGTTGGTTGGAGGGGAAAAGGGTTGGCCTCTATCGGCCGAGGGGGAAGGGGATCGGCCAAGTGCTATTTTGTATCGGAAATGTTGAAATTTCTACCCAGCTCAGGTGTGGGCTTTATGTGGTATGTGGTGGTCGCGGCGGTGAACCTCTTGTGTGTTGTAGATTGCCTGTCATAGGTGTTGAGCTCGAGAGTGTATTGCGACTCCAGTCACGTTGGTTACCAACTAGCGATGGATTAGACTGTTCTATAATGAAAATGAAAACAAATCAAAAACAAAACACAGGAGATGCCCAACTCTCTTTGCCAAATCCGCAATGAGGAGTCAAGCAATTAAACCCTCGAGCTCAACGTCGACAGACAATCTACAAGACAAGATTGACCTGGCCACGATCATTTGCGGCCAGTTACTAGGAGAGCAACCAGCTACGATGGATAATAATATGGCTGCTTGGTATACACCGGGAGCGGGAAGGTTGGCACAGGAAGCCACCAAAACATGTCCCGATCACCCTCATCCTCTTCTTCCGAGTGGTCCACCTCCGAGCCGTCGGCGTACTCGCTCTCCAATTCCGAAACGCTGTATCTGTCTGGTACCACATTTATCTGTCCCAACACCAGCTGTGCGTGCACGTTAATTGCGCAGACGGATCTCTTGTACGCTTGATAGATCTGGTAAGCCTTGTCCAACCACGAGAGCCACGGTAGGTTGTTGCGGGAAAACAGCGGCGGATACGCCCTCAGCCGGAGAAGCACCCAGGTGCATTCCAGGTCTAAAAGTTCTTCACACGCCCGCACGGGACCGGGCAGTATGTCGGGTGTTCCGTCGTGCCGGCCGAGACCCATACCCGGCTTTGTGAGGTGGCACTGTAGGGGCCCAGGTGCGTTTGATTTCGTATAAATCGGTGAAGTTTTCAGCTAAGGAATCGTACCAGGAGGGTGATATGTGAAAACGGTTGGCGAGACGAGATAGAAGCGCTGGTGGCGGAGTCGATTTCGGGTAGAGAGCTACAATACAGTAAGGTAGCGGCAGGCTTCGCCGACGTAGAAGAATGTTTGTTGTGCTTGCGGATTCGCATTGCTGGGGAAGATCATCTGACGAGCCCAATCAGAAACGCGAAACTCTCTACCTGTCAGCAATTCAGGGGGGGGTCACAGCTTCAGCATCGTGTGTATCAGCGCATGCAATACGCTTTGGATAGGCGTTAACGGTAGCCATTGGAGAGAAAGTTCTCTCAAGAACTTTTTGGCCCGAGACTCGAGCCTTTTTAACGCAATAAAGAACATTCTCTAATAGCATTTCTTTCTGCCAAAACAAAATACATTATCAGCGACAAAAAAAAATCCCGCTGGCCGGGGAACCAACACCTGAAACCTAGAATTTGCGCCTGAAGCCAGTCACACACACACACACACACACACACGGTTTACCGTCTCAACTCTACCCTCGCGACTTCATCATCCCCCATCCCGTCATACACGTCCTTGAGGTACTTGTCAAAATCTCTCTGCACCTTGATGACCTTCTCCAAGCAACAAAAGTCAAGTAGCTTGCCCTCAGATATCGCTAAGGGCCGCGCAACATTGATCGCGTTTCTGATCTCTCGGCCGTTCAGCTCGAACCTCGATAGCGGAACCGCATTTTTTCGGAGATCTTCAATGTCAAGCTCAACCCTAGCAACTGGATCATTGTCGAGGCGGTCGAAGAAATTTTGCCAGACCTTGCAGCGCGACGCTTGGGTGAGCTTGGGGTAGTAGAGGGAGAGCTGGATGCGTGACTTGAAGCCCTCGTCAAACGTCGCGACCCGATTGCTTGTCAGGATCATGATACCTTTTGCAGCGAAAGTTTTTTTTTTTTTTTTTTTTTTCTTACCACCT
>Ga0247765_1000259_pt1 | contig 42797 bp, 34 predicted proteins | sample UWRJL106311C6_FD_179949 | JGI IMG/M metagenome (GOLD analysis project Ga0247765, IMG submission 179949) | Plant litter microbial communities from Arlington Agricultural Research Station in Wisconsin, United States - UWRJ-L106-311C-6 | ecosystem: Environmental > Terrestrial > Plant litter >... | reverse complement strand
GGTGGGTCTACCCCTGTAGGCCAAGCCTACAGGTGGTGGGTCCTCGGAACTCCCCGTCGGTTCTAGTGGGTTCCAGTGGGTCCAGGGGGCTTGGCAGCCCCCCTGAACCACAACACCAACTCCCCGTAGTTGTGGTGGCTGCACTTTGCCATAGTGCAGTCGGCAGCACTCCCAGGGTAGTAGATCAACTAGGCTACAGCACCCAAGGGTGCTGTAGCTACAGGGCGACTGGGCTGTAATTTTAACAATATATATATATATATAAAGTATAAAGGTATTTAAGATTAAAAATATTAATAAGTAATTTAAATATATTAAAAATAAGTGCTATAACACAAAATCCACAGCATAAAGCCCACTACATAACTGTGTTGACAGCCCATAAGCACTAAGTCTGCTAGCACCACACTAGCGGTGCGCTAGCACACTAGCAACCAAGAAACCACACAGCAACAACGCTACTAAGGTAGCACCTACACCAGGTTCTCAGGGCTATAAAGGATAGCCCTCGCCCTCTCTTTCAGATAGCTAAACTCACAACTATCTTCATCCTCTTCAATTACTTACCAATATGCCTTTGCCTTGACCTTTGCCCCTAAGACCTTAGGCTATCTTAACTAACAATACGCTATATTATTAAAGGACCTTATTAATAACATGATCGTTATTAATAACTGTAACGCAAGGGCATTATAGGTAGGGGGGTGGAGGAGTAGTCTCAGTTAAGGTAGTCAGTGTAAGATTAGGTAGAGGTTATTAGATTAATTGGAACGTAGCCTCCCTCTAATCAGAGGGCGGCTACCAGCCTTCTTATACTAGATTACAGGCTCTGGATCCGGTAGCTTCCATTTCATCAAGTACGATAATGTTCTGGATCCAGCATTTTGCATCCAGAGACAACCTACAATCAGGCCTATGGCATTCCGCATTTAGCAATAACCTTGAGCCATATTAATTAAAGAGAGGTCTTGTTGCTGTAGGGCCTTGTTATAATAACCGAATTTATAAATATTATATAAAAATTACAAATAATACTAGGATTTTAAGCTTAAACTTAACGAGGAAAAATAAGTATAATATGAAAATACCTTATAAAATATGAGCTTCTCTGCCACGACTACCCCAATCTCTACAGCGACCACCCCCCCTCACATAAACCCACAAAAACCCATCCTGCCAGCTGCATAAAAATTACTGCATTTCCCATACAAAACAGCCCGCACCCGATGCAACCGCTAGGAAACGCGGGCTTTAAATTTGCAAACGCGATGCCCACCTGCCACATGCACACACGCGCCGCCATCGCAGCGATTGCAAGGCGAAAAAATAGGCGATCTATTGTAAACTACTCAATTGGGCTTAATCTAAGGGCTATCCCTCGCGCATCTTCTAAAGACATTATTACTGCAGCAAATTAGTATGGGAAAACGATGATATTCAGCGGCGCGCGGCACTCCTTACGGCGCGCCGCAGGTTGTGGTGGTGAGGGCGCCTCTGGCAACAAGTGCAAAATCTGCAACAACATTGCAAATCTGACCATTTTACGCCTCATCGGCCGGGTAGCGGCCGCGCAGGTATTTTACATCATGGTGCAAACTCTATTTGTTGATGGATTCGCTGGTGTGGACGGCGCGTCATTGAAATTTCATGATTTTACAGCTAAAAAACGGCGTATAGTATGCGCAGGTGTCCGGCATTGCCAGTGGTGGGTTTAATGTCGGGGGGGGTGGTCGCTGCAAAGATTGAGGTGGTCGCGGCAGAGAAGCTCTAGAATATATGCCTTAAACTTATTGTTGAGGAAGCTATAGGTAACAATGATAATGGAGGCAAATTATGAAGAAGAAGATGGATAAGTGCTTGATTGTTCTATCTAAGAGAGTGCGAGCCGTGGTTATTATAGTTATGGCCATCGGCTCATCGGCCTTTGGCATAGGCCAAAGGCCGAGGTGCCGAGGCGCTAATGCGCTATGGCGCTCTTAGTATGGTAGAATACGAGGTTTTATTACAGGGCCTTGTTATGCTGTACAGTATGTTTATTCCCAATACTTATAAATATTAAAGCAGTATAATTTAATAAAACTGTTATCATGGCACCAAACCGGCTCTTAACCGGAGCCAGCCCGGCCCGGACCAGCAGCTGTCAAAAGGAAAAGGTCTTCCTTAGGGTTGAACCCATGGATCTAGTCAGCTTGTGTGAGGATGCTTAGCGCAGCTGTCAGAAGCACGGCACCTTGAATCCAGTGTTTTATATGTATTCGTTATATTCTGTCTTTTTTTTCATTAGCTTTCTGGCAGTGTCAGAAAGCCCCCTTTTGTAGACCTCTTTGCATGATCCACCTGGCAGCTAGCTTACTGTAATAAACTATTAGGGTGATTAAGGAAGAGCCTAATGCTGCTGCAATACACAGGTGATTCACTAGCGATAAGTTGATAAAGCAAATTCCATTTCAATATAGTGACTGATTCTTGCAGAAGGGAAAACCCTCTTGCGAGCGCCAACTACTGACAGCGGCTTTTATGCGTGTGCTAACCTATTGCGTCACTGCTGCCCCAGGCGCTGCGCAGACACTATGGCGGGGTTTTGCCAGCGTGTGTCACGGTGCCGACCTTAGGTCTGGGGAAAGAGACTTGTTATTGCACGAAGGGAGCCAAAGGGAACTGGCTCCCGAGAGGTAGGCTATATACTGGGTGCTGGGGAGGTCACGTATAGCTGCTGGTTCCGGGCCGAACCGGCCCCGGTTTGGTACTGTAATAGTACCCCGGGCTCCAAATAGCAGTTACCTTTAACTACCTCTAAAGTTTAACCCGGCCCGGGATATTTCTACGCCGGGTTTTACTTTATTTTAATATAATCCGTATACCTTCCGTTTCTAATTCGGGTTACCCCGCGTAACGCTTTATTATATACTTTCCTTAAATAGCGGTAGGTACTTTTATAATCCCCGTACCTCGTTTTAGGAAATTTCCTCTTTTACACTTCCTTTAATTTTTCCACGCTAGTTTTTATTCCATATACGTACCCCTTATATTCCGTTACGCTTTCGCCCTTATCTCATTTTTATCTCCTATTTCCTTATCCAATTATTTAAAATACTAAAAATACCTAAACTAACCATATCGTTAACTCCTAAGGGTCGTAACGTATATATAACTAAGGTTATTAATAAGGTAAATAGATTTTTCGTTTCCTATTTCTTTACATTTTACTAACGCTTTATAAACTATTCGTAAGGAACTTAAGGACCTTATCCTTATAAAAAAGCACTACTACTTATATTACCTACGTACTACTTAAAATACTTAAATTTCGCTAATTAATAAAAAGTTTATAATTTTATATTATAATTATATTTTTACTATATCGAAAAGTTGCAATTAGTACTATAATTATAAATAGGTTTACTTAATTATATATATCCCTTAGTTTTATAGTACTTTGGTTACTAATTACCCTTTAGCCAAATATAAACCTAACTTATAACTTCTATAAGTTTTTTTAATTTTTTTAATAGGCTAAGCTTATAATATAGGAGAAGGATAACAATAGTAACTATATTTAATTAGTTAAGTTCCATCTAGCTATTAGTATTGCCCTAAAAACGTTTATAAGTATATAATTTGGGGTTAAATCTAATTATCGCTTATTTTATAATTTTACTAATACAAAGAAAAGTATTTAGGTATATATTTATCCTTATTTTTATATAATTTAATCCTAATTCGCTAATTATTTAAAGGAGTTTTAAAAGGCTTAAGTAACCCTAATTAAGTAACGTTATTTTATTTATACAACGATATTTCTCTATTTAATTATAATTTATACTACGTTTAAAACTATTCGGCTTCGGATTAAGCGTATTTGGAATAATAAAGTAACGTTCCGCCTGCTACCTAAAGATAAAGGTTATACGTAACTAGTAATTGCTTAGTTTATCCTTTTAAAATAAATAAAGGTTATTTTAAACCTGGAGGGTAATAGGGCTACTCCTATTTCCCTAAATAAGGTAAATTTTATAATTTTACATCTATATAAGTTTTAGGTATAGTAGGTTTAGTAGTAATTCGGTTATAATTATATTTAGAGGGGGTTTTTATTACTTTAGGTTCTTTCCTACGTATTTATAATTTTAATCAGGTACTTAAAATAATCAAGGGTATAACCCTATTTTAGTATTTCCCATTAAGTATCTGATATATATTCATTAGTAATCCGCCAATATAATAGGATTAATATTAGTTTTCCGTTTCTAAGGGTATCCCCAGCATTTTGGTTATTTTATATTATTAGGCTATATTTATACCATATTACTTATAAATTAGGCCGGGGGTCCTGGTTTAGTAGAGTTTTAGTTATAAAAGTTTTAAATATCGCTATCCTATTTACGGAAATTCTCCGCTAATTCCCAGGTAGGTTAATATAGCAATTATTTTACCTTATATTCCAGCCCTCTGGTAGTATTGCGTAAGTTAAGGATTTTATTAAAATACTATTTATCTTTATCCTTTATTTTATCCTTATTCCAGGGGTTAATTGCTACTATTACGCCTACGGTATAGCGGTTATATACCTTATTAATAACCTCTTATCCCTAAAGGTTAATTTAATAATATTTAATAAAAAAGGTATAAAAGGTAAGGAAAAGCCTGGATTCCTTAGGTAGGTTTAAGGTTACTACCCTAGGGTAAATTAAGATAATTTTATATAGGCCTTACTATTTATCGTTAAGTTTTTCTAAAGGGTATTTAGTTTTAAAGTTCTTAGTATTAACCTAAATTAGGTTCCCCTTTTAAAATATCCTAGCGTCGGATTAGTACTTATCCGCGTAATTTATATAACGTTTTTGGGTTTTAGTTATAAAGGTACGTACTTGCTTATAAACCCGTTAAATCTGGTTAGTAACGTTAGTAGTATTTAGAAATTCCCGTTACTACTAGGGGGTTTTAGTAATAATTAGGTTATAGGTAGGTTCCGTTCCTATAACGGGGTATTATTCGTAATTAGCGAAGAAGGGGGAGAGGCTAGTAGTTTTAAAGGTCTGGTTATTAATAATAAATTTAGTAAGTAGTAACTAGCTAACCTAATTATTTTAATAAAAGGAATAAAAGGATTTTAGGTATTATATTAATTTTATATTAAAAATTTCCATTTAATTATTAATTTGGGGATAAAACGCTATTAAGGCCTCTAGGGTAGTACCTATCCTTTAGTTAAGTTTTTTTTAGAAGGTAAAGATAAATTATATACCTTTATTGGAAATTATGAACTATAGTACGTTATAAAATTAATATATATCCGAAACGAAGATATTTGCAAGTCCCTTTACTATTATATCCGGTATAGGGATAAAGTAACGTATTTTTATAAGTTAATTAATTATAACTAATACGTAGGTAAATTTAAATCCCTTATATTTATAGGGGGGGAGTAATTTAATATAGTTTATAAAGATATTAATTTAAAGTTGGAAGGGTATTAAAAGCGGATTTAGGAATTTAAGCGGGTTGGTTTTAAAGCTTTTAGTTTTAGCGTATAAGTTATAGCCTTTAATAAAGGTAGTAGTATTATAGGATATCCGTAGCTAAAAGTATAATTTATATAGGATATTATATATTTTAAAGCAGCTGGGGTAACCCGTGGGTATTACGGTATAATTCCGGTAAAGGATTTGGAATTAGACGTCGTTAATTAAGGGGATATAAAGCTTATTACAATAGTAGACCTTCCCTTAAACTACTATATAGTTAGTTATAACCGCTTTAAACTCCTATTTAGCTAATTTGGTGAATTTTTTACAATTAGGGTTCTTAATAACAGCTTAGATTATTTTTACTATATTAAAGGATTTATATATTACATTAATATACTTATCGATATAGCGGGATATATTAAGGGCGAGTAATTTAAAGGGGGGGTTAGGTTAGTACTAGGTTACTAAAAGGACGGGGGTAGGAGGGTGCGGAATCTATTTACGATTTAGTTATTAGTAGTATTAAAGTCCTAAGGGTATCGCCCGGTATATATATAAGTACGTTAGGTATCGTGGCTTTTTTGCCTAATTTATAGGTAATTTGGAACCAGAAGTTGGAGAGGAATTCTAATTAGTAAATTTAGCGTTAGTTTAGGAGCTTAGTAGTAGTAAAGTACTTAAAGTTTTTATAATCCGTAACTACTTTAGCTACGTCTTTAAAGCCCTATAATTCTGGTTTTTATTCCTTAAATACTTTAATAATAACTATTAATTCCTTATCGTAAATCTCGTAATTATACTTCGTAGGTATATATTTAGCTAAGAAAAATATAACGAGGTAAAGTTCTTTAGTTTCGTTATATTAGGAGAAAACTTCTCTAAATACCTAATTAGAAACGTTAATTTTTATAACCGTTTACCTTTTGGGGTTAAAGTAATTTAGGATTAGTACTAAGACAAAGGTAATTTTTAATTTATAAAATACTTAGAGTACTTCGTTTAGGAATACCCCTAGCTACTTTTTATTATTTATAAAGTTAATTAATAATTATACGATTTTTAAAAAGTTCCTAATAAATTATTAGTAAAAGTTTATAAAACTTACGAAATATTAAAGGTCCTTTAGTATTTTAAGAGGCTTTTAACTAATAATAGTACTAATTTTTTTAAAGTTTATTTTAATACTAAAGGTACTAATAATAAGGCTAAGGTACTTAGTCTCTTATACCCCAAACTTATACTTCCTAATATTAATGGTAAGTCCTGCTTTAATAAGTTATTATATTATTTCCCGTATATACCTATAATATTCCGCTTATATTTTACTAAAAATAAGGATATTATTTAAGTAAGCTATAATAAATTTATTAAATATATTAAATAACGTATGGTTTATATAGTATTAAAAAAAGCTAGGTGCCCCTATTATACCGAAGTTTACTATAAGGTATTCGTAAAGGCTAAACCTGGTAATAAACGTTATTTTTTATTTATTTCCGGATATAATACGTAGCTAATTAAACGCTATAGTAATATTTAGCTTAGTATAATATTTAACGCGGCTAAGCAAATCTAGCATCTTGCGAATAAGTAATATAAGGTATTTATTTTTAACTATAATATTATTTAATTTACAATAATTTACGCAGATTTTAATCCCCCCCTTTAGTTTCCTGGTAAGGAAAACGAAAGCTATTACTAATAAGGTGCTAGGGCGGATAAAGCCCTTATTAAAGTATTTATTAAGGTATTTTCTAATAACGCGGAACTCTAATATTAATATAGGTCTCGCTTGGTAATTTAGTAGTATTTTACCTATTATAATTTTTATTTAGTAGTTAAAAGGGCAATAAGGTGGTAGGGTTTCAGCTTTACTGGGTTAAAATACTTAAATAAGGTTATAGTATTTTAGTAGTGGCTATATTTTAATCTTTTTATTAGTTACAGGTAATTTACTTTACAAATATTTTTTAATATCCTTTTCTTTTACTACCCGGAGCTATAGGGCCTTTTTAATCTAGTTTTGGAAAATACGGAGTTATAACCCAATAAATTTCGCGGGCTTTTCGCTAAAAAGGATAAATTAAAGCGTTATTAACGTAGTAGTAAGGACGATATTATTAGTAGATTTTAGGTTAGGCTAATTTAGTAGAGTATTTAGGGTTATACTTGTAATAGCGTAAAGAGCGGCAAATAACGTTTTAAAAATTTCCGTATTTTTACCTTTTACTAAAAAAAGGAAAGATACAGCGTTAAGGAGGGCGATATTAATTATAAGTACTAAATTGGGTTTATATAGGGTTGGGGCTAATACTAGGTTAGGTCCGGTATAATTTATAACGTAAATAATATAACTATATATAATAAGGGATCCTAATACCTAATTAATAATTAGGTTATAGTAACGTAATTATAATAGGCTAAGAATAGTATTAAATCCATTTAGTAACTAAATATAAAGTAAAAGGCGCTTATAAAATCCTTTTAGGTTATAATTAAGGAGGTAATATTCCGTAACTATACCGGCCTTAATTTCGTCCGTAAGCTAAAGGATCTAGGGGCGGGGGAGTTTATAATAAGTAAAATTACGTTATATTAAATAGGTTTTATTAATAAATCCGTAAAAAGAGTATCCTAAATTAACCATAACGCTAATACTAATTAATTACGTTTTTAAAGTAAAAAATTTAAAAGGGAAAGTAAATATTAAGTTTAGTTTTGTTGAAATTACAGCCCAGTTGCCCTGTAGCTACAGCACCCTTGGGTGCTGTAGCCTAGTTGATCTACTACCCTGGGAGTGCTGCCGACTGTACTATGGCAAAGTGCAGTCACCACAACTACGGGAGTTGGTGTTGTCGTTTAGGGGGGCTACCAAGCCCCCTGGACCCACTGGAACCCATTAGAACCGACGGGGAGTTCCGAGGACCTACTACCTGTAGGCTTGGCCTACAGGGGTAGACCCACCACTACTATTACGTTAGTATAGCCAACTAGTTACCCTAGAATCCTTTAGATTCCAGCGCCAACATAAGCACCTTTCCCTCTATAGTATAGGCTTTCCTTTTGTATTTTAGGGCCCTTACCCCCTATAAGGTTAACCCATACCTACTAAGGGCCCTATAAAGAACCATCTCCCCTCTTATATTTCTGGTATCTAATTCTTTTCCTTTCTTCTACCTTAAGCAAAATAGTTTATATATAACCTTAAAGCAACCTTTTAACCTTCGTAATCTTTGTATAAAGCCTACTATAGTTACCCTATTACAGGGTATAGACCCCTATATCTCTGCTTATTACAGCAGGTTGGTCTGCTGATCTTAGCTTCCTTTAACCCCGTTTTGGGTAGTTATCGTACCCTTAAAGCCTTCCGCTACGCCCGTTATAAAGGACTCACCCCCCTGTAACCTCCTATACTAGACCTTACTAAGACCAGTTAGGCTATATAAATTAATAGGTTATAAGCCCGGACTTTACAACCTTTAACCGACCTTGCCTCGTTACCTACAGTTAGTAACCACCCCCCTATAGCGCTTCTACGCCCCCCGCAGGCTATATTATCTATCCTCCGGAAAAGCTTATATACCAGCTAAAGTTACCCGTAATATAGCTACTAACCCTCCTGAAAAGCCCTTACGCCGGCTATAGTTGCCCCCGTAGGTGGTACTGTGACCCCTGTGTTGGTTACTAACCTTCCTGAAAAGCCCTTACGCCGGCTATAGTTGCCCCCGTAGGTAGTACTGTAACCTTTGTATTAGTTACCTACCCTTTTAAAAAGCCCTTACGCCGGCTAGAATTGCCCTTGTAAGTGGTATTGTAATCCTCGTATTAATTACCAACCCTTTGTTTACGCTACCGGTACTACTTACTGTAATTAGTAGGTTAGGTCCCTGTGAGACTATTATACCTCGATCCTCCAGGGGAATAATACCCCCTAATTTCTATTACTAATAAAAGTATTACCCCCTAAACCACTATAGATAGTACTACTACTATATACTACCGTATTTCAGCTTCCCGTATGCGATTACTACCCCCTAATTACGAACGTATTTAGGAGAACCACCCCTTGAAGAACACCTACGCTTACTAAAATTTAACTCCTTATAGTAGTCGTTGCTACTAAATATACTATTTGTATAGTAGGTACGTAACCTGTATAGTAGGTTGACCTTAACGTATAGTATACCTCCAGTCACCTACTTGCGATCCCCTAGCTCCCTTAAGAACCTACTAACCTAGTTGTAGTAGTACGTATAGGAAAGGCAGTTCCGTTGCGTAATTAAAATTCCAATTGGAAATTAGGTACGATATAATAGCTGATAATGACCTAGATATGGCCTTTGTAGGCTAAGGTTAGCAACCCGAAGAAGTCCCGCCTATTTAGGGCCTGGTATAGCAAGTTTCCAAGCTTACTTAGCGCTTTAATAGGCTGCTAGTAGTATTGGAATAATAGCAATAGGCCCGGAATATACCAGATATAAGTACTTTCGGGGCCTCCCAGAAGGGGGGTAATAACTTAACGGCAACTACTGGAGCCCCTGGGACCACCTATCCTTTAGTGATTCCAGCCGTTAGGGATGAGTTTAGCGCCCTTATAGTTAAAGAGCTTACCAAACAGTCTCTCTCCTTACTTGAAAAACAGCGCTTATTAGGACCTAAGAACTATTAATAGTGGTTTTAGGTACTGTTAATTCAGTTTAGGGCCCTTTAGATCCCTAATTTCCTCTACAATTTATAGGCGGTTACAAAGCGCCTTAGTAACCCTTAGAAAGCCGCCCTTTTATTAACTCTTCGGAATATACTAAAAGAAGGCCCCCTTACTACCATAGCTTACGAGGAGGACCCTAGATTTGCTTTTAGTTGGCTCTACTAATAGTACGCTCCAACCCAGGCTAGTCTCCGTAACGAATTCTACTACTAATACTACTTCTTAACCTTTAATAGTAATACTACTATAGTGGACTTTAACGCTATTTTTAATACCTTAGTAGGCCGTTTTAGTGCTTAGAAAGTCGTAATTGCGGAATAAAACTAAGTTAATTACTATTTTAACGTTTTAAAACCCCAGTTTTTACAGTGGGCTAAGCGTTCCAGGGTATTACTACGACGAGATTAGTAAATTGCGAACGCTAATACTGGGTTTTGGAGGCCACCTAGTACCCTTACCCTCCTATATTTTTAGAAGAACCTACTTACTGAAACCCGGAACCCTAGTACCTCTTTAATACGTACCTTAGCTATATTATAAGCCAATTAAAAGAGGTTTAGGAAGCCTAAATAAGGTTCCGGAAAAGGTAAAGGCCAATAATAGGGTAAGTTAGGAGCCTCGCAAGGTAACTCCAGGCCTAGGGAAGTTAGGAATTTGAAGAAATAAGGCAGTTCCAGTAGTAAAAGGGCGTATAATAGTAATACCTTTAGTACAAAAGATACCCCTAAAGGTATTAATAAAACCTACGAGACTAGTACTATTTCCAGCAATCAGGGGAAGCCAGTTGTTATAGAGGAGGCCTTCCCTATTTACTACAACCTTGACTAAGGTACTATACTTAGCGCTAAACCTACTAACCTTAACGATACCTTTAGTAAATTAAATACCCTAATAGACCCTAAGCCCCCTACGGTTAACCTTTTTATAGGGGGTAGTTCTAATAAATAGTGGCTTTTTAATACCGGTTTTACAGTATATATTTGTACTAATAAGGCCCTATTTGCAAAGCTACGGATTGGAAAACTGGTTATAATACGTACTAGAGGTAGCCTAGTACAACTTTAGGGTATTGGAATGGTTAAACTTAAATCCTATACTGGTACTATTAGGGGTAGGCCTTAGTATAGTACCATCGTATTAAAGGAGTACCTTTATATTCCAATTTTCCTTATTAATATCGTTAATAGCTACCGCCTTTATAATTCAGGGGGTATACTTATTAAAAATAAGCTTTATAGCGCTTTTAGGAAGCTTATTACCCTATTAGACTTTAAAGGTTTAGGTTTTTATATCCGGTTACGGGGGTTACAACCCCCTGAAACCAATTGTACTTAATAGGACTATAAAAGCACCTGGTACTGCTATTTATTTGGAGATTAATCTGAAGCCCCTATTGTAATACTATTTACTGTAAAGGGGGTAACCCCCTTTTTAGTATATTATAATAGGGTCCAAAAGGGTCCTTTAGCGGTAATAATCGAGGCGGCTAGACTTTAGTACGTTTATTTAGGCCATATAGGGCTGGACCTTCTAAGGAAGACCGCCCTAGTTACTAAAGGGATACCCGATCTTAGCGGTATATACTTTAAATATATAGCCTGCAAAAGCTGTAATGCCGTTAAATTACTACGCTAACCCTCCTTTAAGGTTATTATTAACCCTTTTAATACGTTAGGGCGGATAAAGGGGGATATATTTGTAATCCGCCCTATACCCCTAAATAATAAACCCTATAGGCTTATTTTAGTAGATTAAAAAATCTATTTTAAGATTATTAGGCTTTTAAAATCCAAAAATAAAGTTATTATAAAAGTAAAGGCTGCTATAGAGGAGATTAATAATACCTTTAAGTAATACCTAGTATACCTATACTATAATAAAGGCAAAAAAATCAGTAGGCTTAGGTCTTACTTACGTAAAAAGGGTATTATTTTCTCGGAGTCTAGCCCTTATACGTACAACCAAAACGGCCTAACTAAACGTACTATATAGGTGGTTTTAAAACGCCTTAGGGCTGTAATGGTTGCTTTAGGGTTTCCATCTTCCCTATAGGGATACGTTATAGGCCCTGTAGTTAAGTTAATTAATAGAATAGTAAATATTACTAAGGAGCTTACCCTATACTAGTTCTTTTTTAATAAGTTAGTGCCCCTACAGGCCCCTTATATCCCGGATCTCTTTAATTACAGGGTTATAGGTACCGATTGTATAGTATTAATTCCCCCTAAAAAACGTATCCAGTCCCAAAAGCTTACCCCCAGGGGCGTTTAAGGCAGGTTACTAGTTGTATTAGGTACTCAAACCTACTTAGTTTGGCTTAGCTAATGGAAGGTTATTTAAACCAGTTTTATCAAATTATACGAGAACCCTTCTACCTACTTATAGGGGCCCCGGGGCCTAACCAATACCTTGGACCTTCCGGACACCACTAAAGATACGGAGGACCAGTACCCTAACTACAATAGCTTTCCCCCCGAGGCGCCTATTAAGTTCGCCCTACTGGTAGTATTACTACGTAAACTGGTTTAGTTACCTATAGCGACCCCTAAGCCCTTTAAGTCCCCTATAGGAGATAAACTTAGACCTGTTACAGTAGAAATCCCAATCCTATAGGCTATTAAAACCCAGCGAGAGGAATTCGAATAAGTAGAAATTAAGCCTATAAATACTATAGCGGACTTAATCAACCACCTCGTTAATAAAGCCACTAAATAAACCAAGCCTAGTAGCTATTACAACCCCTTTAAACTTACTAAAGACTCGAAGCCTAAGTTTTTTAAGCAAATCCTAAGGTACCCCCTAAAGGACCAGTAATTAGCAATATATTTTAAAAAGATATAGTAACTATTAACTACTAAAACCTTCCATTTTATCAAGCGGTTTAAAGCCAAAAAGCTACCTATTACTATTAAACCGGTTACTAAATTAAAGAAAAATGCCCAGGGTAGGGTTACTAAATTCAAAGTCCGATTAGTGGCTAGGGGGTTCCAATAGGCCCCTGGAGTCGATTTTAGGGAGACCTTTATAATTACTATAGTACCGTTAACCTAGCGAATTATACTGGTACTAGTTGCTATTAAGGACTGGGAAATTAAATAAGTAGATTTTATAGGAGCTTTTTTAAATAATAAGTTAAATATAAAGCTTTATATCAAGGTTTTTAAAGGCTTATATAAATTTAGTCTTAGTAGTCCTAAGGTACTGGACCTCCTAAAGCGGTATAGTTGGGACCCCTTTAAAGACCAAGTTATACTATTAGGTAAGGGATTCTACGATTTAAAGCAAACCTCCTACCTTTAGTAATAAAAGGTCGCGAAATTACTGAAAACGCTAGACTACAACCCTCTTACCAGTAACGTAGCCACCTATTATAATACGGTTTACAAGATTATAATAGTTACCTACGTTAACGATTATCTCCTCGTCGGGCCCTTTACAACTAAAATCAAGGTATTAAAGGTCTAATTCGGTTAGGTATACGATATAAAGGACCTAGGCCCTGCCCGCTACTTCCTAGGGGTCGAAATCTACCGCGACAGGGTACGCTGCCTTTTATAGGTTAATTAAAAGGCTTATATTAAATAGGTTATTTAGTACTTTAAACTTAATTATAATAAACCAGCTATTCCTTTTTCTCTAGGACTTATAAGGTATAACTCCTCTTTTAAGCCCCTAAATACTATTAAAATCCAGCTATTTTAACAACTCGTTGGTACTACTATATACGTTATAGTTTAAATTAGGCCGGATATAGCGTTTATAGTATAGTAGCTTTTCTACCAGTTATAATAGCCTACTATTACCTACTTTAAAGCAGCAAAAAAGCTCCTTAACTACCTATTCTCCAGCGCAGATTAGGGTATTTGTTTTAGCACCTTTACTGATCTTACCCCTATAGGATATACTAATAGCGATTTCGCAAGGTACAAGACCATTGCAAAATCTACTTATAGTTACTTATTTACAGTAGGTAGAGGACTAGTTAGCTAGAAGTTAAAGAAGTCGTTTACAGTAGCCTACTTGACCTTGGAGGCTAAGTTTACGGGGCTTATAAAGGGTAATAGAGAGGTAATCTGGCTTTGGGGGCTATTTTCTAAACTGAAGCGCCCTATATAGGGACCCGTTCTACTAATAGGAGATAATAAGGGCGCTATAGATACGGTATATAACCCGAAATATTACAATTATACGAAACATACCCTTTTAAAATACTAGGGGGTAAAAAAAAGCGTTACAAAAGGCAATATTACTGTAACGTACGTACCTATAGGGGAGATACCAGTAGATAAGTTGATAAAAGCCCTAACCCTAGCCAAATATAAGCAATTCCTTAAATTATTAAACCTTTTTAGGCCCTATAGATTCTAGAGGGGGTCTATCTAAAACTAAGAGGCGTACCAGGGCTTAAGGCTATAAAGGGGGTATTGAAATTACAGCCTAATTGCCCTGTAGCTACAATACCCTTGGGTACTATAGCCTAGTTAATCTACTACCCTGGGAGTATTACCGACTATACTATAGCAAAATACAGTTACCACAACTACGGGAGTTAGTATTATGGTTTAGGGGGGCTACCAAGCCCCCTAAACCTACTGGAACCTACTAGAACCGACGGGGAGTTCCAAAAACCCACTACCTATAGGCTTAGCCTACAAGGGTAAACCTACCACCACTATTACGTCAGCACAGCCAACTAGTTACCCTAGAATTCTTTAGATTCCAGTACCAACGTAAATACCTTTCCCTTTGTAATATAAGCTTTCCTTTTATATTTTAGAGCCCTCACCCCCTGTAAGGTTAACCCATACTTACTAAGGGCCCTATAAAGAACCATCTCCCCTCCTATATTTCTAGTATCTGATTCTTTTCCTTTCTTCTACCTTAAGCAAAATAGTTTATATATAGCCTTAAGGCAACCTTTTAACCTTCGTAATCTCTATGTAAAGCCTACTATAGTCACCCTATTACAGGGTATAGACCCCTGTATCTCTACTTATTACAGCAGGTTAATCTGCTGATCTTAGCTTCCTTTAACCCCGTCTCGGGCAGTCATCGTACCCTCAAAGCCTTCCGCTACACCCGTTACAGAGGACTCACCCCCCTGTAACCTCCTGTACTGGACCTCACTAAGACCAGTCAGGCCACACAAATTAACAAGTTTTATAAAATATAAATATAGGTTTTTATTTTCCCTTTTTCTTACAACCTAATTAAGCCTCTAGTAGTAACAATTATTAAAGGTTAGGCTTTTCCCGTATTAGTAGTATTTGTTACTAACCCGTAAAAATTCGGGGGCCTACTTAGGCACTTAAACGTTTAATATTCTAATTTTTTATAATATATATAAAAATTATTATTGTAACGGCGTTACCATTCCTCCGCTATTAATTACCCCTACCTAAAACCAATCGCGCTAAGGTCTATAATATTTAGGTTAGTAATTAGGGTATTCGTAATCAGGGTTAATACGGTACTAGTTTAGGTATAGTAATTATTATCCGAAATATTATTATAAATTCCGCGGAATAAAATTACCTATATATTAAAATCGTTAATAGCGGAAAGCGCGGTATTACTAATAATTACGTCGCAGTATAGTTTGGCGATTTTGCTACGGAGTATTTCTACCTTTTTATAATTATTTTTCTTAGCTAAGTTTCCGAGTTGGATTAGGGTAAAAATAAAATCGGGGTAAATCCGGCCTTTTATTATTAGTAAGGTAAAATTACGGAGGGTTTAAGCGTAAGTATTATATATAATATAAATAATATTAAAGTATTTTATAATATCTTTCCAATCGTCGAAAAACTATATTTCCGGGATATTTAGGTTATATAAGATATTATTAATATAATTTTAAATTATAACGTACGTATTACTTATAAAGCGTTAGGTAGTATATAAGATATAGTTAAGTAGGCTAGGGTAGGCGTATTAGTTAAGTATAAATTTATTTATAAATATAGATTTTTAATTAACGTATTCTTCTTATTAACGCCTTGGGTTCGAGCTCTAGCCGTCAAAGTACTTTAGGTCGGTACCGCAGGCCCGTAACGTTTCGTAAATAATAATAAAAGGTATTTATACCGGGGGGCTCTATTAGGTACTAGGGTTAAGGTTTATACTAAATATCCGTTTTGTAAAATTAGGTGTATATAAACCTAATATAAAAGTAGATATTTAATTATATAAGATATTATTTTAGGTAACGAGGTTATCGTTTTCGGCCTTATAAATATTTACGGTATATTTAAGTATTTATTAATAACGTTCCGTTTATTCTAATACTTCCTTACTTTTCTAAAATTATATTTACAATTTTTTATTAGTAAGTTAAAAGGTGGCTTCGCGTTTAATAGCCTTGTTTTTTTATTATATTAGGATTTTCGTAAGGGTTTTCCCGTTATTAAGGACTTTTTGGAAATCCTTACAATAATTCCGCAATTTAGTTCCTAATTATTTAAATTCCTTTCGTTTCCGTTTTACCTTTTCTATCCGCTTAATTTCTATTCGTAAACGGACTATTAGATTATTAATAATATCGTTAATTATATTAAAAAAAACAAGGTAATTAGTAATTAATTTATTAGGTTTACTAAAAGTATAACAAATTAGGAATACTAGGTTTAAAAGCGTTCCGGTTCGGGGGTCCTTTACGTTTTTAAGTAGGTATTAAAATTAAGGTTAATTCGTAAAAATGGTATTTACATCTACTAGTTTTTAAGATTATTTATTAAAGGTTTTTAAATCGGGGTCGGGGCTAGTTGGTTTGAATCCGGTTTAATTAAGGCTAGACGGGTTAAAATTAAGTAAGTTGGGATTAAGGAACCTAAATCCAAACTTAATTATTATAAGTATAGCGTAATATTAATATATATATTAAGCGAGGTATAATAGGTTCTGGGCGGGTTTAGGCGCGGGTTATAGGATTGGATAGAGTACGCTAATATACCCTGGTAAAATCTACTAGTAATTAGCTACTGGAATTACTATAATTATTATTAATTAAGGGTCCGTTAGGGGTTAGAGGGGTTTTGTAACTGGAAATCTAGCGGGTTCTAGGCATCTGGTTATTAAGGTTATTCTTAGGGGCATATTCGTAATACGGTCTGGTCTCGTATATATTTTGGGTTACCGCTCCGGTTTTATAGTAAATCGGTACCGTTTCTTAATAGGTTCTGGCGGGAGGAGTAATCTGGGATAAGAAAGGGCCGGTAATAATTACTGCTCCCGAAAGGTAGGTATAATAAACTATTACAATACCAACCTCAGGTCTGGGGAAAGAGACTTGTTATTATACGAAGGGAGCCAAAGGGAACTGGCTCCCGAGAGGTAGGCTATATACTGGGTGCTGGGGAGGTCACGTGTAGCTGCTAGTTCCGGGCCGAACCGGCCCCGGTTTGGTGCCGTGACAGCGTGTCGCCTAGCTACATTATATAAATCTACCCGTCTCCCGGGAATAAGATCGCAATAGATATCGATATTATCGCCATTTATAAGCCTCAATACATAATCGCCTAATACTTGGATATAGAAGCTAAAAGGGGCCTGCCTTAACTGGCTAAAAGACTCGCGTATACTGCCCAAGTAGTTTCCAACCATACGCATTTTTACCTGTAATTAGCCCACTAACCTCTTTAAGCAACTAGATTTCGTCTAAAAGATAATTAACGAGTTCGCTTAACTACTACTCACTGGTATTAAAAGCCAGCCTCCAGCGACAGATAATTAACCCAAACGCAATTGGCTAATTGTCTTCGTCGCATCGTACCTCAGTGGTATTATCTTGGCAAATGCGCTCGTGATGGCCAACTGCGAGTATAAGTCCGTAAAACAAGCGATACGCGGTATCGTCTTCCTTGCCACACCTTTCTGGGGTACGTCGTTCCAAAATGTTACTACGTGGGCTGAGCGGGGCCTGAGACTCTGGGCTTCGATCCAGGACAAGAACGTCTCCTTACTCTTTAGCTTGCAATTCACTACGAACGATCACATCTGCCACGTAGCCTTGACTTGTTGATCGTTGACACCCGTGACAAGGCGCTGCAGAAACTTGCAAGCAACATAGACAAAACCGCAACTGTTGTTAGCACAGGCCGCAGAACGCACACAACCAAAACAAACCCTGGTAATCAACACCGGGACACCTGTTTCCATTGCACTCACAACGACTGGAAGAACGGTGTAAAACCAAAGAAGCCGATATGGTGCACTTGCGATAGATTGCAACAGAAATATAGGAAACGCGCAGAACCACAGAGCAACATTCGCACCGATCCCCGAGTGCAAAAGGAGTGAGGAAGGAGGAAATGAAAAACAACACGAGAAAAATACTTCGCGGTTAATGCCGGTAGATACGATGGCTTGTAACGATCGCCAGGGGATTGCAAGGTCGAAAAATTCCTAACAGTATGAACCCTGCACCTGTTTGGCCTAACAATTATTTTTACGTGGGATTTACAGCTAGTTTTAGCGGCTTGGCTATCGCACAGTTAGTGGTAGGGTCGCGCACCACCTCGTTCTCGGGCCGATCTGCCATCTCGCTGACCGTGGAATTTTCCTCCTACCTTCCGTTAATATATAGCAGGCTCTTCGAGCTGAGTCTACTGCCACGCACACAGCGGTGGCAGCGGACGACATGAGAACAGCACATCATAATTCATTCGGCGGTGGATTTTCAGGGGTCTTCTAGCGCATGACGTCATTTCTGCGTAGCTGCAGACAAAAACCCCGGTGCGTCTACTTCAACCGACCATGGAGGCAAAAACGTGATCAATTGAAGGCCCAGAGGTACAGCACTAAGCCGAAATCGCCAGTCTCTAGGAGTAAAATGTTAGTGGAGGACGTCAGAATCTGAAATCTTCGTCCTACCCTTTTTCTTTCACTGTGTTTGCCTTCCCATTGATGGAAATTTGAAATAGTACCTCTCATCGATTTCAAACCTCAGTCATGTTTGTTTTCCCTCTGGTTTGCCAATCATGGCGAGTGGCTCTGATCAGCCGCTGCAGTGGCGGGCCTCGAAGAGTCGCAGTGAGCTCTTCACCGTGACTGATGTTTTGTCCGTCGCTACAGACAATCGGAAACTGCCCGAATATAAAAACCCCTGCCTCCCACTCCTTACATCCACCTTTGTCCCTTGGCCTCAGCTGAACTCGTCTTCCGCTATATGCACATTTCCAGGCTCGAATTTCTGATTTTTGCGTCCTCCCGAGACTAAAGAGGCAGAGATGCCGTCGCGAGCAGTTGACGGTGGAACCGAATATGTAAATCCCCAACACCGCTAGGGCCAGTCCGTCATGTCCCCGCACTTGTAACGCTGACCGCTTCTGCGCACCCATCCCTTAGTCCTTGCTCATTCAACTCTATTTGCACATCCAAACGCCGGGTGATCGCTTCTACAATCTGAAAGACGATCTATTGAGCCTCGAGCAATACCAGCAGTCTGCCAGGGACTGCATCGACGAGGTCCAGGACGCCATTGCCACTGGTTGTTACCATGTATGTATTCCCTTAATCGCAAGTGGCAGCCCCGATTTGGCCGGGTCTCTGGCTAACGAAGCGATCCCGTTTAGGCGCAGGAACGCACTGTCGAGGAGCTAGTCACCGGCTTCAAGAGCCATGGCCCTGCCAAGGCCAATCTCTCTACATCTTCGTTCAAAGCCAGCCAGAGCTCTCCGAAGCCTGCCCTGCAGCTTGTTCAAGGCTCGGCCTCATCCACGCCTTCTGAGTTCTGTCCATCGCTTGAGAGCGACCATAGCGGAGATGGAGGAGACGCCTCCAATGCCTCGCTTACGTCGGGAGGCGCTCCCACAACGCCCGCAGCCGCTGTAGCACAAGAGTCAATACATGCGCCTCTGCTGCCGCAATTGCCCGATCCGCGCATTTTTGCTTCCATCCGTCAAGTCCTATCCTCAAATCCATCGTATGCAGAAGATGTCATCTGTGCCGTGAGCCAGCTACCGCACGACAAACGCAACTTCCTTTTTCAATCCGAAACCGAATGCGTGGATGGCTCGCCGTCTGGGCCGTCCAAAAAGCGCCAAAGGTTCTCAGACGAAAACTCGAATGGGAGCCGCAGCGGTGGTGAAACGGGACAAGGCAGTGGCACTGGAGAAGGCGGAGGCAACATCGAGAACGGAGGAGATGGAGACGAGGGCAGCGGGAGCGGTGACCCCTCGCCCCCTAACAAGAAGCCGAACAAAGACAAGAATCGCCGCTGGATCTGTCCGTACTGCTACGCATACCCCCATACCTTTGGAATCGCTTCCTTTAGTTCCTGCTGGGTCGGAAACATGACGGAGGTCCACCTGTGGAAGTGAGCCCCATGCATTCACAACCCCAAGTCTGATCTTTACATCTTGTGCTGATTGTCCATAGGTCTCATCTTCAGAAGCATCATTCCCCAGTCGCAAAGAATGCCGATCACTACGCAAAGGACAATGCGCAGTTATACATGGACTCTCAACAATTGGACGATGTCCTGGCAAAGATTGACTCATACAAGAAGCGTCCCCGATCCTTGCCGGAGTGGCACTGTTACTGGAAGACCCTCTATCTCGAGGTTTGGTATATCATCTTTCCTAAGGGCGGACCTCTTGGCCGCCCTGAGCCTGTCTCCCCTTGTATGTTATCGGCCCATCAACCCGTCGCGAAGCCAGCATGTGTATACTAATCCTCGCACAGTTCACCTGGGTAATGATGAGATTGCAAATCTTGGACAACAAGCGAAGGCGCTGTTAGAGCCAGTCTACAATGCCAAAGCAAGCCAAGCAGTCAGGATCAACGCCATTGCATCCAAGGAGGATTTCCACCCAACCAGAGCAGAAACCGTGGAGATGATGTCTGATGCTATCGCTATCGCGCTGCTCAACTCGCCAGCTGCTATCGGTGCTACCCAATGGCTCGCCCACGCTTCTTCTCAGGCGCTACAGACCGCTGTGGCACAGTACGGAGACGCAGCCGAATCCCAGTCTGGGATGGGTGTGACCACACCGTACGGGGCCAACGGTCATGGGCCCGCGGCACCACCAGATTCGGCAACAGCGCTCAGAATGCCCGAGTTCGCGTCTATCAGCCTGAATGCTGTGCAAGCGGCCCCTCCCATCTTACCCACGGTCTCCTCCTTCACGTCATTGCCCTTGTTCCCCTACGGACTTCAAGCCGTCATGGACTTATCCTCGACCAACAGGAACCAACTTCAGACCGATAATCAAGCGGGACATCTGCAACTCACTCTGCCGGCGACATTCGACGTGGAAAACATGAGCCAAATACCGCTTCCGCCCCTATTTATGGCTCCGGCCATGACCACCCCGGACACGCCCGCGAACGTCACTCAGCCGGCTATGGACCTCACGCTGGACATCAATTGGCAGCCATCAACTCAGCCGCCTGTGGGTCAGGGTGTTTCCATGCAAACAGGTCAAGAGAAGCTGTCGAGTCAAGAGGAATCCGATTTATTGCAAATGGGCTGGCAACTTCACCTGGAGGATGGTGGCCTCAACGACGGAGAGGCTAGAGTCGTCGCCGGTGTTGATGAGGGCTTTGCGAATGGGGTTGACATGATGGGTGGAGCTTTTGGGCTTCGTTAAGTTGACCCCCCCTGTTCTGGCCCCCCCCCTGTTCTGGAACATTCTGTATCATTCACGACAACTTGCCCACCGCCACTTTAACAATACATTACTCACCCATTTCTTTTCCAATCTTCTTCATCTTTTCAACGTACTTTCTCCATTGATTCAAGATACCGTATTCCGAAGCTGATATGCGCAAGGCATGCGAGGCCTATCGAAAAGAGGGCAGGTTGCGGAAGCAGTACCTGGAATTCAATGTTCCATACAGTACCCTACGCCGGCGATTAATAGGCGTACTTCCACATGCTGTGGCCCACCAAGACCAACAGAAGCTCTCTGTAGCTCTGGAAAAGTCCTTGGCCGACTGGGTGATCTTCCAGGCCGACCTAGGGCTTCCAGTAACCCACACGCAAATAAGGGGGCTAGCTCAAAGGATTTACGCCAACCGTGGTAAGCCCATGGAATTCGGTAAGCGATAGGTAGCGGCCTTTCTTCGAAAATATCCAGTCCTAAAGACCCAGAGGCCACGTAGGATTAACTCAGCCCGTATCAAACTAGCTACAAAAGAAAAAATTCGCCCGTGGTTTAACTACCTGGCCATCCCAGCCGTCAAAGCCATTCCTCCTCAATATCGGTAGGGATTTGCTGCGGGGGCACCCTGAATTTGCTGGGGGGGCACCCCCCCACAAGGGTTAGGGTTATATATCGCACCACCCCACCCAGGGCAACTTGACAGCGCATTCCAGTCAATCGCAGCGTATTTGCAGCGTATCTGCATTATAATTGCAGCGTATTTACAGGTGTGAGGGCGGTTTAATTTACAGTATCTAATCTAATAAGTTCCAGTCTCCTCAATTACAGTTGCTACGATCCGTACGTATTTATCCTTGTAACTTGGCCGTAGGGCGAACCTCGCGACCGCTCCGTGTTCTCTTCGCAGGCGGCTCCGGGCTATTCTTGACGCCCTCGGCAATAAGGAGGCCCGGTCTCTTTTGTGATACGATGACAAGGGTGGTGCGTGGTTCAGCCGGCTCCGGCTCCGGTACCGGCACCGGTGCGCGTTTCGGCTTATTCCTTGAGCCAACGGGTCTTTTACGGCGTTTGGAGGGCGTAGGGGTAGCTGCTGGTACGCTGCTGGTAATAGCCTTATTACCAGATGAATCTAGTAATTCGAATTGGGATAGACGGCGGCGTATACTTGGTTGTAGGCGCGGTGCGTTGCCCTTGGGGGGGCTAGGTGTAATTTTCTTGCGACGACGAGATTGTACTGGGGTATTTGGAGTGCTAAAGAGCTTTTGGCCAGCCGTAGGGGTCTTTGGGGTTCCATTTCTTTATTGTAAGGCTTGTATTGGAATAGAAAAGCTTGTGGAAAGAGGGTTTGCGGTATTTTTGGGTCTACCTTTCCGTATTTAGGTTATCTTAGGGTCCCTAAGCTGTAAATAGGGGTTACCCTTATCCTGTTTAGGTCATTAGCGATACTAGAACTTCTAAAAAAACACCAAACTTACCAGGTTACGGCTAAGATACTAGTAGTAATAAACGTCCTAAAGCTTTAACGTCTTTTTAACTTGTAAGATTAATTAGATCTTATACCTGCAGGGTATGCTAAATTGTAAAGAAACTGTATAGTTATTACCATAGCGCCTTATTAATCTTCCTTTGGGTTTTAATGGTGTTGGAAAGGCTGCCTTTACGTAGTAGTATTTATTGTTGATAAGTTCCAAGCCGGAATATAAGATCTTAGTACCTAGGGACCCGAGATAGCTTCTTCCAAGCTAATTGTAACGAACTCTAATCGCCTGGGTAGTCCTCTTTTGCTCCAAAACCTTGATTTGCTCTTTGAGTATTATCAAAATGGTCTGAATAAGTATAAAAACATTGGATCTACTATTAAGAAGATAGCTTTTAATCGCTATATTTAAGGATTTGGTAGGGGAGGTAACGCAAGCCTTAAAGTTGCGATAGTTCTTAAAATAACAACGGGCCTATTGCTTTTGAATAGGTATCCAGTTTTTTTGCAAATACCGTAGAATAGCCTATTAGTCGCTAAATTTATTTATTATCGCTCTTTAAGCGTTAAGAAAGTTAGTTTTGGTCTTAGTATATAATATCGTTTTAAATATCTACAATACGCCGTAATAGCTTTTAGGGGCTAACTCTAGTGGTTGGGGATAAATGCTAGGCTTAGATAAAGTATTTGCATTACTAGTATCATATAACAGAGCCCTCTTTACAGTAGTCAAAGAGACTTTTTCGTCTAAGCTATTTTTAGCTTTATTATCGGATTCCGGACCTTTACTACTCTAGTATTTTTTTTTAGCGTTAAGAAGTACGTTGGCTAGTACGTAAAAGATGTAAAGTTGCTGCTGTAAATTGGGGAAAACCTTTAAAAGAGCCTGCTTTAGTTTTTTGTATTTATTTATAACTATTACATTTGGGTTAGCGGTAATGCCGCCTCTGGTTTGTAGTTTCTTTGTAGCTTTGGCGAGGAACCGGAATAAGGGGATGGTCTTATTTATAATAAGGCCGAAAACCGAGTTAAAAATAGTATTGTAATTCGAGAGACCGGTAACTTGGAAGAGAGGGTAGCCAAATAAGTTGGTATTATAAGTTGTATTTATACCTACGATTTCTGGAGCTTCTGCCGTAAGTTCTATACTACGGGGGTAAGTAAAAATAAACCCAGAGAAGCGAGTCTGTGCCTTATCCTCCTACTGAATAATATAGTTGAAGCCATTTTTATTAAAAGCCTTAATTATAGTTGCTGTAGGGTAGTACCCGTTAAGACCTTAGCGAATTACGTTTTGCCTTTAATTGTAGATATTTTTGCGTATATATATAGACTTAGGTAGCTTATCCTGAACCAGGTGGCTGACCTCCCTTACGCGAATACCTTGGTGCGATGCTGTATCGATAATAATATTGAGAGCTTTTTGGATTATTTTACGGTATTGGGGATGGGTTGAGGGGTTTGATAATGGCTTATGGTTATATTGGTGATACTGGGGTAAAGAGTGCCTTTGAAAACGCCAGCTATTTGCTAAGCGTACGGTAACACCTTTCTACTGGCAATTACACTTACGCGTAGCAGATTGATGAAGTCTAGCGCTGCGAGAGGGTTTTGGTTTGCTGTAACGGTTGTACTTAAAGTCGTATTTTTAATATTTGCTAAGGTTGCTTTTATTACACCCTTTACAGCAATTGATAGCAAATCCGCGGGGCTTGGTTTATTTATTAATGGTTTTCTAAAGCTCCTCAATTATAGAGAAGGGTCCAAAGTTATGGGGGGGTTTGGGTATCTCTTTAAGAACGGAATCCTTATTATTAAAATCGCTGGGTGCGGTGTTGTGGCTTTAGCTGGGTAATACGTTTACCTCCGCTATTTCCGAATCTGATAGACCGTTCTAGTCTGACTAAACGTATCCCTCCTCTTTCTTCTTATTGTCGGTTTCGGTATAGTTAATATTGCTGTTTTTGGGCGGAGAGGTATGTTCTTGAGGATTGTACGAGGGTGTTGAGGGGTGTGGGCTGCTGTAAATAGGACGGCGGCTTAAAAAGGGGCTACGCTACCGCGGTAAAGGCGTACGATTGGTAATGGCTTTTATTGACGACGATGGTGATTGTTGGAATCGTTACGTTTGCCGCGATGGCCGTAGCGCCTTTGGTCTACTTATAGAATCGCTATATTCGAATTAGCTTTACGCGTAAGGTGAATTCGGTTTAGGATTTACGTACGCGATTGAATTATAGGTGTGTTTGGGATTTCTCGATAAAAAACGCGTTTTCTGGTGGAATTGGTGGTCAATTGGGTGGCGGCTGAATGCAAATGTTAAAGTCCACGAGTTGGGGTGGTCTGGCAGCCGTGGGGTGGTGCCATATATAACCCTAACCCTTGTGGGGGGGGGTGCCCCCCCAGCAAATTCAGGGTGCCCCCGCAGCAAATCCCTATCGGTACAACGTCAACGAAACTGGGATTATAAAAGGCGTTAACGTACATGATAAGCGAGCGCAACAGACAAGCAAACGCAACACTTTTCACGCGTTGCACCATTTCCACATTCAACCCTTATTTTCTCTACAACCCAATATAACAGCACGTTCAAACGAAGCACAATTACTTCTGGCCCTCTAAGCTCTCCAAGACGATAAAAATCTAAGCTTATATAAGGCAGCTAAAATCTATAATATTAATCATATAACTCTCTTCTACCAACGCGCCGGTCGGCTTACGCGACGCGATATTCCAGCCAACTTATACAAACTTACGGATTTAAAAGAGAAAACGATTATTTAATATATAATTAAGCTATATATACGCGTATTCCATCTCCGGCTTTCGTATGTAGAAAATATGGCCAACTAATTACTACGCGAACGTAACGCGCCCCCTATTGGCGTACGATAGGCTTACAACTTCATTAAACGCTAATTAAAACTCCGGATGCGTTTTATACGTAAATATAACTACCAAAGGGCTAAATGCGAAGATCTAATAATTATTTGCAAGTAATTTACCCTTATATATAACGTTAAAATCAAGTATAGTATCCTTAACGATGATTCGTATAATTTTAACGAAACCGGCTTTATAATAGGTATTATTATCGCCGCTATGGTAGTTACTACCTCTAATAGCCGCAGTAGGGCCAAATAGGCCTAACCTGGAAATCGAAAGTAGGTAATAGTTATTTAAGGGGTAAACGCTTTGGGTTAGGCTATCCCGCTATTTATTATCTTAACTAGGCAATACCACCTCGCTAATTAGTATCAAAAGTACAACCTTCCAGCCTCCTAGCGTATTGTAATAATTAATAATAGGTAAATTACTAATAAAAAAGGTATAAATTAGATTCGGTACTTCGATTTCCACATAATATCTCGTACGAAGGGCAAATATTGGCTACTTATCCTTAACGGCCACAATAGCCACCACTCCGAAGAATTCGAAACTTATTACCAGGAGTATAACATTATTACACTTTATATACCTCCGTACTCCTCGTACCTATTTTAGCCATTGGATATTAGTTGTTTTGGGCCGTTAAAAAAGGTGTACAGCCGCTAAATTAAGTAGTTAATACGGATAAATATTATATATATCAGCAAGTTGGAATTTCTCTATACGTTTAGAAAAGCGTTTTTTACTTTAATTACAGAAAAAAATATCTAGGGGGGTTTTACCGGAGCCAGCCTTATATTGTACGATTTAAAAAGGGTAATATTTAAGCTAAATATCCGTATTCGAACCCCAACCCCCCTAGCCTCAAGCCTACGTATAGTACTACCTTAGGTCTCCCAAACGCTACATAACCCTTGAGAGGCTACCTCGTAGTTAGTATTTATTAAAATTCGAATTTCCAACCATTAGGGCAGCTTTCCAACCTTAATACTAATTACTATAAATCAACTGGCTAAAGGTACGATAGTTATTATATACGAGGTAGCTCTTCTATATATAGAGGTCTTAGTACTACGAAAGGTTAATAAGGGGCTTAGTAAGCGACGAAGAGCCAAAAAAACACGTATACGGCTTGGAAGGTTACTTACTGTACAAAAGGCACAGGATCTACTGGATTAGAAGGCTATAGGTAAGTAGTTGGTCCAGGAAATACGATAAAATGGTGGTGGTGTAGGGGGGTTTCGTACGAAGATTCGGTACTGTAGAGTATGCGGCAAGCCTGGCTATAATACACGCACGTGCAAAGAGGCTGCAGAATTATCTGATTCATCTGTTTCCGATTCAGTTATAGTTATTTCCTAGTATTATGGTTGTGTAATTGAGGATAATTGTGGTGGGGAAGTGGAAAGTGTTGCGCTCGCTTGTCTGTTGCGCTCGCTTATCACGCACGTTAGTGATAATGGATTAGTTATCGGAAGAGCTAAGACGAAGCTTATCCTAACTAAACAGCCTAGGTCTCGCAATTGGACCTCTTTTATGGAAACCATTTCGGCTACAGAGGTAGCGCTTACACTGGTAGTAATTTGGAAAAAAAAGACCCAATAATAATAGTAATATCCAAAAGCTCTGGGGCCCTACGAAGGCTGGTACTTCTGCTTAACGGATAAAGGCTGGATAAATGATAAGATAGCCCTGGAATAGTTAACAAAAATCTTCCTTCTATAAACCCAACCGGATAACCCTACCCAACGCCGATTGTTGATTCTAAATAGCTATAGTAGTTATATAATAAATAAATTCCTTTAGCAATGCTATAGGAATAACGTTTACTTATTATTTTTACCGTTGTACTACTTTTACGTCCTCCAGCCCTTAAATCTCAGTATATTCTCTTCCCTAAAAAGGGTATATTAAAAGCGGCTTTCTAAAGTGGCCCCGGGGGGGCAGGATTATGGCTTTATTTACGGGAAAAGGCTTTTCCTAAAGGTCTATTAGTATATACGTCAGCAAAGCCTTTAGAAAGAAAATATCGTGAATAGGTAGAAAGCAACGGGGTTATGGCCGGTATCTGTTACCAAGTCCTTGATGAGCCCTTTATTAGTAAAAAAGAAGACCCCCGGTAAAGAAAACACCCCCCAAAGCGTTTTTCGGACTATTACTACCGCTAACGCTACACCTACCGCCTACGGAATTGATAAGGGTGTTATATTTACGCTTAGGAAAGCTAGGGAGGTAGGGGCTTAATTAAAGGCTATAGTTGGAAGGCCAACCGCTTAACGGCTTTTATTCCGAAAGGTAGAAAAATCGCTAAACCTTAAGGACTTTGAAATAATAAGGCTAAGGTAAAAAATCGAAACCCTGGAAGTAAAGGTGGAACGGCTGAAGCCGACGAAACGAAAAAAGGTGGTTTTGGATTCAAATGTCCACTTTACTACTATTGCTAATATTCGGAAGGCGTAGAGGGACGCGGGGCGGGAGATTAAAGAAGATTTAAAAGCCTTAGAGGGCTTAAAATCGGATTCTGAACCCGAAGACTGTATTATTGTGGGCGTTGGTAGTCGAAAATAAAAATATTGTGGATAGTTTCATGGTGTTGAGAATGATACAGAATGTTCCAGAACAGGGGGGGGGCCAGAACAGGGGGGGTCAACTTAGTTCAGTACGCTATAGGTTGACTCTCCTTGTAATTTTTGGACTGTTACTGTGTTGTTAAACTAGTCGTGGGCAAGGCTGTGAAGCCATGCTTGCCTCGCGGACAGGCCGAAAAGCAAGGGAGTGCTGAGGGTAACGCAACGAGCGCCTTCCGGCATCCTTTTGGCGTCTGGGGCCGGATTCGGGAGTGGATGAAGTTGGTCCGGCTGTTAGGTCGACGGGCCGTTGCCCCGCGCTGACGGCTGGCCTGGTAGTGGGTGATCGGTGGTAACACCGCCGACCGCTGATGATTCTAGCTGAGTCCTGGCTCAGAAGCCTCGGGACAGCGGGACCATGGAAGGTACAAAGTACATGTCAATCACTATTACTATATGAGCCTTAAGCTTACCCGGACTTGAAGAGCTAGTCTTTAAGGCAATTCACAGTTCTCGCGTCATATCGCTGAAGTGTTGGCCCTTGGGATAGCTGCATGAGAAAGTCGATGGCAATACGCCCTGCGGGAGCGCCGCACTGATCCACTCCATAACATCGCCTGCTGGCTGCTCGCTGGTCTTCTTGTTATTCCGTTCCGGTGGGTGGGGTGGAGAGGCGCTCTTGGTCGTACAACTGGCTTCTAGCGTAGAGGACACCATGGATTTCTGATAGGAAACAGGCGATGAAGCTGGGCAAACCACTTGCGGTTGCGTCTCTTATTCAAGTATCTCGCAAATGAAAGGCCAATGATCCACATGCAAAAGTCACAAATGACTAGTGAATGCGTGGGCACTAGCATTCTCCGTAAAGCCTTACGTGCGGGGTACTAAACGTTTCGAGGCTGCACTTCGAAACGTGCAAAGTCCGGTATTCTGCTCTGCTTCGCTCTCGTTATTCGTACCTTGCCAACTTACCCAGGCAGTGAAGCTTTACCTCCATCCGGGTCTTTGGGCGAAAATCAACGGTGAGCGATAGACCAGTTACGGCTAAGGGTTCTCTGCTGATGGATAAATAGACTGGACGCCATGTGCACCGCTGCTTTGTACACTGCCCCTCCTACGGCAGCGATCATGGCGGCGTGTACACCTACCGCTGCCTCGTCCTGTACGAACTGACACCTAACGGCTTTACTCATGTCGCTCACTCTGTCGGCGGAATGACTCCTAATAGAAGGCGGAAGCTGTGCAACTCGTGGGCGTGAAAACCTGCGATACATTAACCCCCCTCTCCCCCGGCGTCTGCTACGTGTACAAGGCCGCGCCGGACCACGTTGAGACCAAGCGTCGGCGCCGCAGCAGGTACATTTGATCTGTCCACCTAACTTCTGACGTGGTTTTGACGCCGAGCCAGAGCACATCAATATGCCACTGATCGACCAGGCAGAGTCCCCTGCTGCCAGGTCGGGCATCCCTGTTCAGCACGTGCCCGGGACATACCATGCGAAAGCTATACCTTTGACCAATCACACAATTACTAAACTCCGAGGTCTACGGAAGCTTAAATTCCGTGGTCCGCCGTTTACTCCTCCGGAGGAGGAGTAGCACCCTAGCAAATCGACGCCACCACACAGAACTAATGCAGCAGGGGGGCTCAGCACATCTGGGGAAACATGGACTCGGGCAAGGATTACAGCCAGTTCATTCGAAATAGATAATCAGCGTGGACCAGGTCTTCTTGCTTCTTTCCGTTTCAGCCGCGGGCAGCGACCAACTTCGGAATGCATCTCAGCAATTGTAGGCTTGCTGCTTGTTCGACCTCTTGATCATGTTCTCCCACTGTGGGTAGTCATTTGGGTTGCACTCTCCGCACACTTCCTCAGCTCTGCTTCAGTTAGTAAGATCCTGAAGGAATGAACCTTGCACTTACCTGTATTCGAAGTGGGTCACATGGCCTGGCACCGTTTGTGCGTGAGTGTGTTGTCCTTGTGTTTGCGTTTTGCATGGAAGCCCTGTTCCTGTTCTTCTTCGTAAGGAAAGGGAACTCTGGAAGTTCATCGGGACCCTCGCCGTCAAGGGACTCATGAGGGGTGAGGCAGCTGCCATCTTTGACAACACACCGGGATCTAAGTTCGGGATTAAATAAGTTAAGCTCTGATATCTTGGATTCCCTTACGGCTCTGGTCGCTCCAGTCGCGCCGGTCATCTTAAGACGCCACCCTCACCGCTCCGTGTCCACCACCCCATCCATCAGAAGTTTGCAGAAGCAGTAACCAACTTGGAGCCCTTTAGAGGGCCACTGGAGGCCAAGGAGTGATTGCAAATGGTTAGCACTGTAGTGATGGAGTTGCTTTTTATAGGCTGACATTGGATGTGTTTCAGGAATGCCGGGGGCCAGGGGTCCCTGGTGGCACATGCAATGCAGATCTCCAACAAGATTGAAAGTGGGGGGAATCAGGTGAGAACTGGGATACACGGCATAAAATTCAACTCTATTTGAACTTTTTTCTGGTTATCAAAGTCTCTGTAACTGCGTTCTCTGCTGCTCCCGCTATCGATTAGCTGAGGGAGCCATCGAAGGTGGTACACTCTCAGCATATGGTTCACGCTATGTGATCATCCAGGATTGACAGCTACGCGTCCTTGGTGTTTTTTCATGCGCTGGCTGGCTTACACAGCTCCAGCAGTTGACAGCAGGAGAGATGATGACAATCCTCGTGCCTACCTCGGTGAAACGCTGTCGACGACGTCATAATAGATGATATGAGATTTATTATATGCCTATCGCTACGTGTCCCCAGCAGAGCTTGTGCCTTCGATACAACGTTGATACATCTGGTAGAGAACATCCCTCACAGTCTCGTACTCGGAATCATGGAGTGCGAACTTGACAAGTTCTGAGTGTGTCCGAGGGAGCGCTGCCGAACGGCTTGAGGGATTACCATTACCAAACAGCAGACAGCTAGTAGCAGATGAAGGAGTAACGAGGCATCGAAGAGGGCCGGTCATACTCCACCGCCCATTCGAGTCCTATCGCACCGTTACTTTACAGGTCTGTGTTTCAAGGGGTGGGTTGCTACTAACCTGCGCTGCCGTGCGCGATTTTTTCACCTCATAGAAGCAGAATATCTCAAACGCCGTCCTATTCAAAAAGGTGGCAAAACTTCGTGCCTGTAATCCTAACACCTGCGAGTTTATCGCACTGAGTGATTCAAGAAGGAACCGGTTCGGCTGGTCATTGACCATGGGAATGAGTGATTCAATCTCCATTCCGTCATTAGGAACACCAAAGAAAACCGCTCCAAATACTTGCTTCATCAAGGCCAGATCCGAGTAGGAATCTGCCATACGAACTAGCGCCTCCTTGATCAGAAGACCACCCAGACTGTGGCCGATAAGAATTAGACATTTCGGCCGTCCTGACCCCAACACACGACGAAGCCCAAGTCGAAGCGAGTTGGCAAGATCACCAAGGTTGGCAAAACTAGCACTGTCTTGCAATGCGCTTTCGTATCCGTAGACCATGACTCGAGCGCCAGCCATGTCCTGAGGAAGGCTGTCGCTCAGCCACATATGCCCACTGCCTTTATCCACAAACGAACCAAAGGGATGGCCACCCAAGCCGGGGACTGCAAGTAAGTCTATGCAATGTCTGCGGGCTGAAGGGGCGAAAAGCACCGTGATTCCGTGGAAATGCTGATCGATGGTGAGCCTGATGGTTTGAAACGAGGGTTGCCCCTGTGTGCTCCCTGGTGGTATGTCGGCATCGATCGTTAGCTGGTCGGACTGCTTAAGTTCCCGCAGCTTGGCTGGGATTTGTCGGAAGCGGATTGTCGCGACCTGACCACCTCGCAGGTCGGGGGCCAGCGTGCGGACCCGGCAGACATTGTTGCCGATACCGCCGCGCGAAGGGCGTAGATAGTGATGTTCTTGCAAAATAGTAGCCAGCCTTGCCTTGTCGAAGCCGTCCGGAATACCGCGAACCCTCCATATCTTGCGGTGAAGTGGTGTGACTCTGGCCGGGAAACCATTTTGGCCTGCTTGGCTTCTAACAGGGGGGCTGAGGTGTGTGAGAGGTATGTCGGAGGTGTTGATGTTTTCGCCGTTGACCCCCGTCGAAATTGGTCTTTGACTTGGAGAGTCCGCCTCCCCCTCCCGGGAGCAGGAAAAGCAGCACTTTATAGCGATGCTGCGAACCAGATTAGCCTGACTGCGAAATCTCAGAATACTGAACACGTACGCGAGTCCCAGAACGAAAAGGGCGCCAACTATTCCTATAAAGACATATTTTCCCCAAGCATCCCAGATACTGGGAGTATCGGCTGTACCTGAATATTATCAGCTAGGGAGATCAAATACGCCCAGCCTGGGTTGATATGGACAGGAAATCGTCGACGTACTCATCGGAATAAACACCAGGCAAGGAATGCAAGGTTTGGTTGCATTTCAATTTACCACGTGGCTCGATGTCACTGCTGAGATCCCGCTGGGATATAACATAGGCAGCGCAAGCGCACGGTCTCGCCAAATTAGGCTTAGTTCAGGGGCAAGCAATTGACAAAATAAAAGAGACTCATTACGTCGCGAGTACTTCTGTGGAGCTGAGCAATCGCGGTACTGCTAGGTATCTCAAAGTATCCATCACACCACCCACCGTCTCCTGACGATGTCAGGCTAACAGCCACTCAGGCAATATCTCAGGACATCTGTTAGGTTTCTATCGTCCGCACAGACCGCTACTCTTTTGCAGTCTCTTTTATTTTGTCAACCGCTTGAGGGGGTCCTAGTCCCTAGCTTGCCGACTCTGCTAGCTCCATTGATAATTCCTATTGGCCACCGAATGCCACCCTGCTGGGAAACGGCGAAAAAGACCTCACAAGGGCTCTGCCAATCGCGACGCAAGCATTTACTACCACCCCGCGTTCCAAGAACCGTTTCTCCGAGCTCTGTCGTGCGCGCCTGTCAAGGTAGTGTTGGGAGTGACTTGTACTGCAGGCGGCTGTCTGTGCAGCATGTCCCCTACATTCACAAGCACACATACTAAACGAGCCGTGGTACCCGAGGGACTAACATCGACGAACCCTGCCGTACGTACAGCACATAGTCTGATTACACAGGACAGCAGCGCGATCTTCGCTGAGCAATGGGACTCTGATCACGGTGATAGCCAGCGTCGTGCGCTGCAGCCAGGGCGGGAGGCGCAAACTTCGCGACAACGAGGGATAGCGGGGTAAGAGCCCAGAGCGCAGGATCCACAGCGGGGTCCAGTACAACAGCGGGCGCTGGGCAAAAGCACATGCAATGCATCTGGCTTCCCTAAAATGTGGCTGCCACGGACCGGCTTCCATGGGTGTAGCTTCCCTAGATGCGGGTTGCCATGTAACTGCTGAACCCGGCCTCCCTGAATCCGGGTTACCAAGCGGCCGCCATAGATCCTGCTTCCCTGGATGTGGCTGCTTACTACTTAGGGCGAAGACTTCTATAATAAACGACCAACTCCTGTCTCCGAAGAAGTCTTCCGAATCTGTCCTCCTGAACTGATCCACGCCTCGAGCACTCTGCAAATATGGGGAGTTAGCTGTCCGATTTAACATAGGAGACGATTCGAAACTAACGCAGGACGTAATAAAGCATGTAAGAATAGTACTAGCGGGATAGGGATCCGCTCGATTTAGGCAGTAGTAGGAGTAGATGCAGTGGTGGATGCTGCAGGCCAGAGCTATGGATCGAGGTTCCGAAGGGCGTTGGTGGGAACGACGCTCCCCGGAATTCTGGTTTTTAGGATAATCTCAGTTACAAAGTTATCTTTGACCTCAAAATCTATTCGATTATGGTCCAGACTCATGGCCAGTCGCTTTTCGCATGCGGCTAGCAAATCGTCAGCCGCCATCAGCTGTTGATAGCAGATTGATTCCGGCCCGCGTCGCTTGATCATTCCTCCTTACAGTACCATCCCCTTTCTCGCGATCCCTTATGGATGAAGCTTGATGATTCGCAGCTGCCCTTCTTCGCCCTCATCGTCGCCTCGGCATGCCGGACAATCAGGACACCTCGGCTGGTTCGATTCAAACTGGAAGAGAGACCCCATTATGCCACTTCTTCAGCCGCTGATTCCTTCTTTCGGTCCTCTCGGCCCTCTGCCTGCAATCCTCGCACAGATTCCGCCTTCTCTTGGGAGTCATTTCGCCGATAGAGTGAGCGACATGAGCGAAGCCGTTGGTTTCAGTTTGTACAGGACGAGGCAGCGGTGGGTGTACACGCCACCATGGTCGCTGCAGCAGGAGGGGCAGTGGTCCAGAGCAGCGGTGCACATAGCGTCCAGTATATTTTTATCCGTTAACAAAGAACCCTTGCCCCTAATTGATCCTTCGCTCACAGTTGGTTTCGCCCAAAAACCCGGATGAGGGTAAAGCTTTACTGTCTAAGTTTTCACCGACGTGGCCATGACCGACTATGCGGCAGCCTACTACGGACCCAACTACCCCAAGCTGCAGGAGGTGAAGAAGAAATGGGACCCACTTGACTACTTCCATGTGCCCCAGGGAATTCGCCTACCAGGAGATGACGATGGCATCGGTGGCGGTGGCGGTGGCGATGCCAACAACCTTCCAGCTGAGCTGCACTGGACCAACTTGGCTCACCGCCAGCGGGAAAATCCAAGCCGCGCGGGACTGTCTCCTCCGAGGGATGATTTCCCAGACGTCATTCGCAACCTGGCCGACTTGAAATTTTAAATAGGTAGTTTACGTTTTATATCGAATTCTTTTTCTTGCTCGCAAGATTGGGTTGGCCCTTTTTGCTGAGAAAGTGGTTACAAGAGGTGTACACATGGTGGCCGTATAATGTGTGGCTACTACTTCCTTATACAGTAATAACTAAATGTTACTTGGTAGGATTCTAGCACCCGAGAATAAATTATAGCTGATGTTCTGAAAAGACAGTTGATTAGCCCCTCAACGATGAGGTCTTCCAGGTGGCGCTCGTTCAGCTTTAGCAGTGCGAGCGCCCACCTACTGTTCGACTCCAGGCTAGCTACCTGGGCTATTCTAGTTTTCAAATTCCACGTCGCGTCCGGCTTTTATCGCCTTCAGCTAGACAAGTTTTGTCCACAAAATAACGACTTTGAGATAGCTGAAATTCGACTGTGCTGTCATGTTTATCCCCGAGTGCCTCTTTGAAAAAGCACTTGTACCCGTCGCCAAGTCGACCGACTCCCACCCCCCTCTACCTCAAACTTCCTCCTTTGGACCCTTCACAGCTTGCATCTCCTCTCCATCCTCAATATTCGCCTGGTTCATCATGCTCCCCCTCCTCATCCACCTCCACTGGCGGAACAACAATCCCATACTTCTCATAAGGGAAATCCACCAACGTCGGGAAATAATCCGCATAACCATCATCAAGCTCCCCCACCTGGTGCAGATCCACATCCCCCGCCTCTCCAGTCCTGCCCGCTAACACCTCTGCCTCACGTCCCGAATACACCTCCTTTAGCATTGGATGCGGACACCACACCACGCGCATTCCAGCGCGACGACCGGCTTCGACGCCCGGGACGCTGTCCTCGAAAACGAGGCACTCTTCGGGGGTGATGGGCGCTTCAGAGACCGTGAGGGATTCGTTTATGGTGTGCAGGGCGAGAAGGAACATGTCCGGGAGGGGTTTGCCACGCCCGGGGGGGATGCGTTTGTCGTCGCCGAGGACGCGGCGGTGCGGGTCAAAGACGGAGAAGAGCTCGGTTAGATGGGAGGTTTTGAGGCGGAAGGTGGCTTCGTGAGAGGACGTGGCGAGGGCCATGTGCACGCGGGAAGGGATGGGGGAGGGACTATTTTCATTAGAAGAATTGCCGTTCGAGGAGGAGGAGGAGTTGCCGTCGGCGTGTTGGGCCTTCTTAGACTTCTGTATGTCCCAGTAGCGGGTACGGCCGAGGTCACCGAGGAGCTTGACAATGCCGGGCAGAGGTTGGGTGCTGGGGAAGTGCTGACATTGGAGAGCGTAGAGCTCTTTGGCGTATTCCTCGAGGCTGATGGGGAGCTTGGCCCAGTCGGAAAAGAGAGCGTTGGAGGCAGGACCCGGGCGGCCTTGGAGCTTGGCTTTGATGGTCCAGGGGAGTTTCGGGCGCTGGTACTTCTCGAGGATGAGGTTCACACAGATGGTGTAGATATCCTCAGAGTCCAGGAGAAGCCCGTCCAGGTCGAAAAGACAAGCTCTGACGGGAGGGAAGCTACGGGGCTAGGTTACCAACCCTTGAAATAATGGTACACGGGAGAGGAGGAGGACTTACTCGGTTCTGGCAGGCATCTTGGAAGTGTGGAGAGGTTGTCCTGAGGAAGGTTGCCCAGTTTTCGTTAGGAGTATGCCGTCCACTTTAGCAGACGGGTGAGCTCGGTGAAGGAATCTCCGGCGCAGCCTAGTTGCAGACAGTCCTGAAAAGAGAATGGAGGTAAGAGCAGCGGTGTGGGGTTATTTTATAAGCCTGGGTTCGACGATTGCGAGGCCAAGCCACCTGTGTTTGCCGTCCAGACTTCGGCGCAAGGAAGAAGTTTGAGAGTGGCATGATAAGACAGAGATGGGGCGAGAAGATGTGAGTGTTCAAAGTAAAAGTACGAGCAAGCCGAAGGTGACACGTGGACAGGTGCTAGTGGGTGGCATAAAGGTGACTGGGCCTGGCTGTCAGGACTGCGAAGCTTCTATCCCGCTTTTAGCCTGTCCTGTCAGACGGACGAACACTGTCTCCATGACGGAAAAAAGGAATTCCCCATACAAAATACCTCTGTCCGGAACAACAACCCAGGCTCGGTCAAGGGTTGGTAAAAAGGAGGCTTTCGTTAAGATTATGCGCGGCTCTGACTGAAATCTTGCTGTTAACGCGACCGCTGGCCAGCATTTCTTACGGGATAGTTGGGAATAAAAAGGCCGCTGATTTTCGCCGGCTGGGCGGGCGTCAAAGGCGTGCACCTCGGCCGCTGGAATGGGGTAGTTGAGCGATACACGTCACGCCAGCTCACCATCCCGTTGGATCAGCTCGTTCGCCGTTTCAGCCGTTGCAGTGGACATGGCGCATGATCTCGATGATGCACAGACTGAAGGCTACTACCTAGCTGGCCTATTGGCGCCAAGATCTCGTCATGAGACTGCTGTGGATAATGTCGCGGACGATCCTCAGCCACGGCCCGCGCCCTAGAGGGCGCCTTCTTGGTCATGGGCGTCTATCGACGGCAAGATTCGTGCTGTGTTAGATACTCTGTCAGATTAAACGATCACCGGAACTAGCTGTAGTCGAGGCTGCGACCACCTGGGACGTCTCAGAGAAATGGGAAATCCAATTTCTAGGAATATCAGAGCGGCTTGACGCGGCTAACCCTGGGATTCTGGCGACAAAGACACAGATATGGATGAGTTTGGGTTGGTTTTATTGGAAAACGGTGATTTTCAGGCGCTCAGACGCGTCGGTTGCTTTGAGTGGCGCTTTGAGGACGATTTCGACTGCCGTCGTATGTAGAAGACCACAGCATGGAAGCGTACGGTCATGATTTTGTAGTTTGGTTTTTATGTGACACTGTCCGAGTAATTTCGTGCATTTTGCCTTTGCCGATGAGATCACGCGTCGCATCGTCGACGACTCGCCCATGCCGTTGGAGATGCAGCATCCGGTCGTGAAGCGAGGCGAGGAGCCGCGTTATGCGGTGGAGAGCACGTGGCTGTGGTCCGCCATGGTGGTGTGGATGGCCTCGGAGGAGCACTCGTCCGAGAGGCGCCAGGCACGGCTCAACCGCGTCATGACCGTGGTGACTCCCAAATGCAATTCAAAAATGAAAAATCCAAGGCCGGGATTGGGAGAAAGAATCGAATGCCTGTTGAACTCGAGACCCCTTACCAGATAATGCCCCAGCCTATCAGAGACAGGTTGATAGCTCTCCCCCAGGTGCTTTGCTCGCTCTCCCTCCCAGTCTGAGTATCCCCACCGAACCCCCAACCCTCCCCATACCCCCTTATCCGTCACCAAGCTCTCCATCCTCCCCATTCCCGACCTTCCCCTGTCCATAACCCCCTTTGAGAAGCTTCCATACCTCACTACCCCAGTCCACTCAAACGCCGACCTTCTCGACACCGCAATTGATGCCCGGTTCTTCGTACTGGCATGCCACCCCGCCCTCACCAAACCCCAATCTCCCTTTTCCGGCAGATTCATCACATATTTTAGCCTGGGTCTGCTTGCGGTGTCGTCTATTTCGTTTCCTCGGTAGGTAGGGAGCAAAGGCGCAGAAGCGGTTTGAATACAGGTATACACCTGAGAATGTAAGAAACACACAAAACTCACCATCTCCGCATATAATACCGTGAAAGCCTCCTCTTTCATCTCTTCCCCGTCGAGAAGCTTAAAATTCTGCCCGTTTATGATATCCCACATATACACGTCAGCAACAAACTAACAACTACCCCCCTGGTCTCGCAGGACCAAGAAATGGTTTTTTTTTTGGAGGAGCAAGAGCATCCGAAGTGGCTGGCCAGGATAGAGACGTCGGATATGGAATTTGAGAGTGACGAAGACGAGGACGAAGTCAGCGACGAGGATGAGAGCGGATCGGAAGACACTGGAGAAAACTAGGCGTGCACTCCCACCCATGTACGATGCTGCGGTTACTACCTATTCGGCGTTCTAGTTCAAATCCTTGTTGAGGGGTGTTTCTGCATACCAGGTCGGCCAATCGACCCTGTCCGATGGAAGTAGGATTACGGCGACCGGATAGGGGTTGTTGGGGATGCACATTTGGCCGACGCGGTGGGGGCGATAAAAGACGATTATAAAACAGACTTGTAAAGCTTTCAGCTCACAAGGACAGGGTTGATACGTAATTGCGGAATAGCTCACGTAGCAAGTAAGAGCAAACCAGGTCACAAAGGGGTTTTAAGGGAGGAAGAAGGATAAGAAGGGAGGGAAAAGTCCTATATCTTGAGTAGGACAGAGCTCAATCCTGCAGCCCACCCACCCCAACTACTGCTCCTACCTTTGCTGTGAGCCTAGCTTGCACTGCTATCACCCCTTTACTCCGACCTGGAAAAGGGCCTGACACTGTATCGGTTTGTCAGATAGCATACAAAATCGAAAGCAGCAAACCAAATCACTCTGCCTGTTTCGAAGCAAGGCCGCGGGTTTTTCGTTGTAAGTCGGAGGTGTTAGTTATACGGTTAACAGTTCGATTAATCCCAGGAGTTTTTTATACTGACTAATAAAATGCTGTTGGGATACGCGTCTCAATCGGTAATGTTAATCATAACGGAGGTATCCAGTTCAAAACGGATGGCCGTATTTCTGGCCGCTTGGATCAGAGGCTTCCAATTCCAGATTCCAGCCCGTCAATTTTCTAAACCCAGATATCAAACAGACATCCTTTGTAAAGACCAGACCAGTAGTTGGGTCGGTGACGACCAGCGAATCCCTGGTGTTGTATATTTTTTCTTTTATTTTTTTTCTCTTTTTGCTTTTCATTCCGTACATCTTAATTTCCATCTTCTTTAATCGAATATTTGCGCTTTACTTTTTCATTTCCCAGGCTGCTGCGGCTAAGTTAATTGCCTACATTACTTGAACTCTCCTTTGCTTGAGCTGTTGGGGGTCACGTGACGTGTTAATGATCCCCCTTGTGATGCTGTCATATGTGATGGTAAAAGGTGATGAATTGGGTTGGGTTCTAGGTGACTAGTTTGGTGGCTTAAATACTGGTAGGCGGGGTTGTGATCACATCATCCTTCTTCCATCATACCTGCCACAGGCCCAACACCCTTATTAAAGAAACCGCATAGCTGGTAGTATTGGATGGCTCTGAACGAATATTAGTGGACCCTAAGTTTTTTTTATGCAAAATTGAAAATTTTAATGCAGCAATGTCCCAGCAGTAGCGTTATCGAGTACTAGCCAGATAAACTTGATGTACATGTGGATGTCCATGCCGCCGCTCTCAAGTGCAGTACGCTTCAGTTACCTAAGGTAGGTAGGTAGTAGTGGTCTAGGCACAGCCTGGACCTCTTTTAGTGAATGGGAGAGGCTAGTGAATGGAGGAGGTCCTCTACACCTTCTTTTAACAGAGCACAGAGCAACCTTTGATAGGTTCTGGGGCCTTAACTGTATGGCGTCCCCCACACTGTCATCCTCGCACTACCAATCTGCGGGGGTTTTCTCGGCCCGCTCTCAGCGCGGCCGTCACAAAAGGGATTTCATCATCCTCGGTGTCGTAGTACTCTGAAGACCTTATCTCCCTCATTTTTCAAGTGGAATCGGTTTGTTGACGTCCGATCGTCCCCTATCACGAGTCAGTGACGAGTTTTCTGCAAGTATAGGCGCACTAGCTCCTCGGCGTTCAGACTCTGAGATGACTTTTTTGTACGAAGCCCATAGCCGAAGACAGTCTCGGCTAGAGGACACCAAGGCCATGTCAGCAGCAGTCAACAGCAACCGGTAGAGGGAAATCAGGAGTTATTCATCCAGTGGTAATTAAACGAGGGGAGAGAACCCACCAAGGAACGAAACACGTGTTTGAAAAGCGATCCAGAGGTACCACAGATACTCTAGCACAACATTGTTGATTCGGCCCTTGGAGATATACAGGTTACGCGCACGATCTCGTACGGCGGCAACACGAGGAGCGCGGATCTCATAGAGGGCTTTGCTGGCCATGTCGGCAACGTCGCGCGAGGTGTGGTGGCAGCCCTGAGAGGTGGTCTGCAGGAAGTTTGACAACAACAGACTAAATACCACGGCATCTTCCAGCGCCTGGTTTGCCCCAGAGCCGCTCGTCGCCTGGAGGGTGTGGGCTGCGTCGCCCAGCAAGACGGCTCCTCGCTGACCCCAATGGGGCAGGTCCGGGGTCGTCCACACCGGATACATGCGGTCCGTGCTGGAGCGGTCAATGATGGTGTGGATGGAGGAGTCTTGCCAGCGGATCGGGATTTCCCCAGTTGGACCACCAGGAAAGCCTCCGCTGCTCCGGCGGCGCGGCTGAGCAGTAGCCAAACGACCCCGCTGGTCCAAAGGTGAACACCACGCTCCCGAGCTCGGTGACGGATTTCGGGAGGTCCATATCGAGGAAGCCGCCGACGGCTAGGAAGCCCCTGAAGCCGGTTGGGTATTGTTAGAAAGTCTCGTTGGATTTTTCTCCTTGATTTCTCACCTCCCCGGCCTCGGTAGGTTTTCTTTGGGAGAAAGCCGACTTACTCAAATTGCGGTTCATACTTGGACCGATTCTCGTGGCTAAATAAGGCCTTTTTGACTACGCTGCGCACTCCGTCGGCACCAACAACCAGATCGGCATCCTCCCGACCACTATCGGCAAAGTAGACTACGGGACGTTCCCCATCGAGGTTCACCTCAACAACTCGACGATATCAAATCGACTTGTAGCCGACGTGCTCGTGCAGTCACTGCCACGAGTCGAAGCGCGGGCACGACAGGGTGTATTCGACGGGAAGATTGCCGTCCGCCGTGGGCACGACGGCCAGAGTGTGGCCGCGGGCGGAGCGCAGGATGTAGTGCGTGTTGTCGTAGCTGCGCGCCTTGAACGTCTCGCACAGCTTGGGGTCGATAAACCGGATGAGACGCACCGCGGGGGGTTCTAGAGATATGATGTTTCCGACAACAGCCGCCGAGTCCCGGACGCTTTCCGTCTGGTGAAAGAGCGAGTCTGCTCCCGGTCAGACCGCTGCCTCACCTCGCGCGGGTCGTGGGCATCGCACAGGAGGATGGTGTGCTCTGGTGGGGGACACATCCGGCGCAGGAGGAGGTAGGTTGCGACACCTGAGAACCCCGCACCGATGATGATGATTTTCATGGCTTTCCGGGACTCGACTTGTCTCTTGCTTGGCGCAGCTATGTGGATGCGCGTGTATGCCAGCCGGGGCAAATGTGCTTCATGAAGCTGCTCAGATAAGTATTCTCATCCACATTCCAGATTGTTCATGCTCGCACAAGGTGGGTAGGTAGGTAATCCCCCCCCCCCCCCCCCCCCCCCCCCCCCCCCCCCCCCCCCCCCCCCCCCCCCGCCCCCCCCCCCGGCCGCCCGCGGGCTGGCCCCGGCCACCGCCTGCCACCAG
>Ga0247765_1000258_pt1 | contig 42926 bp, 42 predicted proteins | sample UWRJL106311C6_FD_179949 | JGI IMG/M metagenome (GOLD analysis project Ga0247765, IMG submission 179949) | Plant litter microbial communities from Arlington Agricultural Research Station in Wisconsin, United States - UWRJ-L106-311C-6 | ecosystem: Environmental > Terrestrial > Plant litter >... | reverse complement strand
TTTGGTTCCGCGTTCCCCCCCCCCCCCCAAATGTCGGCCGCCTCGTCTTCGGCCGCCCCCTCCCCCTCGGCACAGCAGCAGTTGCAGCAGCAGGCGGCCGCAAAGTCGTCGAGGGTTTGCTTAAACTGTAGGAAGAAAAAGAAGAAATGCGACAAGGCCCTCCCATCTTGTGGCCGTTGCACATAGTCAGCACAGTCTTCTCCCGCACCCACCCCCAACAGCTCGGAGTAACTGACAACGTCTCGTTCTCTCTCTAGCTCTCTTCAGGCTTGTCAACATGAGGACGAACTCGGTCTTCCAGGGAACTCTGGCGTCCCAGGCCCCATTCGATTCGAGTCGTTTATGGGGCAGGTGGTCGCGCCGCCACGCACTTACACGCCGGTGCTCGAGCAACTTGCAAATCCACAGCCCGTACCTCGTTGGAATTTACTCAACCCGTCCCTGTTCGCATCCATGGACAACACAGAGGACGTGCACTCGTTCGCCTACCGATGCCTATCCGACATTCTTGGGCACCGTCAGAGCATTGAGCGCATTGTCGCTTCGTACTTTGGTAGTGTCAACACCTGGTTCACCATTGTTGAACGCGCTTCCTTTGAGACTGCTCTAGATGGTATGTGGTCGACACCGTCAGCCGAAACCGCAATTTTGCTGCTGGCCATGCGTCTTGCCATCCGGACGCCAACAAATATGTCTAATGCTGGCATGGGTGACAGCCTCTATCTCTCGGCCAAGACACTGCTCAGCATCGTACAAACCAAAGTTTCCCTCTCGATGCCGCTGCTACAAGCCGAGCTGCTTGTTGCCATGTACGAATTTTCCCACTCGATGCCGCAACAGGCTTACATGACGGTGGGCCGGTGCTTCCAGATGACAAGGGCGTTTGGTTGGCACTATGAGCCGTTCTGGAGCGAGGAGAGGCAGAACCTAGCCCCAAGGGAGCTGAAGATGTGCTCTATCTTGTGGTGGGCTGTGGTGTACATGGACTGGTAATGCGCCTGCTGAAATCGTGACTGGCCATAGAACTGACCATTTTACTGCAGTCTGATCCACGTCAGCTACCAGGACCAAAAATACCCCATCCACACCGCCAACGCCAACTCCGACTTCTCAATCCCGTTCCCCGAGTCATTTGATCAGTACCTCCCGGGGAGTCTGTCATACGGCTTTGGGAGCCAGGGGTCGAGGCCAGGATCCGAACCTGGTACTAATTTTTTAGACGGAAACATCGACCAGATCGACGGCATCGTCTGGCCAGAGGCGACCTCGGCCTTCTACCTGAGCAACGTTCTCCAGCAGCTCACCAGCCCGAACGCGCAGACAGCCAACGACCGCAACATGCTTTCAGGCGCCATCACGTCTCACACAATCAATCTTTTGTCGGGTAACTGGAGGAGAGGGGATCGTACCGCAGCTGTGGGCACCAACTTCATGTACAAACCCTTGTTTCTTAGCACCCCCTCCACTGCTCCCTTGATACCCCGAACTCTAACCGCCTCCAGACCGGCACATTCACCCGACGGGAAGCTGACCAGGATGACTTTGCAGAGCTCTCATGAAGATCAATCAGCCTGGGCTGTTGGGAGGGCCGATAAGTGGCAGCGTGTCAAGCGGTAGCACTGGTACGATGACGCCTGGCGCCGATCCAAACGACAAACGACCTGTCGACACAATCCGATCTGTAATTAATACTATTTACAACTCGGCTCTAAACACGGAACAGGCGGAGCATCAGTTACGGACAGGTGCTAGCGCGCCATGCGGCGCTTTCTCCATGTACTACGCATCGCTTCTTCTCATTTCCCATGGCGCCGGCGTGTTGCAAGACAGCGAGTGGCTGCGGAAGGTGGAGGTGTTTAAATCAACACTGGAGAGGTATGGGGCCAGGTGGAAACTTGCTGGTTGGTTTCCGTTTGTGGCAGTGTGGTTATGACGAAGCTAACGGGGGAACAGAACGATACGTCCAGTCGATCCATATTGCGATGGGAAACAAGTTGGGTCCCGCTACTCAGATCTAGTCTCAGCAATGACACCTCAGTCAGCCACATCGAAACCTTGATATCATAAAGATTTCTTGAGCGAGCCGCTGGGGAAGGCCCAAGTTACGACATTGCAGTCCTCACGGTGGCTTACCCGCCCGACCCCCGAAAAGCATTCGACTTAGGATTGGATACGGGAAATGACATTGGTTTGCTCTTTGACCGTCGGAACCTAATGGGTAGCTGAGTTAGACATACCGTTTTCCCGCCTCGTTTTGTTTAGGTTCTGTCCAGTAACCTCCCCTGCACATGGACTCGTTGCACATGAGTGCCGCGATATTCCTTGGCCACCAGAGTTTCTTTACCCATGTACTCACCTTTTTGAACAGTTCTTGTGCTGTTATCGTTATGTCTCAGTTTCTTTTGTTTTTCTCTTGGGCTTTGTGATACCACTTGCATATCGGATTTTCCTTTCATATTCTTCCTAGCTTAGAAGGAACGGAGGTATGGCGCGATAGGGTTGTCTTCCCTGGTGGGAGCTGGTATTGGCGATTAAAAAAACACAGACAGCATAGCGTGGTATATGGTTTATGGCATGCCTGCCCAGTCTAGAGCAGGATGGGGTCCCAGAAAGCGGTAATGGAAGGAGTCCGGGGCGGGAAATACGATATTGAAACGAGTTAAGCCTTTGGATCTTCGGTGATTTGACAGGTCTCAAGTGGTCTCAGCGATGGCTTGCCCAAGTGATATCTTGGTCTGAAACAAGGAAGTGGCGTTATTAGGTATTGAAATGGAGCACATGGGAACGGCAAAGTGATGTTCGTCACTCTGTGTAGAGCTCGTAGACTAGTGTTCTCACCATGGACATTGCTTCCCTCTTGAGTTCTCAGTAAGCTTCAAGGTGGTGAAGGGTTGCATTTCAAGTGTTTAAAGGGAGTTAATACAAGGAACGTACACACGGCACAACACTGAACCTAACTGCTTCCTGCGGTTGAGTTTGTCTCTATCTTGATATGAACATCGTTACCAAACAAGGAAAATGCTCGAAACCATTTCTCCCGGCTAACACTCGCAAACAAATGCCCCCTAACCCACGCGAAGATACGCAAGTTGGCCCTGCGGATGAGGCTCTTCCTGGTCCTGTGGGCAGTGCCCACCCCTCCCCGCTAATTACCGCCCGCCAAACCCCAACCGCAATACCGGAATCCATTCCATCCGGCCAAGCCTCAAGCCTCGAACACCATCAATCCTACCGAGGGGATAACTACCGGGTAACACTGCTTATCATTTTACTTGTGTTTTTGTAGTAGTTCTCGCCACACTGCAATGCAGTGCATCGGACTCGGGTACGGCCACCAATCACGCGTCATTGCCATCAATCGCATGTGATGCATAAAAGAATGGATGGATGAGAATCGGAGGTCACCGCTACGGTTTATACCCCCCGCGCCTCCTTTTTGTTCTTTTCCTTCATATTACCTTCGGATGTTTCCAACCCCGTTCAAGGCGTTCTAGTTATCTCACCACATGTTGTTGCTCTCTCGCGTCAGTTTATTGAATACTGAAGATCCCCCCTGATGGACCCCACTACTCCGCTACGCTGACTGGTTGGCGGTGTTAGCAGGTAGGTTTGTCGGACGGAGCTGATGTGTCCTGAAAACTAGTGTAAATATAGGGGGTTATCGCTGGTGTTAGCTGGTTGTTTCGGGGTTTGGTAGGGAAAGGTAAAATGTGTCAGCGCATGCGTTCTTTTGAGTCCTTGGTTTGTGGGCTATTCCGTTTGGCTTCGGGGATGGGACTGGTCCCGAACCTGGACGGGTTGTCCATGTCGAGTTCGAGCCAGCCGTGATGGATGTCATTTACAGTCCAACCCTGAAAGATTGTTCGCGCGGTACTTCACGGCTTGGCTGCGGCTTCCGGGCTAACCTCCCCCCGGCATTCTTTTCCATTTTTGAGGAGCTCTGATGGAAATTTGAGGCCCTAAGGAGTAAATCTTAAGGCCCTGAATGTTAGAGTTGAGGCCTAAATATTCTGGCTTGACCCCTCGCAAAATAACTTCCCAGCTATTCATGTTGCATAAACCCCTGGTGGATGCTTCGTACTCACCAAGTCCCACGCTAACAATTTTTCAGGGGTTGGATTGTATAAGAGACTTGTATGTTGTCTCGGAGATGGTGTCATCCCCAGCGTGCACAGTTGGATCTCAGCCAGTTACGATCCAAAGAGTCCCCTGTTTATTTAGATTCTCTCTAGACCTCTCATGTGGCGACAATATTCTGTACCGCCAGAGCCTCAATCGTTCACGGCATCTGGAAGTATCCATAGTTGGAATATAACAAGCCCTGCATGATGGGTTTCGATATTGAGGTGTCAGGGATTCGGAGATTGAAGTTGTAGGGAACCTCAGGCACTGCAACGATGTCATCACTCATTAACTCAGAGTGACAGTGAGAGAAGCACACTAGTAAACTCCCTTCAACGTCTGATTGAGGGCTTGGTTTTACCCGATCCGCTGTTCTCTACCACCCACCCCCCGACCTCCCCTCAAACGAGCTCTAGTACCACTTGGGAGACATGGCACAGGACGGACAAAATACACTAAACACTATGAACCCGAAAGCCAGCCTCTTCCAATAGTCCCGACCAAGGTATCCTATCCTTCCTTTGCCCGAACCCGCGCGCATTCGTGAACGTATTTATATGAATGAGGGGGATATGTATGACAAAAAGCCAAGGAAAGAGAGCAACGGCAGAAAAAACGAGAGGAAATACGCTATAACAATGCCAACGATGCACCCTTATGTCCTGCAACGCACAAAACTCACTGCAGCATACGTACAATATGGTCCACAAGCCTAGAGAACCTTTAAGGGAATGATAAGGGAAAAAGAGAACGAAAACCCAGATAAACACAAACTCTAAATCCATCTATGCCGTGCGGCTCGCTTTACTCACTCGGTTGGGAGTAGATTTTTGGTGGATCTCTCCCGGCGAGTCGAATTCCTACTTACGCTGCTGCCCACCACCGTCTGACTGTCTCCGTCGATGGCGGGGTCGTATTCGTGATCCCTAGTACTCGGCACTGGTGGCGTGTCTCTCCTAGCCAAGCGCACGCCGCCCCCACGGAGGTGCTTCCCATCTTCTTCGTCTTCTCTGTCGCTTTCGTCGCTCTCAGATCCCGACAGCTCGCCGTAGACGACAGTATCAGTGCCGGTATCGTCATCGGATGCAGTACCATCACTGCCCGACTCCTGCAGCTTGATGTACGAGTCGATGATATAATACTGCATGGCGTTCATTATGAGCGGGAACAGCATCATAACAAACACAATCTGCAGCTTCTCGTTCCCTTCGGTCCATCTGAGCGCCCAATCACCGACGTGTGAAAGCCAGGGCAAGAGCATGAAGAGGATGAGCACGCAAATCTTCATGCCCATGAGCCCACAGAAGTATATGAAGCTCTGCTTCAGCCACCACCACGCGTTCGGGGGGTGCCCGTAGTTGCCACTCTGGATTGACTCGGCTGGCTGCCCCAGCGGAGTCAAGGCCACGAGTCTAGTCGTGACTCTCACAATGATGATCAGCACGGGAATTCCCAGTGTTGTCTGCCAACCGTCAGCGCCACTCCTAATATCAACCAACAACCCCGGTGGTACTCACATCGATTGCTAAATTCAACAGGTAGAACGAGCACGGATTGGGGATGTATTCCTCCCCTCTTCCAAGTAATAACCTTGCCCCGGTCGTAGTCACCGCCACCACCGCCGCCTCGGGCATGACCTTGATCGAGAGACGCCCACTGGTAAGCATCGACATGAAGACGTTGGCGATATGCACCAGTACGCTTCCAAACACCTGCTTAGACACGTCGAAGAACCAAATCTTGACGGGCCGCTGCGGTCGCTCCCGCCAGCGCTTGTACACCAGCGACAACAGTGCAAGCGCCCCAAGTGCAAGCTGCACGAAGATGGCAAATGACCCCAGCAGCTGACAATCGCCTGGCTTTATATTGACAGGCGAGCCTGTGGCAGTAGCCATTACCGCCACAGCGCTAATCGTGGCCGTAGAGGGCGTCATGGTGACGGTCAAGTCGTAATTCTGCGTTTGATCGAGAACCGGTGCTGGATCGGAGTTGGGTGAGTCAATGCCGACGCTGTGAACGGGCAGGACTGGTGCTACCGGTGCGAGGGCTGTGGGCACGACGACATTGCGAGCACCAATGGCAGTAGCGATGAGTCCAGGAAGCGGAGCGGTGCTGGATGGCGCTAACATTTACAACCGGTGCTTTCCTCCTGAGAACAGGACCCGGCCTAAAAACGGACGGTTCGAGCTTGCACCTCTCTGTGAGCTATTCGCGCCCACTTTATTCCCACCGCTGCCCGTTGAGATCGACACACAGGAGGTAAAAATCGTTTGGCCGGCAGATAGCTAACGTGAATGGAGGAAAGTATATTCTCTTTTTCAGTCGTTGTTCGATGTGGGCCGTCTGAATGGTCGACAGAACTTGGGAGATGCGAGGAATCGTCTGGTGTTTTTCGGGGCTACGTCGTCGACAGCGGCGTCTGATAGGCGTCCTGCAGCTTCGAGGATTGGCTGCTGCATGTAGAAATTACAACGAATGAGTTTCTTCAAAGGAGAGAAAAGAAATGAGATGGAACAGAACAATTTGACACCCAAGAACCCAGGCGAAGTGTCAACCGAAACGCGGAGTGGTGCCTGGAGATTGGTTTCGGAACTCCAAAGTCTGGGCACGAGGTCCTCGTCAGAAGGGAGCAAAGTGGAGTCGTTTGGGGCAATGCAGTGGTCATTGAATGCAGCCGAGAGCCCTCTTAAGACAGCCCGATTGGTCAGGAGCCACTTCCCTTTCGTGAGTTCCGCAGCTCCTTAACGCTACAGCTTATACAGCCCCGCAGCGGACCACGGCGCTGTAATGGTCCAGACTTATCTCAGTACTCAGACCAGTTTTCATGTGGCTTTGCTGTGGCGCGGGCGCTCTGCTTGAAAACTGGTCTAAGCTGGTTTCTAGATTTCCAGCACCTGTAGACACGCAACCCAACTAGCTAAATTCCTTATTACTATTGTACACCAACTATAGCAGCTAGATGTAAGTAATCTATATCATTCTGATCGCTTGGGTTCCTGCTTCTGAATGGTACCAATCTTTCTTGTATAGGTGTAAAGAAAGCTGTTATTTCTGCGTTATAATTTGCCAATTCTAACTATTTCTCACTACGTGTCACGGTGATGCGATAAATCCTAGTTGCCCAGGGTTAGGTTGACCCAGATCATGGGGCTCACCTTTGGTGGGCACCACCCATTTGGATCTAGGGCCCATAGGGCTTCTTCCCTGGATCCATCATCACAATATCACCTTAATTTATCTTATTTTCCACACACCTTAAGCGTACCGCATTACACAATGTTGACCTTGAACTGGGGAAAAGGACTTGTTATTGCACGACGAGAGGAAGAGGGAGTAGTGCTGCTCCGAGTGACTATATACTCGGTGTCTAGTGGGTCATGGGTGGGTGCTGGGTCAGTAGCGATCCGGCGTGACCTGAGGTTTGTTTGGTGCTATGACACTACGGTACTACGCTTTACTTTTAATTAGCTAATAAAGAACCGCAGGTATTCTAGGTATCTTGTAATGGTATTTGCCAGGTTTTATAGCTATACGATTTTTCGTTGATTTTTTTTAATATTATGCGTTTTGAGAAAAAAAAATAGTTTAGGTTAGGTAATTTTTACCATTTTTCTGCGGTGTAAGATTAATAATAATAATTTTTACTATTTTTACCTACGCTTGGATAAGGCTTATATTATTTAGTTAGCTATTAATTATCTAATTTAAACCAAATATCTAATATTGCTAATATTTTTCTTTATTTTATTATTATTAATAGCGCAACGTAATATTAATGTTATTTGGGTGGCTAGCGTGCCGCGAAATCCTTTACGCCTAGAAATTTTCTCAGACCTTTTCCCTAGGCGTCCTAAGCAAAAAACTAGCCACAACTAGCTACACCAGCCACATAAGCCACAGGCAAAGAGGTCTGAGCACTAAGATAAGACCAGACGCCGTGAAAGAACCGCCAAGCACCCGGCAATTTGCCTGGGCTTCGTCCCACAAATGCATCCGTGCACAACACGTGTACATATCACACAGAGTGTCTCTGAAAATTGGATTACCTTTGGATGTTAACATGGGGCGAACTTGGTCTCATTTTCTAGAAACTTGTCAGCGTGAATGGAGACGCACGGATCGGCTGTTTCTCAATATCGCCACTTCAGATCTTGCATTTTTCACGTCACCAAGAGAGTCATAGAAGGTTAACGCCAAATAGTACTTTGTCCGTCATGACATCCATGGCATGCTACTGCACTCTCCGAGCTACTGCCATGAGCACGCTTCACGCGGAGCAGTCTGGGGCCTGACGACCAACAAGTCCATGAATCGGAGCGGCTGTGCACATTGCGCCCATATGCCCAAGCCATTGCCCAAACCAATACCTCAAATCCGTGAACCTTCAAACCCGTCCTTCCAGACCCCATAACTGGAGAAACCTGCAAACCCCTAAAAAGAACGAGCAAATATTGTGGTGGTTGTTTCCTGAGCGGAGAGAACCAGGTCGACTACTGTGTGTAGCAGTCACTTGCGCTGATGTCGTCATCGATCCGCTCCAAAAGCTCCAAAAAGACCAGTTGAATAGTAATCATGTCGTTTAGGCGCACTCTGGTACCGTTGGAAGAAGCTTGCGTACGAAGTGAGGCATTGAGCTTCGTACATGTCCAGCCATTTCGGGCCGGTCCTTCTTGACAAGCGGTCGAGATTTCGGCACAGGGGCTGGAGCCACCTTTGACTTGAAAGGAGGCAATGATGTCGAAATAGACGGGCCTCCAGACGATCGTTGTCTCTGAAGGCTGTCCGCAGGCCCGTCTAACTGTCAATCGATACCGTGCTGCTTCTTGATACGTTCTAAATTCTCTTTCCGGGCGTCGAGATCCTCTTTTGTCTTGGCCATCTTCTCGGGCTGGTGGTACAGTACTGCGCGAATGCTGATTAGCAAAGAACAGGGAGCGGAATCGATGGATATGACACACCAACAAGGTAGCGGTTTTGGAAGTTGAAGCCGTTCAGCTTGTCGCAAGCCTGCTTTGCATCCATCACGTCTTCATAGACGACGAAGGCGGTGCCTTTGGTGTTGGTCGCGATGCCTTGTCGAACCTGTCTGTCAAGGCGTCAGAGGGTGGCTGTTTTTAAAAACTTGGACCGCGGTGAACATACCGGATGGGCCCGTACTTCCCAAAAAGGTCGAACAATTCCTCAGGAGTGACGTTGTAGCTGCTGACCGTCAGTCACCCATCACCGTAATATTCAGCCGTTGGAGTTTCTCGGGAGGGGTGGACGATTAGACCTTAGATTCTTCACGAACAAAGCTCTGTTGGGAGTCGACATGGTCAGCTAAGAGATACATTCGCGATTTCGTGGAGTACGAGGAATGTAGTAATGGATGGCCCAAAACGTGCTGGTTGTGGTAATGGGTGGAGACCATTGAATGCGAAGAAGGTAGGCGGGACGGCGACTCACCGATTTACCTCCGGGCCAAGTTTGTTGGCGCGACTCATATCTCGATGTCGATATCGGGGATACTCGACACAGTTCTCTCAATGGATAGGTTTCCGTTGATGGACGTAGGCTGAGTGAGAGAAAAAAAAAGCGATGCGATGAGGCTCATGCGAGAGACGGGTTTACGCGGGAGTGATGAGGAGAAAGTTCCAAACTTTGGGAAGTGGTGGGGCGGTTTAACTGCCCCCCACGTGATGGCGCCAATCCCCAATCCGTCAGGCAAGCAACAAAACACACAAACAAAGTGTGGGGAGCGATCAGCAGATACGGAGTACACTGAACCTTGCTTGTTAAATTAGGCGCTTCTGCTGCGCGCCATAGATATTGCCGTTGGCTCGCCGTCGAATATCTGTATGTTCGGCATCTGGGGACAACGAAATGGATAGTAGCTGATACTGGGAACCTAGCACCTGGACGAGCTGCTTAAACCCCACGACCGATTACATCTCGAGCGTTGGCCCTTAACCCACAAAATGGCAGAGGAAGTTCAAGACATGGATAGTGAACCTCTTTGTCGAGCATATCCTGCGTGGTGACGTGATTGGAGACCAGCGCAGCCGTTTCTCCCATGTACTCTGTTCTTGGCATCGCTTTGATGGTTGGGTCTTTCAAACGGGTATGGGGCTGTTGGCCGTTAGGTGCTCAGCTCTCGCTTGGCCTAATAATAAGGGATCCAACAGAGCAGCCTGTTAGATAGGTGGAAGCTGGTTTTATCAGGCAGGGGCACTTTACGCCTCTGGAATATTGGGCACAGCAGAACACCCTTTTTAGTGGGGTAGGCCAATGGCCCGGCACTAGAACCAGTTAGAGCTTTTAGACCTGATCAACAAGCAGCCAACCCCAACAAACAAATTTGTTGCCTCCGCTTTCCCGCCTCGACGACGTCGATTTTCGCCCGACACCCCCGACCTACCTCCGTCAGAGGCCCGTTCATATTTTACTGCCCATCACAACATTACTATATCCTCCGAACTTTTGGCTGCTCTTCACGATCGATTTTCTTTAAAACCTCGCAGCCATGCCTTCGGTTGCCCAAGAAATACCGACCATTGCCTTGAGCAGGAAGAGGAGGCGAGACGAGGGAGATGGCTATGCCACCCACAGCGGAACGCCCCAGATAGCTTTGCATGCAGACACCTTCACGAGATCCGCCATCATCAATTCTGCGTCGCACCAACAAAACGGCCACCACCTTGGTGACCCTCTTGGCGTGATTAGTATCCTCTCCGAGAAGTCTTTCGACCATCCCTCTGTCTTCCATCAACACCACGCAATGTCGCCAGTCCGACGGATAATCCCCCTCCCTGTGACGAAAAAACAACGCATAGCTAGTGATGACGGCCGGTTCTCTCCGCAACGACAACAACAATTAGCGAACGCTAAGTTGTTGCAAGAAAAGGGCACAAACAGCCGGCCCACGACACCCTCACGCCCCGGCGCCAGCGTATCATCCGCGAGGCCCATGACACGTTGTCATATCTGCTTCCGAAAGCCCGCCAAGAAATCTGACCTTACGTCCTTCGCTGACTGCCAGCGTTGTGGTCAGCGAACATGTTACGTGTGCATCCGCGAATGTCTAGGGTGGCGGCCAGATCTCGTGGGAGTCCAACCACCTGGTGGGTTTCAGCTTGGCGATGCCGGGCCCGCAAGCCAGGAGGATAAGCAAGACGCATCATTTACGATGGTCGATGCGGACGATACGCCAGAAACCAGCCACGATGAAGGTCACCGCCGTCACAAAAACCAAGGACGAAATCATGAACCAGAAGACCCCGGGGATTGGGGAGGAGAGGGTCACCGGACGGTAGTGTGCAGCCAGTGTTGTGTCGAGAAGGGGTCAGATGGAGATGTGGTCTGCCTGGGATGCCTCCCTTTTTTGGAAGGTTAGACAGAATTACGGTGGTGCAGAAAAGCTCACCAGAAAAGGGTAGAAGGCGAGGGATTGCGACTGAACGATAGCCCGAACTCAACGCGGCTTTCAGGCAAACCCACATTCCCCTACGCCCGCCCAATCTTGAGTCTACCGTTGTCTCCTCTACCACAATGAGAGTGGGGCGGACATGGCTTGAGCTTGGCCATTAAGAGGACCAAGTGGGAACTAGCTGTTATGAAGCGTAGTTGAGGGGCCCAAGGCCATGTGGAGATTCTCGAGGGAGAAGTGTGAAAACAAGGAAGTTGAGTAGCAAAGTCAGCAACATCAGGGATCATGAGCATACTCTTCATCGCCTTAAGCCGGGCAGGGCTGGCTTGATAGCCTTTTTAGGTACCCATTTGTTGAACAGAATTTTGTAACCCTCAACTCATCGGTCCACCAGTGTACTGTTAGAGAGGTCTGTGGGAACTACCAAACCATCCCCTAGATCAGCAGGTTCTACCATCGACACAATAACTGAGATATTACGATTGGCATGATCACTTAAATATCGCACAGTAGCAGTAAATGAACGCTATCATATTTATCTTGTTCCTAGCTCAAGCCGATTGTGAGCAGGCCTGTGATGCAGCGATATCATTTGATGAAGAGCAACCTGGAAGCAACTGATTTTATCGCACAGATTGTACAATACAATACCCGCTCTCTCTCACAACGCTTGCGCTGTCTAGTTGTATTGTGCATAAGCGGCCGTCGAGTTGAACTTGAGATTGCCCTTGATAACCTTATCAACAGCGCTGAGAAAGTCCTTCTCGGATGCTACCTTCCTCCGAGCCCGGATGGCGAACATGCCCGCTTCGGTACACACACTACGGAGTTCGGCGCCCGTGGCGTTTGGGCAGAGTCGCGAGATGAGTTCCCAGCGGATGTCTCGCTCGACTGACATACTCTTCGCGTGAATACGAAGAATATTGGCGCGACCCTCGAGATCGGGCAGCGAGAATTCAATCTTGCGGTCGATACGACCCGGTCGCATGAGCGCCGGGTCCAGAGTCGAGGGCCGGTTAGTTGCAAACATAACCTTGATATTTCCGCGGGCGTCGAATCCGTCCAGTTGCGTGATCAGTTCCAGCATTGTTCTCTGGACCTCGTTGTCTCCGCCAGCGCCATCATCAAAACGAGCTCCGCCAATCGCGTCGATCTCGTCGAAGAAGATAATGCACGCCTTTTTCGTACGAGCCATCTCGAACAGCTCACGGACCATCCTAGCACCCTCCCCTACGTACTTTTGTACGAGCTCACTGCCAATGACACGAATAAAAGTGGCGTCCGTCCGATTGGCTACCGCACGGGCGCACAGAGTCTTGCCCGTACCAGGAGGGCCGTAAAGCAGCGCACCTTTGGGAGGATCGATACCCAGATTCCCAAAGCGCTCTGGTGAGAGCAAAGGCATCTCGACGACCTCACGGAGTTTCTCAACCTGCTCTTTGCATCCACCGACATCGCCGTATGTCACGTCGGGCTTCTCCTCAACTGTCATCATCGTCACGCTCGCGTCGATCTTGGGAGGCAATGGCAGCAAGATCTGATACTTGTTTCGATCTACGCCCACTCGCATGCCCTCTTCAATATCCGTGGGGCTGACACGGTCGCCAAGTTGGACGACAAACTTGGCAATTTGCTTGACGTTGATGACATACTTGCTCTTGGACTCGTCCTTATCGTCGGGAATGATCTTGGTGCATCGGGCTACCTGTAGGGGTTGTTCCTCTGACATTCGTTGACGATCGGCGGCGACATCCCATAGATGTGGAGGCGCGAGACCTGTGTCTGATTCCTAGTACGAGAGCGCGGTGGTCAGCATGTTTGTTGTCACCTTATTAGGGGGATGTGTAGCAGTTACCTTGACGCCGATTTTCTCGTCCACACTCTGCTGCTTCTCCTTTATTTGCTGTTCAAGCTTCTTAATGGCAGCTCCGTAAGGCGCGGCGCCGTACGTCTTGAGGACCTGGATGTCCCTGTTCCAGTGTCAGTGGTATTGGGTGGAGCGCTGCGATCGTGGGCTTGACGCACTCATCTGAAAGTGGTGTGATTTTCTTTTCCTCGATCTCATCATCGGCAAAGTTTTTTCGGTACTTCTCCCAGTTTGAACCTGTGGCCGAAGGCTAAACAAGATCAGCGAGACGTCTCGTGGGTGCTGGGCAGCGACCTAGTGACACTGGATGCGTACCATGATTGCCGTGGTCGGATTTGCAGTACCCGGTCGCAAAAAGTGTGTGTGATGATTTAGGGTATTGATGCACTGTAGGAAGCGCTTTCTGATGCTCGTCGTTTTGGGCTGGGAGAGGCAGGAAGGAAGTGGTTGATGATGGCAAAGCGCTCTGCTCTGAGCAATTGACCAGAAGAGCAGATGTGAGCTGCTCCGTAATCCATGCTGCCTTGCATGCCCAGAACTCTGCGAGGCTGTAAGTCCGCTACGCCGCAAAAGGCTAGCTCTAGTTACCTCCAGCGGTACGTAGTTGTGGGGCCCAGGCCAGTGACGACTCCAAACCTCGCAAAAAATTGCTGTCCCGCAGCGCAGCATCGCTTGGTGGAGGGGAGCTCGTTGCCTGCTTAAACCACAAAACCCAACACCCCACCACCAAACAAGCCAACTTCCGCACATTTGAATTGCAATTTATAATACCAGGTCAACTGGAGCTTCCAATATGGCAACAGCAGCAGCAGCACCTGCGGGGGGTGGAAATGCGACCTTCCGAGTAAGTGTTTCCCCGCGCAACAGAGCATCGTCAAAATCAAAGACTTCAGAATCCCTTTACTGAAGTATGAGGACAGGATAAGGAGAAGCCACTGGCTGTGCGGTCTGCGAATATTGTTGCTGCGCGAGGTATCTACCACCTGATTTACTCTGTCATATCCCGGTTCTAACAGTTTGTAGCCGTTGCCGACGCGATCAGGACATCTCTCGGGCCGCGGGGTATGGACAAGATGATCAGGAGTGGCAAGGGCGAAACAATAATCACGAACGACGGCAGCACCATGCTCAAGAGCATGGCTGTCATGCATCCAACAGCCAAGATGCTGGTCCAGCTTTCAAATGCGCAGGACGTTGAGGCTGGTGATGGCACAACATCAGTTGTTGTCATCTGCGGTAGCCTGCTTGGTGCTGCTGACAGGTTACTGGGCAAGGGTATTCACCCATCCGTTATCTCGGAGTCCTTCCAAAGAGCCGCCGCTGCTGCCGTCAAGGTGCTGCACGACATGTCGCAGCCCATCTCGCTCAGCGACACGTCTGCGCTTCTTCAGGCCGCCAATACATCCCTGTCGTCCAAGATCGTCTCTCAGTATGCGAACCTCCTCGGGCCTATGGCCGTCAACGCCGTTACCAAAACAATAGATATCAAGATGGCCGAGAACGTCGACTTGAAGAATATCCGTATTATCAAGAAGGTCGGCGGCACCATCGAAGACAGCGAGCTGGTTGATGGTCTCGTCCTTACCCAGCCTGTGATCAAGAGCGCCGGCGGGCCGGTGCGCATGGAAAAGGCTAAGATCGGTTTGATTCAGTTCCAACTGAGCCCACCCAAGCCAGACATGGAGAATACGATTTCCGTCAACGACTACAGGCAGATGGACAAGATTGTCAAGGAGGAGCGCCAGTACCTACTCAACATGGTCAAAAAGATCAAGAAGGCTAAGTGCAACGTGCTCTTTATTCAAAAATCCATTCTCCGCGACGCTGTCAACGATCTGTCACTCCACTTCCTTCAACGTCTCGGCATCCTCGCCGTTAAGGACATCGAACGGGACGAAGTCGAATTCATCTGCAAGTCAACTGGCTGTAAGCCCATTGCTGATATTGACTCTTTCACCGAGGATAAGCTCGGCTCCGCCGACCTGGTTGAAGAGGTTCAAAGCTCTGGCAGCCGCATGGTGAAGGTTACAGGCACCAAGTCGACCGGCAAGACGGTGTCTGTTGTGGTTCGCGGCGCCAACTCGCTCATTCTTGACGAAGCGGAACGTTCTCTGCACGACGCCCTCTGTGTGGTGCGATGCCTCGTCAAAAAGAAGGCGCTCATTGCCGGTGGCGGCGCCGCTGAGATTGAGATTGCTGCTCAGCTCAGCAAACAGGCCCGTGAGCTGACAGGCACTGAGGCCATCTGCTGGAAGGCGTTCGCCGACGCCATGGAGGTTATCCCTACGACGCTGGCCGAGAATGCTGGTCTGAACAGCATCAAGGTGGTCACGGCCTTGCGTCATCGCCACGAGATGGGCGAGAAGAGTGCAGGTGTTAGCATCAAGAGTGGTGGCGTAAACTCCAATATTGCTAGGGAGAACGTGCTACAGCCGTTGCTTGTCAGCACGAGCGCCATCGAGTTAGCGGCAGAAACGGTGAAGATGATTTTGCGCATTGACGACATTGCGCTGAGCAGGTAGACGATCACATAGCTGTAACGAAAATGGTATGAGGCTACACGATGAGCATCTCTGGTGATTCCCGGTGCTGCACGGAATTACAGCAGCTTCCCCTGAGGCATTGGAACTCCGGTTAGGATGAGGTCAGCATCCTACCATACTGTTTTGAACACGGGAAAATAAACAGGTGGGTTTCCTAGATCAGCCCGAACGCACGACCTGTCCTCGGGACAAATCAGCATCCCTAGCTTAAAAGTGGGCGAGTATGGCTAGTACGTTGTGAACATATCCCAGCCTTCCGAGTTATCGTGAAGCTACTGAAAAACTAGACTGAATCTCTAGTTTACACCTAGTGTACAATCTCCAACAGGAGCAACAGTTCAAGACCTTGCCAGGAACGAAACCCGTCTCGAAACCCGTCTCGAAACAATTTGTGTTTTCTCTCCCGATTGATATCGGTGCCACCTGGGGTTCTGCCAAAACATGTTCTCAATAGCTCGCAACCTCGAAACACCAAAAAGAACACCAGAAACGCTCCTGTCCCTTTCACTGTGATTGCCGAATTACCACAAAGTGGCCATCGCATTACCCGACAACGGCTCGTGGCTCGGGTTGTCGAGCTCACCCAGCCGCCGCCATCTGAGACTTGGCAGAGATCCTCATAACTCTCCAGAGGACATCCCATAACTTTAGTAGTTCAATTCACCCCCGCCACCACCCGAGACCTGGTCAAGATCCTCATAACTCTTTAGAGTACGGCCTTGGACTGCTTCACGTGGTCCCATGGCTGCACCGCCAGCTGCACCATCACCCCAGCGACTGGTCGGACCCGGTCGACCACGGCCACCTATCATTCCAGCCCCATTACCATCGCCACCCCATCGTGGGTTGGGTCGACGGTCATAAGGCCCGGCTCGGTTCTGGAAACGGCCACTCGCAGCTTGAGCACCACCCCTACGGATCGGGCCGCCGCCACGATCATCACTGCTTGCTGCATGCCAACCGGCCGCCGCAGCGAGGGGATTGACACCCAGCATGTTGCCGCTAAACATGGCAGCCATTGGGAAGTTGTTCAAGTTTAGCACACTGTTCATGGTGTAGTTCTGCAAGTTGAATCCTCGCGGTGTGCCAGTCGGTTGCTGGCCATTGGAGGGCGGGAAGTGCCCATTCGAATTGGCATCTGTGCGAGACGGAGCGATGTGAGCAGGATCGATGACATAGGAATTAATCATTTCAAACTGCGGTTCTCATCAGTACCATACTAGGTGACCAAATTAGCTCGAGATGCTCACCTCTTCTTTGAGTTTGTCCAGCCACTCTGGGTGGCGCTTCTCAACGTGTTTCTTCCAAAAGTGTTCCTCCTTGAACAATTTGGTGCACTCAGGCACCTTGCAACGCCACTTGTGCTCGTCCTCTTGCTTGACATGCTTGGATAACTCGTCGTTGACCGCGTCCTCAACTGGCTTTCCGCCAAGCTTGCGGAGGTCAACCGTGTCGGGCTCCAGGATCTGCATAATCTTGTCCTCAAAAGTCTTGACCCAGTTATAGGCACGCTGGAGCTGTTGTTCAGTTTTGGACGAGGCGCGAAACTTCCGCTCGGTTTCGAGAGCCTCGCCCTCCTCAGCGTCATCAGTGTCCTTTCTTCGCTTGGAGGGGAACGGCTCCCCGAGAGCGCTGGCGCGGGCCACGGCCTTGGCCGTCGAAGACAATGTGCTCCTGGGCCTCCGCAGATGGCCGCCAGGGCATTTGCGAGTTAACTCGTGGATAGAATCGCTCTCAAAAACGCAAAAGAAGCAGAAGTTGAAGACTCGACGCAAGTACTCAATCAGGAGATCAAGCTGCTTTTTCTTGACGAGGATATCCTCATCATCAACCTCCTCGTCGACCGCTCCTTCATCCTCATCATCATCGCCGTCGTGCTCTTCGCCCTCCTCGTCCATAGCCTCGTCCATACCAACATCGCGTTCTTTCTTCGACTTGGCGGTTGTGGCTGCGGCAGGGGGCTGTAACTGTCCCCGGCTCTTCAGCTCCTCCACCCGCTCTTCAACCTTGAGAATGGCATTGAAGTCGGATCCGAAATCTTCTTCAAACTTATTGACAAGACGCTTGACGAGCTCTAGGTCCTTCTCGAAGCGTTCAGGCGCCGAGAACAGATCCCAAAGGGCTTTCTTCCTGGGATTGATCGGTGGGTTATGCACACCGACGTGGCAAGTGAAGTCGCCCCTCTGTTCATCCTTGACCGTCTTCCCATTTATCGCCTCCAAAGCCTTTTCTGCTGTGGACACAGGAACCGGAGACTTGAGAGGCAAATCGCCATCCTCTTCCTCCTTGGCCTCCTCGGAACCAGGGACAGATTCTGGGGCAGGGTGAAGCATTATCCAACCAATCCTGTGATATCTCTTGCTTGGGTTTGGATCGCTGAGCGAAAGCCACTTGAAACCACCCTCCTCGTCGCCGAGGTGCTCCTTGCAGAAAGCCTCCAGGTTTTGACGACTGACCGACGGCGCAATAGTCTTGATCAACAAAGTGGGCTGAAATAAGTTCTCATCCCGGATCTCAACGTTGTTGGCGGGCACGAGGTCACCGACACCCAGTACTTCATTAGCAGCGGTCGCTTCTCCCTCCTCTTTCTCGACAACACCACCAGCCCCGTTGCTCTCGCTTTTTGGGATACCTTCAAGAGAGAACTCGTCAAAGGTGCCGGCCTCAAGGTCTTGCTCCCACTGGGTGTATGCTCCGCGCCGGACCGAATTCAACTGTTGCCTGAAGCCATCGCGAATGTCGGGCACATAGCGCTCCCTGAACCACTGCTCCTCCTTGTGCTGTTTGACGAAAGCTGCAGCCATCTTGGCTTGAAGGTCTTCCTTATACGCGTCGTATGCCAATTGAATCCTTGCCTTCTCCTTCTCGCGCTCTTCCTGGGCCTCGCGCGGGCCACGAACGCGTTCTGGTTCGCGACGCCGACCGGAACGAAGGCGCTCTTTCTCCTCTTTGATCTTCTCATTGGCCCTCCACCACTCTCCAAAATATGAGAACCCAACTTGATAAGGGAGCTTGAGAGGGTCGGGAATTGGGTTACTCAGAGGCTGGGCTGCAACCGGCTCCTGGCCTGGGACGTAACGATCAATGTTGGCAGGGGGCGAGCCAATGCGACGGGTGCGGTCGTCTCGATCTCGAGTGCCGGCGTAATCATCACGGCTGCGTCGACCGGGCTCGTACCGATCGACTGCGGCGGGTGAGCGGGACCGACGTCTGCTGCGATCGCCACGGTCACCAGCTAGAACTTTGAGTAAGCAAACAAGGGAGTGAGAAGGGGCGGAACACGAAGGCTGTTATATGCTGGTAAGAGGGCAATCAACGCACCAGGAGACCGTGCTCCACGACTGTAGAAGCTATCGGACCTCTCCTCCTTGACCCGAGTATCGTCTCGACTGCTCCAGCCGCGATCGCCAGGCGATCTGGCTGAGTCGCGATAGAAAGAATCCATGTTGATGCGAAACGCCGATGCGAATCTGAACCACTGACGGAGCCCCGAAGATCGGATGCGCGGCGGAATCAGTAATGCAGAACCGGTATCTGGCCAGCTGGCGGTGGGAGGTAGATAGTTAAAGTGGGTTGAAGGGTTATTACACCGAAGCGCAAATGTTGTTGCTGTTTGCTATCTTCTATGTTACGTCGGATTGCGGCTGGTTGATTGTTTGGGCAGGCAGTCCACTGTTTGGCGTCATGATTGCGGTTAGAATGACTTTCCTAGAGAAGAGCAGGACGGAGGTAAAGATAGAGAGAAGAGGGGGCCAAGGGTTCGACAGCGCGCGAGGCAATTGACGGAGGAAAACAAGGCGCATGAGAGCACCCTGGTAAGTTTGTGATAGAAGCCGTGAGGTAATTCAGAAAAGGGTGCATGAGAGAAGAGGTGGGAGGATAAACGAGGTAGGTTTGAGCCTGACGAGGGAGCGAGGAAAGCTCTCTGGAGCAGGGACGACGACCCAACGCCAAAACCGCGCAGTGCAGACAGCGAGGCAGCCAAAATGATACCAACGAGTGCAAGAAAGCTGAAGAGAAAGAAAAAAAAAGGTGAAACCAACAATTACATGGAGCTGAAAGGGCGCTGCTCCCAAAGCATAAAGCAGGGCGCGTTAGTGGTGGTGATGCTAGACTGAAGCGGCGCGTGGAGGAGTTGCGAATTCCAGGTCTCCGTTTCTGGCGACGTCACGTGAAACGCTTTGTGGCTTTGCGCCCCATCACAATCAAGGCGCAAAGTTGACATGATTACGAAAGCAACACTGGCCGCATGTGTCACGCATGATATGTTTCTCTAACCGGCAATAAGCTCAATTGATCCAGTCGCTTTTGATTAATTGTCTCCTGTTATCATTGCTTAATCAAGGGATATCTATCTGGATACTCGGATGGATAACTTACTCAACCCGCTTTGTTTCGTCTTGGTTGAAGCTCCCATCCGCATATTCCCCAGTTCCCGGACGATCACCCACGACACATGTCGTCATGACGTCCTATCCAACGTGCCAACGTCCAACGCTACTGTTTCGTTCCCACTTCATCCAAACTTCCATCATAAAAATTTTCCCTTGTAAAATTTTTTTCTCATTTCCTTCCGTTCTATTCTTTTGTGGCCTTTCTCGACAAGACTGATTCAACACCAACCGGAAACCACTAGGATGACAACATACATTCCCTTCCTCACCCTTCCAGAGGCCGTCTTCAACAACCCCGCAGTATCGGTACTGTTCCCCGTGGCCCTGGGTACAGCCGTAGGATACAGCACACGGCGTATGTTTCTTCTTTACACAACTGCGTAGCCGCCTGAAAGATTGTTAGCGTGAGATTTGGTGAGTATCCAGGGGTTTGTGCAATACATGAACAGCTGGGAAGCTATTTTGCGAGGGGTCAAGCCAGAATATTTAGGCCTTGACTCTAACATTCGGGGCCTTGAAATTTACTCCTTGGGGCCTCAAGTTTCCATCATGGCCCTTCAAAAATAGAAAAGAATGCCGGGGGGAGGTTGGCCCGGAAGCTGCAGCCAAGCCGTGAAGTACCGCGCGAACAATCTTTCAGGGGTTGGACTGTATACAAGTTGCGCACATGGTGTAGGGAACGCTAACCTCTTATGATCCTTTAGCAGTAGACACGGAGCGAAAATACTTCTTCTGGAAGCAACCGCCCCTCCGTCCTCCGCCGTGGGTTTTCGGGCCCGTATGGACGGCCCTCTACGGCATGATGGGCTACGCCGCCTACCGCGGAGTCCATCTGGGTACGTCTCCCCTTAACCCGCCGGTAAGTCGTATCACTGTATCGTTATTATCTTACCAGGTCTAGGAACCTGGAAAAGGATGATGCTAATAATCACTAGTCCACCATAGCGGCAGCCAAGCACGGCGCGACTCTCTACACTATTCAGTTAGGTCTGAACCTTGCCTGGATGCCGCTCTTTTTCGGCCTGCGGCGGCCGATCGAGGCGACAGTGGTCGTAGCTGCGCTGCTCGGCATCAACTTGTATTTAGCGTACTTGTGGGGAACGGTATTAGACAAGACGGCCGGTCTTCTCTTGGTGCCGTACGTTTCGTGGTTGGGTTTTGCTACTTATTTGTCCGCAGGGACGGGATATCTCAACAATTGGGACCTGCGGAATCCTGAGAACAAGGCTGGGAAGAAGGCTTAAGCCTGGAAGAGGAAGATCCCTCAGAAAGCTGTAATCGCAGCGTCTAAGCCTGGCACAACAGAAGGGTATCTATGTCTTGGTTTTATAGTCTCATGTCCTCACATAGATGCACACCTGCCCCCCCTGCACGTGATGCAAATCAGAAACCAACTGCAACTCCGAAAAACGCCATAAGATGGCGTGGAGCAGAACTAAACCCCGCGTATGGATGCTGCACCTCTCTAACTCGACGTCTCTCGCATCTGGTTGCCCTTTCCCGTTAAAACGCCGCGCTACCGTACCATGTCGCCATTCATTGCATAGGGAAGTACTTCTTGAGGCCGTCGTAGACCATGAAGATGAAAGCCGAACTCGGTGCTGACCGGAGGACGGTCACGCCGCAGCCTCGATAGAATCCCCTGAGTCCGGCCTGCTGCCACAGGGCTGATGCCTCAGCACCAAACGTTTTATTTCGAATGCTTCCTCCGATCGGTGTTGTCTGCATCCTTGACTTTACCGTATCAGCGGGGAAAAAGAGGAAGTTGTACGACATGCCAGCCGACGCGCCTGCCACAGCCTGCTGCCAAAGTGGCAGCGCATCCGCACGCATCCGCTCGATCTCTGCCGCGGAGTTGGCCGAACGCTCGTTCCAGTCCCGCATGAGCTTGGTAGCCGTCTCCTTGGATCCGAACCAGGCCGCGCAGCCCCCCGCTTCTCGAATCAGCGTCCCCAGTTGACCGTGCCAGAATCCGCGAATTCCCTGGTGCCGACAGATGTTCTTTATCACAGGGATAGGCTTCAGCGGCACCTTGACCACGCCTCCCTCGGTCTCTGGGACCTGGATCTTACATTTGACCAGCTCGATGGGCGTCAGGATAAACGACGTGAAAGCTCCTGAGAATGCGCCAGTAAACCAGAGTGCCGGTAGAGGGAGATTATCTTCAGGATGTGAGAAACCCGAGGCGTAGATGGCTTCCCGTCCGATGCGCTCCCAAAAGAACAGACTACTCGTCTCGAGCGCTGCGCCAATAAGCGGGGCGCTAATGCCCCGGTAGAGACCAAGAAAGCCATCTGCACGGATGGACTGGCGGAAGCAGTCAAGCGGCCCTTTGTACCGCAGCGGGAGGTGGTCTGGCTGGGACTGCAGCCTTACTTTAACAGTGTCAAAGGGGTATTCAATATACTTGCCCACGACACCAGCGATCTGAGGGGACATGTCAGCCATAGGAAGACCAACAGGGGCCAGAGAGCCAGAAAAGCACCTACCGAACCATAGGTGACATCCTCCAGAGCCTCCATCGCGGGGGTCTTGGGTTTGACGACCACTGGAGACGCCGCTACGGCCACGGCTGCAACTTCAGCCTTGAGGGTACCTTGGGATGCGGACTGCATCCTGACTGTGATTGATGAAGAAAGACCTGACCGACTCCCCACAACGGGGATCGGGGAGAATACAGGTGAGAAGTTTGTTGATAGACAGCCGCAGGAGTAAGCAAGCCAGCCAGAGAGCGAGATGTTACTGAGGATGATTGTGCTGTGTCGACGGCTTGAGTGAGTGGTATCCCACGTGTCGGGTTTGTGTCTGCCTGGTATGATAAGCTGCAGGATGCAGTTGTTGGAAAGTTTGATGGGGGTCGGTGGGCTGCAGCCACAAACAAGGTAGCAAACAGCGGCGAGGTAAGTGAGAAAAAAATCTTAAAAAGACACTGTCGACGTTTGCTCCGTGAATTGCCAGCGTAACAACATAAGGTGCAGCCCCAGGACGCCAGCTATTAACACATGATCCCTCTTAACCGTCACCGCTCAATCGCTGTAGGCCTACGGCAGGTGGTCCGATGGGCGGAGCGGGGCAACGTTCCTGGACCGATTCACTAGTTTTGGGGTGCGGTTTTCCTTGTTTTGGCTTGTGATGAACAGCCTGGTACCCTGCCCTTACACGTGCGAGGCCAGGAGACCTCGCAGCATGCGGACGCAGTAGAGTATTCGTCTGAGGACAGGATAGAGTCAGCTCATGTTGGACGACCCTCATGTTGCTCGGCAGATAGTCTAGCGTCTTGTCACACCGTCCAGAATTCTTTTAGGGGAGCCCGCTTGAGTCAATTCTAGGCCCAAGTGGGTCTAAGGACGGACGCTGGCAGCTATTGGCTGTAGCCGAACGGCTTGGTGCGATATGATTGATCAGATAGTACCTACCGTATTCTCTTATAACAATCAGAATTAGCCTAACTGTGTTTGGACTGATGTCCCAAACCATTCATACTGAGCGCGACGAATATCGCACGTGACACCCTCTGTTTTCAAGGCACAAGCCTACAAAACCTATAGAGCATACTAGCTGTTAGGCTAATTCTGATTGTTGTAAGAGAATACGGTAGTTACAGCTGTGAGGCTTCAATGCGGACAGCAAGCTGGGTTGAGTGAAGACACTTCCGCCTCGGATTTGGAAGCGAAGGCCTTGAAAGTGCTACATCCAGAGCTTGATAGCTGATAGATAAACCTCGAATACTTTGCATTCTGTGAGCGCCAAAGGAGACCTTCCTCCTTGAACTCAGGCAGTCTACTTCATGGAAGGTGCTACACGTGGGGAGTTGATTGAGTGTGAGTGTCGGAAGGGGGTTCACACATTTGTATACAAACAACCCGGGGTCGGTTTGAAACGGCACTGGGCATAGTAGCTTGGGCCCTGAAGTTTCAAATTTGAGGCTTTGGATTCAGAAACTGAACCCCCAATCAGGAGGTGGTAGATAGGGCCTATCTGGGTGCTCCGGAAACTGGACCCTAATCCTCGTTCCGATCATGGATATTATTGCCAGTTACTCCCACCTTTCCCTCCAAATCCGCCGCTCTCCTCGACTTTCTTCACGCCGCGTTGCGGCTTGGATTGTGCCGCCTCGTGACGCCGTAACTCCTCAGGTACCTTTGAGACTGACGACTTGGTAATAATTTGTCGCAGATCGTATAGGACGTCGTTGTCCTCGTTGCCAAGGAAGGTAATGGCTACACCCTTCTTGCCCGCACGGCCGGTACGTCCGATACGATGCGTGTACGACTCGATGCTGGTGGCCATGTTGAAATTGACGACCAATGAGACATCCGGTACATCGATACCACGACCGGCAAGATCAGTGGCTACAAGGATGTCCGTTTGGCCGTTCCGTAACGACGCGAGCGCAGCTTCACGCTGCTCCTGCGTCTTGCTCCCGTGCAGCGTGACAGCAGAGAATCCCATAGCTTTGATGTCTCGTGCTACCATGTCGCAGTTCCTCTTAATGTTGACAAACACGATGATGGGCGGCTTGAATTGACCCGAGTTGAGGATCTCCTGCAAACGCTTCTTTCGTTTATCTTCGCCGGCAACAAACTCAACCCGCTGCTCAACCGTGTCTACCGCCTCTCCCGCGTTACCGATCGTGACAATTGCGGGGCGACGGAGGTACTTCTTGGCGATTCTCTCCACGACGGGCGGCATGGTAGCGGTATACATCATCGTCTGCCTGTACCGATCCTTGTCGCCAAGATAGCGGCTCATGAGTTGGGGATTTTCTGCGTCCTCCGTGTCGGGCTTCTCGTTCGTCACTGGCAAAGCATCGAGAATTTTGGTCAGAGGCTCCTCAAAGCCCTGGTCGATCATCCGGTCTGCCTCATCCATGATAATGTAACAACACTGCGAGAAGACCAGCAGCCGTCGCTCCAAGCAGTCGACGAGACGACCAGGCGTCGCAACAATGATCTCGGCGCCATTTCTCAGTGCAAATGCTTGTTCCTCCAGCGAGTGACCACCTACGATACTGACAACTGTGAAACCAAGTGGTGTGGCGAACTTTTTGGCCTCGCTCTCGATCTGTTGGACCAGTTCACGTGTGGGGGCGAGGATGAGGGCATATGGGCCGTCATTTTTGTTCATCTCAGTTAGGGGTGGGAGTTTGCGGATGTATGCGAGGAGAGGGAGGAGAAATGCGGCAGTCTTTCCTGAACCAGTTACTGCAACACCGATCAGATCTCGTGATTGCATGGCAATCGGGATGGCTGCCCTCTGAATTGGTGTAGGCTCTTCGTAGCCAACATCTGCCACAATGTTGAGCAGCTGGGTTGGTAGATTGGACTCCTGCCAGCTCCGCATTGGGTTGGGGATTAAGCCTCCCTTAGTAGCTATGCCGAAGTTCTCCTTGAAGATTCGCCAGTCACGCTCCTTCATGTCCTCCAGGCTCTTCTCCGACCAATGCTTGCCTAAGTTCTTGCGCTCAAGTTGCTGCTTGGCTCGTTCATGCTGCTCCAAGAGCTTCCTCGCGCGTTCCTCGCCGGTTTCAGGATCACCGCGCCGAATGGCTTCAGCCTTCCGTTGTATCATCTCGTCAGTGGTCTCGTCGCCACCAAATCTGACAAGAGGCTCAACGCGCTGGGCGTAGATGAAGTCATGAGGACGGCTGGTGTCATCTGCAGGATCCCAGTCGAAGTTGAATTTTGGTGCCGCCGCCGTCTTCCTCCTCTTCTTCTTATCTGCCGAGAATGATGTGGACTGGTTAACGGGAGGCCCCATGTAACGCGCTCGAAGATCGGCCTCATCTTTCTCTATCTGTGATTTTGCCTGTTCTTCGTCGTCGCGACCTCGTTTTCGGTCCTGGCGATGACCGCCACCGTAGCCATTGGGCGCGTTGTCGCCTTTGTTCATGCGCATCGCCATCGCCTTTGGGCCGGTTGGAATGCCATTTTCGCTGGGACGTGACCGCCTTCCGTTATCCGCATTTGTACTATTCGTTGTGGCATTGCTTCCGAGTGTCCTAGCCTCCTCTTTACGCTTGCGCTTCTCTTCCTCCTTCACCTTCTCAGCCTGCAAACGTTCCCGTTCCTTTTTTGGTATAAATCGTGGTTTCGAAGCGAGTTTTTTTTCGGCCTCTCTCTGTCGGAGTAGCGCCGCCAAGTCTGGGGGTTCTCTGCGTGCGGCGCTCATGATGTGAGTGGACGTTTGATACAGAAAAGATGATTTGGATACCTACGATCCTGGGGTGTCTACTTCGTACTGGTGGTGTTGGACCCACTCGTCTGCTTCCTATTTCCTATTCGCCAAGAACAGTCGAGGGTTAGGGCTGGGTATTGTCCAAAATCCAAATCCAATTCATGTCTGGACCGTTGAAGACAGCTACAACGAGACACCATCGCGAAGCGTCACGATGACCACGGCGGCGCAAAAGCATATAAAATTGGCACTTGGGTTGCCACTACGGCTACAGACCTTCTTTTCCCGGTACCCTCCGGCCTCAATCCTGCCGGAAAACGCAAATCCGAAAGAATTCGAGACGGCGTATCAAAAAGTTGCGCCGAATCCCTTCCAGTCCACCAAGCATCCCATCACGGGGAAATGGCACGATCCCAAATACTCGTTGCGGCGGCAGGCAGAGCTGGTCAAGCTGGCGCGCAATCACGGCGTTGAGGAGTTGCTGCCCTTCACGGTCAAGGGCACCGAGTACCGGCTATCAAAGCGAGTCGAATTGGGTCTGCGTGTCCGCGGTACCGGTGTTGGCCAGCAGGTCAAGGGTCACAAACACGAGAGACAGCTAGGCGCAAAGTATGTTGCTGCTCTTTTGCTAGCGCGACTAGAAGTGCTAGTTATGTTCTGGGTGCTGACAGAGATTGCAGGATGGAGAAGAGGAGGCAGGCCATGTTGGAAATGCCGACTCTCATCCGGCAATGGAAGAAGGTATGTCCAATTTATACCTGTATCGCCTCTAGCTGATGATACTGATGAATTGAATGCAGGTTGGCAAGCGGAACTGGAGTAAGTTCCCAAAATAAATACCTTGCGCTTCAGTGGCGTCCCAAGGTCAACAAGTTATGAGTGTATCATTGGCAATGTACAACAGCAACAGCAACAGCAAGATTGGTTCTTCCAGAGTATTGGCGTTTTCTGTTATCGCCTCGTGCCCGTAAAATATTCTAGACGATAAGTGTCGTGTTAGTCCAAGAACAGAGTGCCATTCCATCTCTCGATTGCCCCTCACATATTTTTTTGGGAGTTTAGCCTCTGTTGTGCTGTCTTTGTTCCATTCTCCATAACACAGACTCTACACAACCAACAACGCTCAGTATCGCACTTAAATTCGGTCCGTCAAAACGTGTACACGCTTCAGACCATTACTCCTCGGGAACTCTGACAGCCCAACCGCCATGCAATTCTCGAATACAACGCACGTGATACACCCGTCTACAATTTTTTCTTTCTTTTTTTTTTAGGAGGGAGAGGGGCGGTTCATCCCACACCCGCACCTGCATACATCCAAACTCTACACTCTACCGCTACAACAACTGTCAGGCGACCTAACAAACAACGAACACCCCAAGATGTCCCCCCCGACACACTACACCATCCTTTCACTCACACCCTCTTATATCACTCAAGATCCCAACCCTACCCGACTCGTCAAGCGTGCCTACCGCCGTGCCCTCCTTTCCCACCACCCAGACAAGACCAAGCCATCTCCCTCGCCATCCACGTCACAAAGAAACCCCCTCTTCAGCATCGATCAAATTTCCGCTGCGTACGCCACCCTCTGCAACCCTACCTCCCGCGCCGAATACGACAAGCACCTCCTTACTTTGCCTCCAAACACTATCTCCAGCACTTCCGGCGCGCAGGATGGACAGTTCCAAACGGGGATTGAGATCGTCGATCTAGACGATCTCTCGTACGAAGAGTCTAGAGATCCACGGCAGGGAGGGCAGTGGTACCGGGGATGCCGGTGCGGGAACGAGCGGGGCTATGTCTTTGGGGAGGATGATCTGGAGGACGTGGCTGATCTGGGCGAGCTGATGGTCGGATGCGCGGACTGCAGTTTATGGTTGAGGATCCAATTTGCGGTAATCGTGGAAGAGGAGGGTGAGCGTGAGGAGCGGGCAGGCCGAGAAAGAGAAAGGGATGCGAGATAGTGTTGGGAGCTTGAGGAGAAGCCCGATGGGCAAAAGCGGCATGCGAGATCTTCGGCGATTTTATTACTGGACTCTGTTACCCAGATTCTCGTGTTGTCTCAGAACTCTGAGTAATACCCGATATGACAATCCAACAACGTGCCTCACATATGCAGCAGAAAAAGATGGCTGGAACCATCTCACACCGGCAATTAACGGAGCAACTACCGAGCAGGGGTTTCATCTTACTCGTACGAAAGGCTGACCAGGCGAAGCTGTAGGATTGGGGATGTAATTCTCTGAAAAGGGGGTTTTGGTTTTATTGTCCATACGATCTTCCGGCGTGTCGAGTCTAAAAGCAAGCCATCTGAAAAAGAGTCCCCTCCAAAGGCCCTGCTCTCTAGCCCCTGCCCATTACCAGAAACCGCTTCGTCTTGAAAAAGTCTGTGTATTTGCGTAAACAATGCAAAGGCATTCGAGGGACCTCCTGCGATCTCTCGCCCGCACTCCAAAGACACCAGTTCCACCAGGGTTTGCCAACATCAGCCAGGTGTAATCGCAAACACGAACCAGGGAAATGTACGACACCGTCTACTCGGCCTTAGGCTCCTCCGCCGACGTATCCGCCTTAGGCTCCTCCGGGGCAGCATCCTGTCCAGAAGCAGTGGTAGGCTCGGCCTCAGACGAAGTCCAGAGCGTCTAGAGAATTGTAAGCGGCCACCTGCGCTGTGAAAGAGGTTCAGACATACCAGGTTGTCACGCAACAGCTGCATGATCAGGGTGGAATCCTTATAGCTCTCCTCGCTCAACGTATCGAGTTCTGCAGACACCTGTTAGCCCGATTCAAGATAAGCAGGACCGCGCTGCTTACCAGCAATAGCATCGTCAAATGCCTGCTTGGCCAGATGGCACGCCTGGTCGGGCGCATTGAGAATCTCGTAGTAGAACACAGAGAAGTTGAGAGCCAATCCCAGACGGATAGGATGGGTAGGGGGAAGCTCCGTCTGCGCCACCTCGGTGGCAGACTTGTAAGCCTCGAGGGACTTGTCGGCCGAGTCCTTGCGCTTGTCACCGACAGCGAACTCGGCAAGGTAGCGGTGGTAGTCACCCTTCCTGGGGAAGGTATAAGTAGGCAACTAATGCGTGGAATCAGGGGTACACAAACATCTTGTGGTAAAACACCTTTGATTCTCCAGTCTTCGCCGAAGGGATGAGGTGCTTGTCCAGAACAGACAGGATATCTTCGCAGATCTTGGCGAGCTCGCCCTCGATCTTCTGGCGGTAGTCCTTGATCAAACCGACCTGGGTCGAGTTGCCCTTGGACTCCTCCTTCTGTTCGATCGAGGTCACGATTCTCCACGACGCGCGGCGTGCGCCGATAACATTCTTGTAGGCGACAGAGAGGAGGTTCCTCTCCTCAACCGTAAGATCACGGTCCTCGGAGGCAACGATCTTCATGTTCTCGACCATCTCTGCAAACGGGCGTCATCATCAGCATGACGCGATCGAGGCTTCGGCATCAGATCACACGTACCCTCATAACGCTCAGCCTGCTCGGCCAGCTTAGCCAGGTAGACGGCGTCTTCGTGGCCCATTTTGACTGTCTTAATCTGATAAGTGCAAGTTAGCGACGGTTATCAGGTAAGGGTCAGGCTAGTTTGGGCGGGCCGACGAAATCGATGGTCCGAGAAATTGAAACAAGCGAGAGAAATCGAGAGCAAGGTGACATAGACCCACGCGTCGATGTGAGCTCTACCGGCCTCGAGATGTTTTGGGAATGCGCCGTGCTGGCTTCACGACTAGTTGAAGAGGCTCCCCGCTCACGGTGGGGCACACGCAGCCCTGCCCGGACGGCCTGCAATATTGAACGGGCAGTACGGCGGGATCGCGGGGGTATTTGGGAGCAATTGGGAAATTTTTGTCGAGATGATGAGGCTGCGACTGCCACTGGGGGAGGAGGGAAAGGCAGCGAGGAGTTGCATCCGCCATGACGACAGAAGGGCGACGAGCGGTGCACCAAAGACCGTGTCGAGGACGAAGCGGGCAGCGGGTGCAAACTCACCTGTTGGACTGGAATCTGAAGGTTGACAAGATAAGGCGGTTGAGAAAGACACGGCGAAGCTCTCGAAAAAGACGTTGATGAAGTGTGGTTTGGTTGTGGGTTGGTGTTGTGGGAAGAAGCTGAGAACAAGACGGAAAATGGGGTTTGGAGGCAAAGTTGGAAATGAGGGAAGGGGTCGACAAGACAAGGAAAGTGCACGACAACACAAGGCGGGATGCCGTGCGTGGGCTGGCGCTGGAAATTTTGGCGCTGCACGGGACGCTTGTTTGGGACCCAGGACTCTCTCAGAAAACCAGACCACGTGACCCGCCCTATGCAGACAGTACGTCACTGGCACCCAAAATGCCCGAGGGAAGAGCCAGCATCTCATGAGTAGGCCAAAAAGCCTAACTCGGAATTTCCTAGCTGTTCTGCGAACTTATGGTGACTCTAGGCGTGGCTGCAGTTTCTGCGGATTCTCTAGCGGACAGCGCATTCGGTATCGGCAGATATACCGATCCTATCTGCTCTTGCCCTCTTTATCTGTTGTGTCCAACTAGCCACAACCGCGCACAATCATTCCGTTTATTTCATGCGCCGTTCCCTTTCAGCGTGCAACCGCCACGAAGAGGTGAAATCCAATGTCAGCTCAACGCTGGAAGGAGGCCGGGATAGGCTACAGGATTCCATCCCCTTCTGGAGCTTAGACCACCATAGGTCCGTTAGTGAACTTTCAACAGCGAAGATGGAAGATAGGGATGGGCCATTACAATCCTGATAGGTGACACTGAAGAGTCCGCCATTGATAGATGAGAGCACGGATGAAAAGATTTTGACCAAACTGTACCAACCTGCGTGATGATTTCTCACTGGGCACCTAGGCGTATGAAAGGGCACGAAGGCAGTGGGCCATCCTCCCGTCTTTACAGTCCCTGCTCGCCAGCCAGACTGCCCGTCTAAGATGATGTCCATACTGCACCCTCAGCTGCTGACGAGAATGGACGCATCCCAAGCCCGTCTTGCCCAGTTGACGGATGGTTTGGCCTCATCTCCCAAAGCCCAAAGCGAGAACAGGCAGGAAGCCACCGCGAGGCTGACGTTGCTATCTTCCTAAAAAGTCGGATGTCCTGGGTACAGATGCAAGTGCGGGGAAGGCTCAAACGGGTTTCCCCTCGCTGAAAGAAGCCCTGACCAGGCAGCCGTAGGCGAAATCCATGCAAGACCCATGCTTGCCTGAGGCACTGAGTCGCTCCGTAACAACCGATGCCAAGCCGCGAGCTTTCGACCGAAGCTTGACGTTGCTTTCCCGGAAAGCTTTCCTCCCGCGAGAGAAAATCGAATCACACCACCAACTCCAATTGACGCCATCGATCGAGCATATTACAACGATACAGATCTAAATCAATCTCCAAACACCCCCTATCACCAACTCCCACGCCAGAGGTAAAAAAAAAATGTTCCGCACAGCTCTCACGAAGGTTGCTCGCCCTTCGGCCCTGCGAACCTCCCGCGCCGCCTTTACCACGACGGCGCGTACCATGGCCGAGGGTGATACGGGCGCCCCCCCCAAGACTGGTGGCACTGGGTACGTTTGACGGCCCGACATGTTTGAGTAAGGATGGAGGGCAATGCAGTCGCGGGTACTTCAGTCCTAGAAACCTCGCAACCAACCTCAACCAAGCAACACGGGATTTGTGTCAACAAAACAAGGAATTTTTAAGTTGACTAACCTGTTCAATCTACACAGTGATGCTTTCCAAAGGCGCGAGCGCGCCCAAGAGGAGATGTACATCCGCAAAGCCGAGAAGGAGAAGCTCCTTGCCCTGAGGGCGAAGATCAAGGAGCAGCAGGATCACTTGCAGCAGCTGTCGGACCACATGTGAGCTTTCCTTTCGACTATTTTTACCCTACGCCCCTGATCATGCTCTTTCCCGTTGGAGCCTTGTCTGTCTGCTGACATGAAAACAAAACAGCGACGAGATCACCAAGGACCAAGGTGGCGAGCATAACTAGACATTTCCCCGCATGAAGGATACAGCAGCGCTACGTTGGAGAACGAGACTACCATCGTCACGCATTGGAAGAAGAAAGGAGGTCTGTGTGGTGTTGGGAACAAGCAGGGGAGGATGGGATTCTGATCTAGCCTGAGGTTGATGTTGGTCGGCTTTCCCCCAGAATCGCGAAACTCGCATCACCAAAGCTAGTTGGTTGATCGAGACTCCTCGCCTGGCTCTCTTTCTTGCTCTGTCGCCGCTTTAACCTCGTCACAGATGTTATTGTACAAATACGCAGTCCGCATTTTTGCAACCCAAACTTCTCTATTCGCCGCTAGGCTCTATGCCCGTGATCATCCTAATGCCTGTTCCATATCAACAGGAAATCCGTGTTCCCAAGGATTGAGATTAACTGCAGCACCAATGAGCTTTCTCTCACAACAATGACGCCCTCACTTGTAGCCACCCCGGAAAGAACGGTAAAAGCCTTCGGCGGCATCTGACTCGCCAAATCTCGCGCTCGCACCCATGTCGCCGCTTGCCTTCTGAGCAGCAGTGACCTTGGCCTGCAGAGCCAAGGCGTTGGTGTCGATCCACTGGAGCTGTGTGAGGTGTCCGTTGAGGACACGCACGATCTGGCTCAGCTGAAATTGTGGTTAGTATCGCATGGTGAGATTTGCAAGCTGCAAGACATACCGGGTCATCAGGCTTGCTGCCCTTGTTCAAACCGCTCGACATATCGTTGATCTCTCTGATCATCTTGGTGAGGTCCTTGCCCATCTCATCGAGTCGATCCGTCAACTTCTCTGCGAGTTTGTAAGTCCGCTCGCGTTCCTGGTCTGGTCCAGCAACCTGCTCCTTAGTGCCAATCTGCTTCACAAAGAGCTCGTTCAAGTCAGCCTCATATCGGTCGAGCCAGGCTGCGAGCTCATCCTGCTGGCCCTCAACACTCGCAAGCTGCCGCTCGATTTCATTGCTGACTCTTTCTGCTTCGTATGTGCTGGAATACAACTTTTGAATCTTCTCTCCATTTTCAACCAACATACGATCCCACTCAGCAACCTTGGAGGCCTGCTCTTTGAATTCCTTCTGGTACTTGGACAGGTCAGTTGCCCAACGGGTGATGATCTCGTCCATTGTCTTGTTTTTGAGGCGCGGCAGCTGAGACGCAGGACCAATCGTGGATGCAGTAAGGGCGGCACCCGTAGTGGCCGCACTCTTCCCATCCAGTTTGGCGGCTGCTGCTGCTGCTGTGGTGGCGACAGGTTTAGGAGCTCCAAAAAGACCAGGGGCGGTCGGGGCAGCGGTCGTTGTGGTCCCAGCGTTGGTAGTTGCGGTGCCTGAGGCAGCTGCCGTGGTTGTGGCGCTGGTAGCCGGGGCAGCTGATGAGGCTGGCTTCGAACCAAATAGGAGACTCGATCCAGTCGGAGCAACAGCAGCGGCAGCTGTGGCCGCCGTAGAGCCAAAGAGACCTGTTGAAGCAGGGGCAGAAGTTGTTGTTGTCGAGGCAGTTGGGAACAACCCGCCTGCCAGAGGAGCAGTAGCTGTCGCGGTAGGCTTGGAGCCAAACAGACCGGATGTCGCAGGTGCAGTCGTCGTAGCATGAGTCGTGGTTGTACCAGCGGTAGGAAATATAGATGGTTGACTTGCGGCAGCTGTAACTGATGGTTGCGCTCCGGTCGCTGCAAATGACAACGCGGTGGCCGGTGCCGAGGTCGCAGGTGCCGTTGTCATCGCGGCTTGCCCAAGCGGGCCCACCGAAGGCGCGGCAGGCTTGGTTGATGTGTTTGTAAATAGACTGGGAGTAGTAGCCATAAAAAATGAGTTTCCACCTCCATCAGCTGCGGGCTTTGAGAGAGCGGCAGCTAGTCCAGGGGCCCCTGCCTCAACAAGATTTTTCTTGGGTTGGGCGGCAGAGGCCGTCGTCGAGAAGAGACCCTCAGCCTTAGTTGTATTGGAAGGGGGGGCACCAGCGGGGGTGGTTGATCCTAGTCCGCCGAAGAGAGGCTTTGCTGGTGTTGACTGCAGGCCCGAAGCTGCTGGTGCTCCAAGACCTCCGAATAATGGTTTTGTACTGGCCTGGGACGTTCCGGTGGCAGCCGCGCCGAATAATCCAGTGCCAGGAGCTGCACTTGTAGTTGTAGGAGCTGCCGTCTTATCTCCTAATCCGAAACTTGAAGTGGCCGCCGGCGCAGTGGTCGGACCAAAAAGTGAGGTTCCAGCAGGCTTTTGGCTGAACGAACCACCACCTGTAGATGCCGTGGAGCTTCCGAATAATCCTCCAGATGTCGGTGTGACAGCGGCTCCAGGAGTCGATGTAGCGTTGGCCCCAAACGAGAACGAAGGCTTGGCGCTTGCGCCGGCAGCAGTGCTAAACAATCCGCTGGTTGCGGGAGCAGTAGATGTCGTCGCGGGATTCGAAGCACCGCTCGAGACACCGCCCAGAGGTGTGCCGCTGAAGTTGAAAGACATTCTAAGAGATGTTGCGCGACTTTTCGTTGCTGCCTGGCAATGCGACTTGGGCCTGCGATTGCAGTCGGAAGCCGATCAGTGGCCGATACCCATATGAAGAGGATTGTGCTTGAGGAGATTGCAAAACGATGCGGCGACAGGGCGTGCGAAGCAATAACAAAGTTTGGGCAACAAAGCATAGAATCCGTGCCAACATAGAAGGCGCGAGCAATGATTGTTTGTGCACCAAGAAAAATTCGCAATGCAGATTCTTGGCCTAGATGCAATTTGACTAGACGCGACGGAAAAGCTTAGAGTCGCGATTTCCCAGCCTCAACTCGCTTCTCAGCTTGTGGCTGGTTCAGGCTTGGCGGGGCGTGAGGTTGCCCCGCACCCCCAATTGGCCTTGGCAAAGAATCCCTCCACCCTATGAACCTTGATCACTGCATCAGACGCCGAACGGCGTTGTCGGGAGACAAAGGTCCATCCACCACGCTTGCATCACAGGCCACAACTCGCCTAAAGAAATAAAGCCACTACTCACAGCTTGTCCATTACAGAATGTCTCAACGCAGCCGCGCAAATAGCCTCACGCCTCCTGAGCGGACTCATACAGAAGATCCTGGCGCTCATGATTTGGGTACTTTCAGTCAAGCCTATCCTGCTCCTGCGTGACGCATGCTACATGCTGACTTTCCTCTTCTCGCAGAATCCGACTCAGAAGAGCACTTTTCCGACGCTCAGTCTGCGCCCTCCTCAGAGTCGCATCCCACATCACCGATTCCTAAAACAAGGGTCGAGAGGGTCGACGACAAGCCTGCATATGGCGAGGTCCCCGGCACGGCAGCCTATCAGCTGAGGGAAGAAGATGCAGCGCCAGATGAGATAGCCTACCTGCCCGATCCCAAGAAGGCGGCCGAGGACTCGATTGATGAAAAATTACCACCACCAGGTGGGCTCCCCATCCCCAAGACAGTGGTTGAGGAATCGCCCGATGTTGATGGGTCGGTTACCCATCCAGAGATTGAGAAGAGACATGGCTCAGACCCCCACCCCGATGTGGTTCTCAAAGCAGATGGACAGAGGATTGTGGATGCCAGCAGTGCAACTGGTACGGATGCGTGACCTTCTTCCCAGCAGGCCCCGTCTCCGTCTCTTAGTGTTGACTTTCGCTTCTGTTGCGTAGATACTCCAATATCACCCTCTTTGAAATCGCCTACCTCGATCCGTGAGAGAAGGAAATCTTCGTTTACAGACAGGCGGTTGCCTGTGTCTCCCGCCTCGGTCGAACCCCGGAGTCCTGCTCTCCAGGGCAGGGACGACACGGATGAAGATGCAGACGGTGATGACTTCGGTGATGACTTCGACGACTTTGAAGAAGGCGGCAATGACAACGACTTTGACGACTTTGACGATGCCGGCTTTCAAGAGGCCGAAGTCTCAGCTCCCGCCCCAGCACCTCCTCCAGAACCATCCATACTGTCCGCACCAGCCCTGTCTTTCGTATGTAATGCCTTCCACATTTGCATGATGCCATGGCTAAGACAAGATCCTGCTTCGTAGCCAGTCCCAGACTTTAGAGACCTCAATGCCTCCGAGATTTTCAGCTCGACAGAGCCGTATCTCAATGCCCTTTTCCCTCCCGAGGATGAGACACCTCCCTTGCTCCCTTCAGTTCCTAGAGATAACCCTGTATTCCTCACCCCACGCAGTGCTTCGCTCTGGTCGCAGCTCGTCGCCCCGCCCCCTCTCCAACCTCCAGACTGGATCCGGTCTCGTATCAGACGACTGTTCTTGGTCTCACTTGGCGTCCCTGTCGATCTTGATGAGATTCTGCCAGCTTCCAAGCAGAAGAAACTTGTCCTCCCATCTCTCCACCGCGTCAGCTCTAATGGTTCCGTTCGTCGCGATTCGACCGATTCGCGTTCACTGTCCCGCGTTCGACAAGTCGCGTCTCGAACATCGGTTGATTCACAGGGGAACCTGAAACCCTCGTCCTCTCTGACTACCGGCGACCCCAATACGTCCCCTTCCTCCTCGACGCACAGTCTTGCTGCAGGCTTGGGTAGCAGGAAAAGGGGAACCGCAATTCCTGATCCAGGCTTTGACCTTACAGCTGCGCGACAGCTCTGCACGACAACGGATGAAGCACTGCGGGGTATGACAGATGCGGAGCTCAAGGCCCATGTGTCCAAGCTAGAAGCAATGCAAGGGACGGTTCGAGGGGTGCTTGAATACTGGCAGAAACGAACGGATGAGAAGATTGGGGACCGGGAGGCCTTTGAGGGTGTTATAGAAAACCTGGTGAAGCACGCCAGGAAGGTCAGGAAGTGAAGAGCTGCGGGGTGTTGGGGGTTGGGAGGAAGGACTCATTATTGGCGGCGGCGACTAGGATCTGCCGGGACTAATAACTTTATGCTAGCTGCTTGGGCTGTTGTAGGCTGCTCTTATCTCGAGCAAGTGACCGCACTCACCCGGACATGTCCCACATGCCAGTTGCCCTTACCAAGGCCTCTTGTATCAGTCCCTGCTCGGATGACCACCATGTGACCTTGCAGTCTAGCATGCTGTCAGATTCAACACATGGAGGAGTTTCGCCAATGCAGTGGACTAGGCAAATTAGCTCCTTATTTGGCCAGCTTCCTACCAGAACTACCCATGTCAAATGTCACCAGGTCCTGACCATCCTGTTAACATCCCATCGACGACTGTCCCGCGACATGGAAGTCGTCTTACCATGGTCTTTGCCGATGATATCCACTGTCAAAGGCTGAACATAATGAAATTCCCATGGGAATGCAATGGAAAACCAGACCTAAGAATGGAGCAACCAATAGTGTTCTGTCGCTCTCTCAAGGGGCTGCTACACTGTAACAAGTACAGCATACTTCAAGCGTGAAGACCACGATACCTTTCTCTCCTTTTCACATGAGATTCGTCACGCGAAGCTCTACGCGGGCTCATAGGAATCATGATACAAAGCCCCTTTCCGAGCCTTCTGAGAGCCAGTAGCCGGAAGCACCGCCACATGGATACTGGGGTGTTTGTATTGCAAATATGCTCTCTCAAGCCTTCCGAGGAATCCCTCAGATAGCCATCGCACATATGAAAAAATCAGAGATCGGGGATGCAACCGCTTAAACTCCTTTTCGCTGATTACCTTCTAAGTACAGCTGGTTTTCCGCAGGTCATTCCATGTTGCCAAACTAGATGAGGGTTCCAATCACCTAAGCCGTTGACGGCTCCAGTGTCACACCACTATATGCATGTTAGCGGAAACCCGAGCTGACCATGCGAAGACTTACGCTGTGATATTGGCCCAACCAATGAGCCGCCAATGCTTTTCGATACGTCTACTCAGGGCAACCTTTTCTCCAATGTTGGTGCAGGCAGGGCTAGTCAAAATAAGCTTGGCGGCATCCTTCTTGATGGCTGACACTTTGGCACCAGTCGAGGTCGAGCCAATGTTGACCATAATGACCTCGTTCTTGGCTAGTTTGTCAACCTTGGCCTGCTTCCCGTCTGCAGTACGGACACCCAGCAGGCGACGAAGGAGGTAGAAGTTGACTTCGATCTCGCTGTAAATCTCGGGGAGACGTCCTTTGAGACCTAGGACAAAGCCAACTAGACGATCGGCTCTGCAAAGCGTGGGATCGATCCGAGTACCAACACCAATCAGACCGCCAGGAACGGCGTACTTGAGATCATTGGCCTCAGAGTTAAGAGAAACAATGCGGCTGAAGATGGGGGTGCACTTCAGGTCACCCTTGTCGTCACGCGTGACAATACCAGGGCGAATCTCAATCTCATCTCCAAGCTTCAGGAGACCGTGTAGAATACTGCCACCTGCAACACCACCCTTGAGCTCGTCAATCTCGGCACCCGGCTTGTTGACGTCAAAAGAGCGAATGACAATCATGTGCGGGTCCATGGAGAAATCCCTAGGAGGCACAGGGATAGTGTTGACAATAGCGTCATTGATGGCGTCGATGTTGAACTTGAGCTGGGCCGAGATAGGGATAATCGGCGACTTTCCAGCAACGGTACCACGAATGAACTTTAGGATCGAGTCATAATGCTGCTTGGCGGCTTCTTCTCGCATCAGATCAACCTTATTCTGGAGAATGATGATCTTATCCAGCTTCATAATCTCGATGGCTGCTAAATGTTCAGACGTCTGAGGCTGGGGGCAGGATTCATTTCCTGCAATCAAGAGCAAGGCTGCGTCCATGACTGCGGCTCCTGACAACATGGTACTCATGAGAATATCGTGACCGGGGCAGTCAACAAACCTGCATATCCTCAGTATGGGCTGGCCCAACGCAGCATGATGTTGACTTACGAGACATGGCGAAGCAAGCGGTATGTGCCTGAGCAGCCCTCGCGCTCACAAGGCGGGTCCACCTCTTTTTCGCTCTTGTAACTCCGGTAGCATGTCGGCCGCGGGCATTCTTGGTTGTCGCATTTGTAAATCTTGGCATTTGCATATCCCAGCTTGATGGTAATGTTTCGGATTAGCTCGTTCTTGAACCTGACAGTCTGCACACCTGAGATGGCCTTGACGACTGTCGACTTGCCGTGCGCGACATGTCCGATTGTGCCGATGTTGATGGTTGCCTGCCGCGCAATAATCTCGGGCGTCAAAGGACTCAGGCTTTTGACGTCAAGGTCTTTGGGATCGGTCTGAGGAGGAAGATAGGGTCGCTCCACTGGCGGTAGGGGGGCGGCCTTCTTGAGAGAGGACTTGAGCGGCTTCTCGCTCACTTCGTTATCCGAATCGTGGACATCGATCTGGGACTCGTTGCCGGAGTCCGAGTCGGACTCAATGTCGTTGCCAAACTTGTCGCCGTTGGCAGCCATGATGATCGGTGAGGTACGCGGGGCAATAATTTTGGACCCCTCGTAGAATTGTCGGCGGATTCAGTGTTGCGCTGCAATGAAATCGCTGGGTCGGCTCTGACGTTACCGGTAATTGTATCTGCAACTTGTGGAGCTTGCCGTAAGAGCAAGTTGTTCGCCGACTAAGTGCACGAAGTGGAACACGATTCGCCCACTGTTGATATTTCGCAACGGATTTTTGTGCAGTCACAACTTCGAGTGTTTGCCAAAGCATGCACTGAGGTGCCGCATCATACTAGCCGGATATGCGCTAGCGTATTTGCCCCACGGTGCTCGATAAGGTTGATAACAGCTCTTGGCGGAGAATACGTATGATCCATGTGCTCTGGGTTGTTCCTGGGGAAGTCTGGGTGGTAATAATATTTTCAATTCTGAGGTTTGTTGAAGTTGCACGGACAAATGGACTGCATCAAACATCACTTCGCAGCATCTCAGTCTCGCCACAATCCAGGAGTTTTCAGGCCTCCAAGACCGACCCCAAAGGCCGTGGGTGTATTCGTACTCTGAGGAGGTAGCCTGGAGCTTGGAGGCTGACACGGACACAGTTGATGTCGCCGGCAGCCAAGTGATGACTTGGATATGGGGATCACTCCCCCAAAGTTGTTTTTGTCAAGTTTACCATGGATGGATGATATCGCACAAATTCAGAGGTCTGGCTAGTTGGCCACGGTCCAGCTCGGTATGACCAGTGGCCGCGACCAACCGCACAACGCCAGCAAATGTGTCTCGAATATTCTCACTCAGCCTCTAGCAGTCCGATGCCTCGCCGTTCGTGCGGAGAATGGCGTCAGGGCCGACGCCGTGACAGCGCAGCCAGTGATTGCTTCAGGCTTGCCAAGTCTGTTTCGGCCAGAATGTCTTTTAGCCCAGGCTGGTGACAGAGGCTTTTGCCTAAGCCACCGCCCATGTCAGCATGTCCTGGTGCATAATGGGCTATGCATTCATATATCTAACAGGAGGCGAGAACCTCACCGTTTAAGTGCATTTGATGCCTACAGGCAACGAGTTGTTGTTGGCTCACCCAGTTGACATCTTCAGAGCAGCACAGGCAGCTTGGAGATCTAGATTGAGGGCCGAAAATTATCACCCAAAGAAACAGCCCTGGTTGAGAACGCCACTCAACCCAGGATCTGATCATGGCGAGGCGGCGGCTCCATCATGACAAAAAAATAGGTACACACAAAGCCGACCTTGCCTTCCCACGCTTGCCGTAGCCCTTAAATAATAGTAAATAACTCAGAGAAAATTCGTACTGGACTGCCTCACTTAGGCCATCCCATCCTGGAGGTTTTAATTCCGATACTGCTGCTAGTGAAGAGTATTATCACCGATGTTGAACGAAGTTTGAAGGGTGATCGGCAAGCCGCCCCACCCGAATTGGGGATTTGTGTGTACCTATTTTTTTGTCATGATGGAGGCCAGAGCTCAAATCCTCTCGGCATTGCCTTTTTGCCCAGCTGCCACCCACAGACTGTGGGATTCCCTGTTGGAAAGGAAGCCGGTCCCACTTTCTTGCCAGACACACGCCATGTCATTATAACTAGGTCTTGAGGGACACTTGACTTTCGAGTCCCGTGACCTGATGAAGGTGAGGAACATCTCATCGCGGCCGTATGTTAGGTAGCAAGCAAGACGCTAGCGCAACTTCTACTTATACCTGGTTTAACGAGCCGCCTCACTCCGCGAGAGTAGGTTAAGAACCCTACATATAGTGTACTGCAACACACCTCATCCGTTCGGTGTATTGATGAGACAACATCCGCCGCTAGCCAGAAGAGGTGCTGACGCGAACGGGGTGAACTGAAGTCAGCGCTGCAACAAGCTTTCATTGCAACCACCACAAAAAGATTCGGCAAGGCCGTAGCAGTCCTTCTGTAGACAAGTGGAGTGTCGACAATGTAGCAGCGTACTGTGCAGGATGAGTTGCTCCGCTGGATGAAATGACAGTACGATCAGTTGATGTAAAATTAGTAGAGCCAGATGTGCCTGAATGTTGGTCGTACGGCGCCATTGTTGATAACCGACACGCTAGCTGAGGCCCTGAGCACGACCAAGACTTCGTCAATCCGTCTTGCCGTCTCGTCGCCGTTGCGCTACACCGGCGCAATGAGGCCCGAGGGCAAAATCGAACAGAGTGCAGGGTTAAGTCCCGAAATTCTTGACGCATCCTATTCGTGGTTCATACACGCATGTGGGCTAAAAATACCGAATGGAGGGTTGCCTGTCCAGGAACGGGGTCCAAGATGGTGGGCTAAAAGCCCGTTCTGATCTGTTCACCTCCCATGGATCAACTCATGCACCGGGACAATGCAGAGAAATTGACGTCGCCTCTAATATACGTGAGGGATTTGGAAGCACAATACGGAGAGCTTCTTCCATATTGGGGACAAACGAGCAGACGAGCGAAATCGAACATCCGGTAAGCATTCTATATTGTCCACCCACTGGGTCGCCTTGGCCAGCGCGGCGGGAGTTTGGCGGATTGGTCGAGTCTGAAGTTGGCCGAGTTCTTTTTTTGTTGGATCAGCGGCGAGGATGGGTCGGGGAATGAGAGAACTTTCAGTCGCCAAAAGGCGGGGTTGGGTGATGACGACGAGGATTGTCAGCAACGCCAGGGTGACTGTGTGTGCTCGCCCAGGCATTACCGCGCTCGCCATTGCTGGGTCGCACGGAGCCGCAAGTCGTGGTTAAAGGAGGGCAACTGCCAGTGCACGGAGGGCCAAAGTGACCAGGGCTTGTCGCTGTGTGGCACGGCGTGCCGCCCAACCCCATGCATGACCAGCAGCTCGGTCACGGCATTCAGGCTACTGATTGGCTGCTTGTTTCCAGACCCCGGCCACTCCAGGCCTATCAGCGCGGATGATCGATACAGGGGTGGTGGATGGCGGATGGGCGGGCAGAGCAAACGATCACTCTTGCCGGGGGGCGGGGGGGGGGGGCGAATCTGCGCTGTCGCCTGCCAAGCGGTTGACAAAAAAAGAGAGCCAGCAAAATTGGCTTGCAAGGTTCCTGGCACGCCAGGTACTAACAGTTCCAACATCTTCTATCAGACCACGCTCTTCTGCCTATAACATCACTATTAGAAGA
>Ga0247765_1000257_pt1 | contig 42945 bp, 49 predicted proteins | sample UWRJL106311C6_FD_179949 | JGI IMG/M metagenome (GOLD analysis project Ga0247765, IMG submission 179949) | Plant litter microbial communities from Arlington Agricultural Research Station in Wisconsin, United States - UWRJ-L106-311C-6 | ecosystem: Environmental > Terrestrial > Plant litter >... | reverse complement strand
CAATCGCGAGAAACCTACAGATACAAGAATCAATATAATTCTTCCCATGTGTTCCAGTCGAGGATCAGAGGGTCGGCGATGCCCAGAGCTACGCTGCTCGCTCAGCCATCACTCTTGACGTGCTACTTATCAAGGGCCGATGAGGCCGTCAAGAATAGCTCTTTGGCTTCTTTATAGTTCAGCGACAAGCTCTGGTCAGCGCTTCTAATGTGTGAATTCTTCAGCCTCAAGCACCCATCTGATTGATGCCAGGTTACTTCATCTCTCGCAACAACCCCAAGTTTTTCAGCCTTCAACTATGTTCAGCCCCGGATTTCGCTAGTTCCCCAGCCAGACGACGAGCTGAGCATGGGAAATAAGCAGATATCACCACTTCCTAAACATTGCCAAAGTGATAACTCATCCCGTTCCGCCCAAGGGCTAGCAGTAATGACTTCACCCACAATGGAGCCTACACGTAAAGAGATGTGAGGCCAGGGAGAGTCCCCGACATGCCCTTGCTCCAGCGAGGTGACAGCAGGGTTCCTGGAAAGTCATCCCTCACTGGGTGGCTAGGCGCTGGTGCATGAGGAGGCGACCAGTCAGGGCTGACACATGCGGCTGTGGAGTGTACGCGGAAATGTATAAGAAAGGGGTTAGCAATAGTTGAGCCACATAGTACCAATAATCACACGCTTGGTAACACCAAATATGACCGTTACACAGTGTCGGCTGCGACTACAAGGTGAAGATGGTGATGCTCTACGAACCCTTGTATGTAATGCCAAACAAAGTGTGACAATATTGCGATTCTGCAGCAGAGACGGAAGGCTGATCAGGTCCCCCGCACGTTTACTCCGAGTTACACGCACAACTGTGTGTGACTCTGATCAAGTGCCGAGTCTCGATTCGTCGACGAGCGTAAAAAGTGGCATGGACCTGTCGGCTGGGAAAATGAGGTGACGAGGCAGTCCCCATTTGAATCCAACTCTGAGTGACAACCCCTTTTTCTGCCCGTCTGTATAGGATATTCTTAAAGCAAGTTGGTAGCACCCATCGGCTAGCTCGGTAATTACCGGCGGGGCTCAGGAGAGAGCAAGCCCATTGCCATTCTAGTAAGTTGTATTGGAAAATAGAGTCAATACTGGCCAGTTCCGCTTGTCGACGCTTAATGATATGCAGGGTCGTAGTAGCAGGCGGGAGAGACGCTCGGTGGCGTGACCCGCGGGTGGAATGAGCGCCACAGCAAAGCCGCGCCGTCGCACGGGGTCTTCCCCTGAGGCTCGGTCGGGGAAAAGCACATGTGCTAACTCGGACGTCAGCCGCTCGCCCTCTGCCGTCATTATGCAGTGTCCAAATTGGGGTCTTGAGTGTACTGCCTGCCTAGGTCTTCATAGTCGTTCACGTGCGGGGCAGGTGTTTAGAGACACCGCACTATTGACTTGAGTCGGCGTCAACGAGGGTCATGTCTCTGCCGTGATGATGCAGCAGTCGAGTAGCAGGGAGGGTCCGGAAGACTCGGGTTACGATAAGGCACAAGGAGATAGGTGTGGCAGGGGCGCCGTGGAATCTACAGAGAAGCTTTCTGCTAGTTAACCTCGTGCCAAGCTTTGAGTGGTAGGGCAATCGGCTGGGTGGCCGATGGGGACGGCACAGCGTGCAGGGGGACAAGGAACATGGCTCCATACTTCTAGACTGCTTGTGTGCAATATTGAGGGCTGGTTTCGCAATACTGTTGCCCTGAATACGAGTTTCGATGGCTCGCCACAGTAGCACTGAGGGTGCTTCCTCGACCGAAGACCGAGGGTGCGAGATGAATGTGCGGTATTGCAGCGATAATTCTCCAGTTGCACTGCGTTGAAGCTGCAGGACTGTGCATTCTGTCAGGCTTTTCCCGGTTTCCGACATGGGTCTGAAAAGACTGTGCGCCAGCAAACAATAACGGTAGGGAAAGAACGACCATACCTGCCTGTTTGGCGGTCTGCCGTCAGACTCACCTGACGAGGCCCCACATCCAACAAGGAGGTGCAAAGGGACGACCCCATCGCTGCCGTGGGTTCATCCGATGGTCGCCCTGACCGCTTCAGCAGGCTTGGTAGGGGCCCTAAGCGCGTCGGCTGGGCACCTCGCGCATGTTCCGCTGCACGCTCAACCCAGTGAGCCGCGTGTGGGGAAGCATGGCGGCAGAGCCCAAGATCCTAGGTCAGCTCCTCTTGTCTGGGGGACGGGAGAGCGAAAGGTTGATCACCCAACCTGGAAACCTTGTCGTCCCAAGTGTGGTGACGCAAATTGCATCCGCGGCAGGCGATCCAGGTTGACGGTATTTCGCAGATCTGTTGACAAAAGTGCAAACTCCTCGACAGCTCGCTACCTGCCGTCCTGTAGGGGGAGCTACATTCAGCAAAGTCAGCAGAGCACTCTTGCCGCCTATTGGTTCCGCGCGTTGGTGGGTTGGGCGGGGTCGTGTATTTTTGGAAAACACTATGCCTGTCAAGTTGGGTAGCGAAAGCAGCACGGGGACCCACGGGTTGGGGGAGATGGTTTGATGTGGGGGAGGAAGGTAACGGCGAACAACTTCACTATTCACTAGTCACCTCTCCCAAGCTTTGGCAGCCGCTAAATTCAGCCCCAAACACCCAAACACGAACGGCTGGCACCAACCATGATCCTCCAGGCTTGCGAGATCCATCGCAAACGTCTTCGGCCTGTGCGGGTGGCAGGTGGGGCATCTCTGGTTCGTTGGATGGTCAAGCGGTAGGTAAGATTATGACTGTGCTCCTTGAAATTTCCAGCGCCGGCATCTGCTGCAGCCATGGCACATTTCATTATCGTGCCATGGATCGCCGATAACAGCAAGCCACAATCTTTGCTGGTGGAAACAGCGACTGGGAAGTCCGGGCTGCACGTCAAAGTGGATGCATTTTGCAGCGCTGCATTCCCTCGCATCGTCTCGCTCTGTATCTCCATTGCAAGGGCATGTTGCTACATCGGCATTTCTGATATGGGTTCGAGTCCACAATTACCCGCGCCGAATGCCAAATTGAAGCGATACCGACAGGGCAGAGACGAGCGCGCCAAGGGCGCTGTTCTATTGCCTTTCTTTGTGACAGGTTGCCTTCGGAAACAATGGGACTTGACGGGTGATGCGACATGGGTTTAGCGAAAAAACAACACAACCCCCTTTTCGTCGCTCGGGCTGTTCAGCTGCAACAAGCCACGTCGACTGCGACGCTGCGCGGCAGGACCACGATGGTTTCCTTGGCTGCACCGATCCTGTTGTCGACCAGCTTCCAATCTCAGACTTTTGCTGACCCCTTCCTCGCTCATACGAGAGCCCTACAGCAACACGAGCTCGGCAGGCTCCGATCTGATGAACCGGCCTAGAAGACCATTTGGGGCAAGCAATCTGCAAAAGAGCCAGTCGATGCCAAGGTTCTCCACTAGGCCCGCCGCGTACACGGCTCACGAGTAGAGGGAGCTCGTCCTTGGGTCCCAGTCTAGTCTGACTCGACCGCCAAATTAACTCGACCGGTTGGGCACAAGCCACAGCCAGATCTCCAAGACGGCCAAATCCCCGCCAAGCGAGTGCCGATGGCCCAAGAGGAGGATGGCATCTTGTCCCTCCCGTCTCCTGCAGACACCGTAGACATCACACGTGTGTCTCCTAGGGCCCAACGCCCCATACCTCTCGTCGTGAAGTCTGTCAGCCAAGCCAATAACCCTGACAGAAGGTCCAACATCGTGACCATGTATCCCATCACACACATCGTGTTCCCGTGTCCTGCTCTTCCGCCTGCAGCCTGACCGCAACATTCTCTTACCAGACTATCGATCTCGGTTACGCCATTGGGCGGTTATCCGTGCTTCCGGTGAAGTCCTCTAATCTCAGTCGCATACAGATGGTCACGATGTGGGCACGCTGCGCACGTCAGGGGAGGTAGAGCAGGCCTGACCGACTAGGAAGCCCTAGGCGAGGGTGGGATTGGGAGGTGAGAAAAACACCAAGATGATACCATCTACGCCGAGGCTCATTCCACCTTGTGATCTAACTTTGGTCATCTCGCTAGATATCATGTTTCTATAAAGGTGGTCATTCATCCCCTCCTCTTCGTTCTGTCTCTCCATCTCGCATCAGGGCAGCGGGAAGCACCCAGCCTTTTTCTACATTCGTTACTCTTCTCTTCTTCACATTCATTCAATAGCTAGCCCAGACACTCGTTTCATCATGAAGTTTCTCACGGGCGCTGTCGCCCTCGTCGCGGGCTTCCTCGCCCCGACCACGGTTCTGGCAGCTCCATCGGCTGACCCGACGCTGAGAGAGGTCGAGCTCGAGATCAGAGATGGTATTGAGTCTCGCGCCCCTCCCACGTGTCACAGCGCCAGCAACCGGGCATGCTGGACGACAGGCTTCAACATCAACACCGATTATGAGACCACGGCACCTCCCCCGGGTCAGACTCGGAAGTACACTCTCAACATTACCGAGCATGACAACTGGCAAGGTCCCGATGGCGTTGTCAAGCAGAAGGTTATGCTGATCAACGGTAAGTTCCGCTCTCTGCCGTCCAGAAATCAAAGCTGGTATAAGACGCTGATAAATCAATAACAGGAAAAATCTTGGGTAATACTTTCCCAATTTATGGACCACTCGGAAAATACATACTTACCCCTTAATAGGTCCCACTATTGTTGCCGACTGGGGTGATTGGATCGAAGTCACGGTCATCAACAGCCTCCGAGCCAATGGAACATCGATCCACTGGCATGGTTTCCATCAGAAGGGCACACAGCTTCGTATGTTGACACTTGACTTTGACTCCTTTACCGGCAGCAACGCTAACATAGACAGACGATGGTGCCAACGGTGTTACGGAGTGCCCCATCGCCCCTGGTCGCTCCTTCAAGTACCGGTTCCGTGCTGAGCAGTACGGCACCTCGTGGTACCACTCCCACTTCTCAGCACAATACGGCAACGGTGTCGTCGGCACTATCCTGATCAACGGGCCTGCTTCGCTCCCGTATGAGGTTGACCTCGGTGTCTTCCCCATCAGCGATTACTACTACAAGACGGCAGATCAGATCGTCGAGGACACGCGTGTTGGTGGCCCCCCCGCTGCTGACAACATCCTCTTCAATGGTACGGCAAAGCACCCCACCAGCGGTGCCGGCTCGTACGCCGAGGTTGTCCTCCAGCCCGGCAAGCGCCATCGTCTTCGCCTCATCAATACCTCGGCCGATACCAACTTCCAACTATCGCTCGTGGGCCATCAGATGACCATTATCGCTTCCGACTTTGTCCCTGTCAATGCCATGACGGTGCAGTCCGTCTTCCTCGGCATTGGCCAGCGCTTCGATGTGACGATTGACGGCTCTGCCACCCCAGGTAACTATTGGTTCAACGTCACGTTTGGTGGTCAGAACCTATGCGGCCGCAGCAACAATCCCTTTCCCGCGGCCATCTTCCACTATGCTAATGCCCCTGCTGGCCTCCCAACCAACCCTGGCACGCGCCCGACTGACTTCCAGTGCAATGACATTCTCAATCTGAGTCCTGTGGTCCAGCGCACCGTCCCCGTCAGCGGGTTCACCAGGGCGCCAGGCAATACCATCCCTGTCCACCTCGACACGTCGAGCCCCCCGCTTCTCGTCTGGAAGGTCAATGGCTCCTCAATCAACGTCAACTGGGAGAAGCCCGTGGCTCAATACGTAATGGAAGGGAACACATCGTACCCAGTCTCGGACAACCTCATCCACGTCAACGCTGTCAACCAGTGGACCTACTGGCTCATCGAGAACGATCCGGATGGAGGCTTCTCCCTTGCGCACCCTTTTCATCTCCACGGCCACGACGCAAGTCTCCGATTTCTCTTCATTTTTAAGCTCCTGGCCGCTTCGCGAAGTTGTGGTTGTGGTGTTGAAGGCATTCGGACGGGCTTTGGGCTTTGGTGGACCCTACCCAGCTGATTGGGTTGGGTCACCGCCCTACTCATGGTCTGAGTGGTCTGTGCGAGTCTGCCTTCTTCGCCCGCGCAGCTGCGATTCTTCAAAGTCCAATTCATTACCTGAGGCCAAACCAAGCATGCTAACTATCTCTTCCACAGTTTGTCGTCCTCGGCCGCTCTCCCGATGCCACCCCGGCTTCCCAGACTCGCTATGTCTTCGACCAGGCGCAGGACATCTTCCGTCTGAGCGGACAGAACCCCGTGCGCCGTGACGTCACCATGCTCCCCGCGCGCGGGTGGATCGTCATCGCCTTCAAGACCAACAACCCCGGCGCCTGGCTCATGCACTGCCATATCGCCTGGCACGTGTCGCACGGTCTGTCGGTTGACTTCCTCGAGCGCGCCGTCGATTTCCGTAACTCGATCTCGACCGTCGACAGGAACGCCTTCAACGACAACTGCAATGCCTGGAGGGCCTATGCCCCGACCAGCCCCTTCCCCAAGGCCGATTCCGGTCTGAAGATGAGGCAGTTGGCCGACCTCAAGCTTCTCTCTTGATTTTGAGAAGTGATGAGAGGTTTCTCCGAACAGAGTCAGCATGGGTGGGAATCTCGTACTGAGTCTTGTCTCGGAGCTTTGTTTCTAACACTCGTTTCAAACATGTTACCGAAGTGATCTTTTTTTTCTCTCTTCTGATCTCTTCGCATCACTCTTCTTCTTCTTCAAGGGGACGTTTTACCTTTTTTTGTGGACTTTTTATGTTTGGTGATAACAAACAGTTGGGACCTGATGATCTTGGATATGGCTCGTGGGTGGGATGGTCTTGGACATGATGGATGGGATGGACTCTTTGCATGAAAAGGAAACAATTGAGGCGATTATGACTTGACTGATACACATTTGCACTTGTTTACTATACGTGTTGGCATGCTGGTGACTCCTTGTCGTGATATGACATGATATGACACCACGACCAACTTGATGACTCCTTGATTTGATGCGAGAGTGTGTGATGTGACATGACTGTTCCAAAGAAGACCGATGCGTTTGCACTGATTCACGACATGTGTTGCCATGCTAGTTCCAATGACTCCTTAACGTGATATGACATTGGCGTGACTACCTACCTAGCTGATGACTTCTCGGTGGATGCAAGAGTGTGATGTAATGTGACATGACTGTTCCTCTAATGACCTACGACTTGATTGATACACATTTACACTTGCAAGAATTGTTCAGCAGAACTACGCGTCTTGGCATTCCAATGACTGACTCCTTGGTATGATGCAAGTGTATAATGTGATTTGACATGACTGTTTTGTTCTGTTATGTTCTGTTCTATTCCAGTGACTGGGACCATGGCCAGGCAGGTATGTCATTGCCATTTATGACTCCTCTGTTACGGGGTGATAGGGCTGTGTAGGTGTATTTAAGAACCCCGGATTCTCTCCTTCTCATTCAGATTCTTCAGCTCAAGTACCTACCTCTCAACAGGCCTTGTCCAGACTTGGACCATGTGCTTGGAGAGATGCCCCCCGAATTCTTCTTCCCTGCTCTATCAGCAGCGATGACTATGGAAATAATACCGCTCTGCCAGTGTCAATGGCCCATGATCGTACCAATACATACTGCCAGCAATGCCGGTCTCGCCGCGCCGATGCCGGTGCCAACACTCTTTCCCTTTTCCGCTCACACCTGTACCATCATCAATCTAAAAGACCGCACATGGCAAGAATAACCACATCCGACCCCTCCTCTGCATTCACGTCCCCAACATAGCCAAGCTTGCCTGACCCGACATTCGCAAACACGACCGCAGCTTCATTCGAAAACCCCGTCTCGGCATACCAAACCGCCGATTCTTCCACATTCTTCACGAAGAGCGCCTTCTGGCTGTACGCAGAGGGGAGCTGACTTGACAAGCTCCCGCCGACTGCATTGCGGCGCAAAGTGACGGTGCTCCGATGATATGATCCCGATTTCCATGGAAGGCCAACCACAGCAAAAACGCGATTGAACTCTCCTACATTCACAGAACTGCTGAAGCTACCCGCCAGCACAACAGTAGCACCCTCGCGGAGGTGGTCAATAACACGTTCAAAGACCTTACGTTGGCGTGCAAGGCCTCCGTCGACAACGAGGATAACGGAAGGAGGCGGCTCCCGGTTCAGCATGGTTAGAGCAGCTTCAGGCGTCGTGGCCCGCTCCATTCGGGCCTTTGCAGTGATTCGAGAAGTAAGACTCCGGTAGATGTCGTCGAATAGCGTCTCATGCTCGAGACATAGAGTAAGGATATGCGGGCTAGGTGCAGCTTCTGCGGCCCCGGCTGCGGAAGTGGAAGGCGATCCGATAAAGACATCTCTGAACTTGGTCACGGCTTCCCTTTGGGCTGCCTGCTTCGCTGCTGTGTCAGCAAGCGCGTTAAGCTCCCTCGGGATTCTCCAAAGCGCAACGTCCAGCCCGTGCTCTCTCCACCTTTCCACCTCACCGAGCAACAGCTCCCACAGATCTTTATTCTTAACATCGTCACCGGTACGAGTCTTCCAGTTTTTGCGGATCCAGCTTTTAGCCCAGCCGGTGGCACCATCAACAACATAGGCCGAGTCAGTTGCGACGATGATGCTGTTGTAGCCCTCGCCTCGCCAGTCGCACATGCGAAGCGCGGCGATAGTCGCTCGCAGTTCAGCCCGGTTGCTGGTAGTCCTGCTGTGATCCCCGAAAGGGCCAGTGCTCTCGAGGCTGCCGGACACAATGTTACCAGGGCCGTACACAACCGCCCAGCCTCCCAGAGGTTCTGGTTGCCCGTTGTTCGGACACGCGCCGTCGACATACGCCAGGGCCTTTTTCTTATTACTAGGGGAGACAAAACGGGCGCCCTGACCCCGTCCAGCGAGAAGAAAATCGGAGGGAGAGGAGGCTGGCGCTGAGGGTTTGAAAGCTGATGGGAACGCCTTTCCCGTACCCCGTCGTTTCTCTAGGCTTTCCGTACCTGACGCCCGAGCGCTGCGCGTTCCAGTGATGCTGGTCGGGCTTTTATAGATTGGGGCGAGCGAGGCGGTATCCGAATCGACCATCAGGATGGCATCTTCGATGCCTTGCCAGGCAGGCCTGCATTGATATAGAACCAGGTTTGCCTCATCCTTGTCACCTCGGCGATAGGATGAGGGCGGAGTTGGAGTCACGGCTCCTTCGTCTACCAAGGCTGGCCAGAAGTGAGGATTTGTGTCGTGCACAACTCGGCACAGCGTCTCGTACTGGCGTTTTAAGGTTTCGACTTTCTGTGAAATGCCCATGCCCAAGCGTTCAGCCTTGAATCGTGCTAGCCTCCCAATAGGCCGATCGGTGAAATCAAACGATCCATCGTGGGTTTCGTAGGCATCAAGATCGAGGTAGAGGCTCAATTTCACAAGGGTGAGAATAACAAGGTGGGCGAGGCTTGTACCCTTTGAACAAAAAATATCTATGGGCTCAAAGACGTCAGCATTGCGGATGTTGAGGAATGGCTGCGTCGTATCACTCCAGTCATAATCTCGGTCGCGCCCCACGATGGCCCACCACCTGAGAAAGTCATAACACTCTTGCGTACGATCGAGCTGCAATAGGATGCCGGGGATGATATTTCGAACGCCCAAGGCATCCCTTCGGTCGAGGCGCAGCACGCTCATAAACTGCTTGAGAGCGTCCTGGATGGCGGCTGAGGTGCCAACTCTGAGAAGCGTATCGGCGGCGGCAAAGCGTGCCCGTATGTGTTCCCGTGTGCCTGATGTATCCTGGGAGGTTCCAACCTATACGGTACATTAGTCACTCTGATGTTACTTTGAGGGTAAAAGATGGAGAATAGCAATAGGGAACAGGCTTTCTACTCACGCGATTGGTGTCGCTGCCTGAAGCGGGCTCAAGGTTGGCATAACCCGTGTACGTAATCTCCATGGTAGCAGACGTTAACGTTTGCAGTCAGCTGGGCATCAGCGTCGGTCGTAAAAGCTGGCTTGGCGCTGGGACGCTTGTGAAGGTGAATTAAATTCGTCCAGGGACTAGGGCATGCAGAGCGGTGATGAAGATTGTAGCAAAGTGGTTGGGCACTCGGCGAAGTAACAGGCCTCATGAAATTTGCAGCCTCAGGCAGAAAACACATGACACCCGAAAGCAGCCTTTGAGACAAAGGCCCGTCTCTTCTCAGCGAGACATGGACAAGGGTGGTATGTCGCCCCATTCCAGACAGGCAACCCTGCTTGCATTTTAAGGGCACTTGCAGAAAAGGGGCCCCGGATCCAAGGCTTGGCAACGACTTGAACACAACAAATAACATTAAAAGAAGCAATTAACTACAAACTCGACTACTACAACTTCTTTTCGAGGTGCTGGCAATGGCTGGAGATTGACTGCTTTAAACGCTGAGAAAAGTGGAAACTAACCTGGCTTTTATCGGTGCAAACAGAATTAGGGGCGTTGCTGTTGCATCAAGGGTGTCGTCTGGCCTATGTCACTATTATAGCTGCAAGCTACCATCATTGCTCCATTTCAGCCGTTTCGCCCGCTCGCTGCAAGAATCGATCGCTCATCTTGACTCCATCGTCATGCAGCATACCATAGTTCTCTTGCCAGCTTAATACTTGCGATGGATGCTCTTCGCGTGGATGCTCTTCGCTCGTAGGGCGTAGGGGACTCGGGCCAGCTTCCCGCCCATTCTCTGTTGTTTCCTGTCAGCCACTAGCCAGCCCGTATCCAAACATAGAGAGTGCGCGCACCGCCGATGGCATCTTGGGAACCCGTTGACCTGTCATGCGCCAGATGGCTAGACCGCCGAGGCCACCAAGGAGAAAAGGTGTCGCAGCCATGGCAACCGACTCGGCCCACCTCTTCGGTGTCCATGCAAGGCGCGCAGTGGCTGCCGATGCGGCATCCATGAGGCGCGCTGTAGCTGCCTCGTCGAAGTCGCCCTTCGCCTTTACGCTGGCGTGGTCTGTTTGGGCTACGATGATGACATGCTCACCGACCGCGGCGGGCGCATCTGCGACGGCGTTATCTGCGATGGTGTTATTAGCAACAAAGCCAATAGCAAAACGTCAAATAAAGCATACACTGGAAAATGCCATTGATATTGGCAGCGATCTCGTCTTGTTCCTTGGTGGCAGAGAGGTGCTCGTCATGCTGCTCGTGGGTGTCGCGAGGAGGAGGAGAGACGCGATTGCTGGCGGAGGAAGGAGCCATTTTGAAAAGTCCACCAGGGCAACGATATCGCCGTGTGAACAGTAGCTGGGCTGGTCTCGGCGACGCGGCTTGTGCTGTTGCGGGGAGGAGGCAAAGAGGGGGTCAAGAAGAGCAGACCATGCTGCACGTGAAAGAGTGAATGTGATGCAAAAGAGTGAATTGAAGGTGAAAGAATAAGGGCCCACCTTCTGTCGCCCTCTCCTTCCACGTCATGCTCAACTGTGGGTCATCGGACGATCTGTATTGGACTTGGCCAGGGGCCAACTGCTACGACTGCTGTCTGCGTAACAACCCCCGTGTATCAAGACGAGTGTCCTCGATTCATTGGGGACGCCGCAGTTGACTTCAAGCCCACAAGAAGGAAAGTGATGGTTTTGAGACAGAAATTTCCCAGCGTGCAAACGAGGGAGACAATTTGTGTGGGTCGTTGCCCCGAGAAGCGTACCTTCCAGAACAATTCCCAAACTGCTCTAGCATTTTCAGCTCCATGTCCCCATGGTATTTTCGTCGCTAATTCGTCGCTGACTTTTCCACGCGCTGCGAGCACAGAAACTGAGCCCAAAATTTAGCACCACACACAGATTGCGCACCAAATTGAAGCATGAATATCGCCCGCGCAACAATTCTCCCTCCCAACACCCCCAATTGCAAGCGGGCCGAATCCAACAATCTACCAATCAATAAGTTTGAGCACACCCTCGACGGAAATACTTCTTAACGGCAAAGAATCGACGGTCAAGTCAAGCACCCGCGACATACAGCTTGAAAAGGTCTTCAAAGCCGACAACATGGATCCTCTCCAAGCTGGCTGGCCGCGCTACATGGGTGGACAAATCTTCGTCGCCAGTTCTTGCCACTGTTGGCCCGCCAACGGGACTATTTGGCAAGATACCTGCAGAGGCTCGGCTCCAAATCTACAATGAGCTTTTCGCTCCATCGAGCCAATGGAACTCGACTGGCAAAGGCCGAAGCTGCATCCAACATCATATCCACTTGCAAGGCCATCTTTTGCGAAACCCACCCCGTTCTCTATGGCGATAACACATTCGTAATTCGATTGTTCAGCCTTCAACCAAGACTGCGGGGTTTTGCTTTTCCTCCTGTCTATCCAAAGAGAAAACCCCCCCTAGCTACCCTTCAACACCTGCCCCAAATCCGATCACTCACCATCCGCTTTGACATGGAGAAGGTGTAACAACGTTTTGGTCGGAATCCACGGGCGTTGATATTGTTGAGAAATTACGCGCATACCTTGGCGGTGGAGTTCGTAGTGTCACCAACTTCCAGATCCAAAACCTCCCCAAGAGACTGCTGAGGCCCTCCACCTCGACATGACAAGTTCAAAACCAGTGAGCAGGATTCTGCTGATGTTTTGGGCCCTCTTTCGAATCCACGAGAAAATCTATCCGTTGGAGAACCCCTTCTACCAATGGAGGTTTCATTAAATGTATGGCGGCAATCTGGGAAACCTCGATTCGGCAGCCCGAGGCTTGGAAAAAACAACATGGAGCAGTTCCGGCTGACGCGGCGGCGCCTCATGCAAAACATTGAGCTGTTTGGGTACGGAACTTCAGCCCACGACATGGAAGATGTTTACAAGCATGATCCGGACGAGTGGAAAATGGATCTGGTAGACACCATGCGGCTATATCGTCAAGAGAAAGAGAAGAAAGCCAAAGAGAAGAAAGCCAAAGAGAAGGAGAAGCAGGCCAAAAAACGAGAGATGGAAGCCAGGGAAAGGGAGGCGGAAGAGAAGGAGGCCAAGGAGGAGAAGGCCAAGGAGAAGAAGGCCAAGGGTGGAGAGAAGAGTAGCCCCTGATGCCTCACACACCCTGCTCACACAGGAACTCATCTTCGGCCTAACAGATGGCGCACGATCATGAACCTGTATCAGCCACACCAGTCCTGATACCGAGATGTTTTCCTGACTCATTTCACTAGAAGGATCTAGTCCTTATATCTGGTCTGTTTTCCTGACTTGTTTCGCTAGAAGGTCCAAGTCCTGATATCTAGTCTTTTTTTCCCAGCTCGTTTCACTAGAGGGACCCAGTCCTGATATATAGATCTTTTTTCCCGGCTCGTTTTCACTAGAAGGAGAGCATAGAGCTGCCCTTAGATACAGTCAAGAATCGAAGCTTTTGCACTGCGCTTACCCTTGCATCCTATTTGTCTCTTGTCCCTTTCGAAAAGAGATATTTAGAACTCGAGAGAGTTTCGAATCGTCTGTTTTAGTTGAGCGAAGGCCTCGTGGGAATGAACTAGTTTCTTTTTTTTTTTTGACTCAAATTCTTCTGGAGGTACTGCAAATCCTAATCAGCCCAATTATCAGTACAATCTGAGTTAATCTCCTCCTTGAGCGAGGATCAAGACGTCAAGGTCTGCGAGTCACTTTCTCCGCCACCCTGCTGTTGCTGCTGTGTTTGATTCCCCGTATTTCTTCTACCCTCCCTTTTTCTCTCTTTTCTTTTTCTTTCTTTCCGACCGGCCAAGAAGCCCTTGACGACCATGCCAATCCACCCGTTCTTTTCTTCGAGACCAACCAGAACCCGCGAGACGCCTTGGTCGCGCATTTTTCGCCGGATCAAAATGTCTCGGGATTTTTGGTCCCGGAACCAGCTCTCCATTTGTATCTCCTCCATTCCCATCCCTGTCCCTGTCCCCATCTCCGTTCCCGTGTCCGTGCCCGTGTCCTGTCTGTTAAGGTCGCGTCCGCCGGGTCCACCGTGTCCGGGAGCACCGCGAGACGGAAACTGTGACGGAGACTGAAACGGAGACTGATACTGGAACGGAGACTGAGAGTAAGGCTGAGAAAGAGAAAGACTCTGAAACTGCGCGACAACATGCCACGCGTTTCCCAGCAAAGTATATTCCGTGCCTCCCCAAAAGGCCACAACCGTCGCAAGCACCACCAGGATATGTATCCCGACCAACACCATTGTTATGGTGAAAAATGTTTTTCCGACAGGCCGGAGCACGGGAACGTCGTAGGACATGTTGGCGGGCATTGCGAGACTAAAAAATTCGAGCTGGTCGTAGTAGATTTGCGAGCTCATCATTGTTATCAGCCCTTGCATCGCCAGGGCCGCGTTGCCCGTAGTAGACTGAAAAATGTCGTTTACGACGGCCGCGCGCGTCGTGTGCAGATAGGTAATGTTGGTGTGCAGTTGGCACTGCGGACATTCGCACGTCGAACAGAGGATCAGCGTCCGGTCCGAGTCTTTGACAAAGACGTCGAGATTCACAGATAAATCCCGGGGCTTGGCGGCGTCCCGACGCGTGTATGCCCCTTCGGTGTTGTAGCCTATCCAGGAATCCAAGGAATTCATGGAAAGGATTCCTCTGTTGTGCTGCTCGTGGTGATGACCCGAAGGGTCGGTGGTGATGATTTGTTGCCGAACCGATTCCGTGACAAAAGTCTCGTTGGAAGAAACCCATGAAACAGTAGGCTCAAAGATATTAGTAGTATCAGCATTATTAGAGATAGTAGAGGAGGCGCTAATAACGGCATTGATATGATCCATGGAGGAATGACACAGAGACATGGCGAATCCAATGGAAGGACTATTCGTCGACTTGAGATACAACCATTCCTTATCTTCTCTTTCAGACACAAGGTCCAGTAATGTCCACGAGTTGGTTGGAGAACGGTCAGTTTGGTTCTGACGAAATAAACTCCAGTTATCCACGGATCCCGTGGCGTTGATGAGAAGAAATGAATCCCGCCGGCCATAGCCACGTACGGATTCTGGTGGTTCCGCCGGCGGGAACGGCTCCATGGCCGAGATTAGTCCAAAGTTGTTCTTCTTGACATTGGCGGGGATGCAGAGAGATATAGGCCACTCGCCCCGGTCGTATGCGGGTATCCCAAACGTGCAGTTGAGATTCAGAGAGGCGGTTCCGTTGAAACGCGAGGCGGTGCGCGAGGTTCCCACCCTTCCCGACAGAAACGGTCGCAGTTTGCCATCGGCGTGAGTCCAGAAACGAAAGCTGGTCTTGGACGGGTCGGGTCTCATGCATACCACTCTGGTGTCAAACAGGGTCGCTGGACCAGAGTAGTCTCTCAGCTGCGTCCGTTCGTTCTGGGATGCGATGGGTAGAAAAGCCCGCATCGCCAAACCCGTGTCGACAACCCCATCCCCGACATCAGCCCGGGATGGCTTCTCGGTGTATTCTGCGAAGACGGGAAATATGGGGCTGCTGTACAAGTGGTGTCCCGACATGGTAGACCTGGCGCCGGCGAGGATGGTGGATTTGTTCTTGTTGGGCTCCAGGTTATGTGCGTTGCTCTGGGTATACAACACGGACGTCTCCCCGCTTGCTACACGGACAAAACCCGAAGACACATCCGAGAGCAGCGCCGTCGATGTGAACTGCAGGCAGATCGACGTAATGGCCAGCAGCGACGTCGGTATGACGAGCACGAGCCCGCGGACACTTGTGCCGATAGGCCACAGGCGGAAAAGCAAGCCGAGCGGGCCGCTGTTCTGGAAGCGCATCATGGAGAGCGCCGCCGTGTTGGGAAGCGGGGACTGTCCGTGTTCCAGCGCCAAGGCGGCGATCATGGAAACGCAGTCAACCAGCTGCATCGCCACGGTTGTGCGAATCGCCAGCGAGAGGATGGTAACCGTCCGGATCAGCCATCCGTCGAGGAGAATTGTTCTCCAGATGGCACTGCGCGAGTCACCGAACCAGAGGAAGCCGAGGAAGGACGACACGGCGAGGAGGAGCAGGATTCCCCCAAAGAGGATGATGAGGTGATGAAATTCTAGCCTGGCTGCCATTTTCTCTCTCTCTCTCTCTCTCTCTCTGAACTAGACTTTTGGTTGGAGTTACCGGTAAAGCGGACTGATCAATGTCATGGCGATAGCAAGAAAGGTTCTGTGTATGTAGGTATGTACTTCAAAGAACAAGACAGGTATGCACAGCGACCCTACCCTACCACCCGAAAAGAAACCAGCGATCGTCGTCGCTTCTAAAGAAAGCTGAGCCCCATTCAATTCCATTCATGGAATTCAATTCTTTTCCAAAGTGGTGCATGGCGGATATTAACAATGATTGGTTCGTACAACATTACCCTTTAGCCTGTTTTGCCAAGAGAAACCTCCCTACCTAGGTAAAGAACATGTCCGGCATTCATTCATTCATTCATTCCATGGTAAGAACAAATTATCTTTGCATGGATAGTACATGTACAGCAGTGATGACCATGGCCGTGGGCATGGGCATAGGCATGGTTAACTCTACCACCAAAGTCCAGTCTTTTTTTAAGTTCTTGACCCGGTGAGTCGGTGAGTCCGTTGAGTGTACTATCCCATCAAAACTCGTGATTTTAGATTGTCTTACATAACTATGTTAGTTTACAAAATAGACTAGGTAAACTGGACTCTCGCCACTTTCCTGCCTACCCGTAACTAACTCGGAGAAATAACCTCCCGTTTAGTTTCATCTAGTCTCTTCCCCTCCCTTGCCTTCAAGCGTTCCCTTGCCTTACCATCCCTTTTGCTTATGCTGCACTGCATAGAGGGTCATCACGCCCTCTCTCCCTCTCTCTTTACGACTACTACACCATCAATACGTGCCGCTGTACGTGCCGCTGTACGTGCCGCTGTACGTACCGGTAGTCGCAGTCGCGATCGCGGTCGCAGTCGTAGTCGTAGGCACAACAGGGCAGGCACGACGCGACACGACAGAAAGGACACGACAGGTCCTACGAGTTCCATTTTCCATTTGAGCTTCCTTGGGACACCCACCACCACGACCGTATATCTATGTAGTACATATATATGTAGGGGCGGGGCGGGGGGTCCGCAGCGGCAAAAAAGCGGTAAAAGCCGGGATCGACATTGGGCCGCAGCTGGGAGGTAGCCTTGGCTGCCATTCTGTGCTGTTTCCGGGGCTCGGTGAGAGAGTGGAACCGGATTGAAGGGCGGCAATTTTAGAGCTCTATACCCTCTTTATACCGACTGCGGGACGAGGCGAACTCCAACGTCCATAGCAAGGGGAGACTTGAGCCAAAGAGGGTCGGTCGCGTGATCTCATTCGAGCGTTGTTACTACGCGGCTCGTTCCGTGATGTTTCCCATCAATCCCTGTGTCTCTGTGAGCTGCACATATGTGTATGGATTACCTGTACTGGATGGATCCAGCCCACTGAGACTCGATATCAACGTCCATAGTTTGCTTCAATCATCAGGAAATGACCGTGTCCACCTCACTTAGTTACATCCCCTCAGAGGCTCAGACCAGCCACACCCATGGCAACCTCTCACACCAACTGACATCACAGTCAAGATGATGTTCAAGTTCACCAAATAACTGACTTGGACAGTGGAGCTCCCCCTTCCCCACCGCAGAGCCGCAATCTCCACCAGGGCAGTGCCACAATGTTTGCGACGTGCATCCGATATCCGAGTGCCGATCGACGGATACAGAGCAGACGCGCGCAACAGTTGAAAAGCGGTGAACCATTGATGTGTTTGTTCACAGAAGCAAACATGTCCTGATCCGCTTGTCGTGTGAGACGTGATCAAACTTTGCGTGCTGACCGCTTGTCCGTCGGACCCTCTTGCTTCTGTCAACTCCGTAGGTATTGACTGACTGCCAATTCCATCACCACCCATCGCACTCAAGGTCAAAACCACTTTTCGCCATCACGTGCAAACCACCGTCAACACGAGGGAATGTGGGCAAAAAAGCCAAGCGGCACTAGACACTCAACTCTTGGCTGCATTACGCCCAGGGATTTTGCTTTTTCCTTTTTTCCTTTTTGTGCTGACTGTGCTTGCTGTATGTCGTTTGGTTCGAATCCTGGCGCGTCGTGTTACAGTGGGAACATCTCACTTCAATGCCAATCCATCACACCCACAGCATCACATCAGGGTCTGGTGCGCGCTGGGCTGGGCATATAGAAAAAACGAACGAGAGTTTTGCGCGCGCGCGCACAGAATGATGACGGCATACCACACACAGTGTGGAGTTGGGTGCGTGCGTCCGACGTCGCGTGCGGCAACTTCCCCGGACTGAGTTCGACCGGGGACCGGGGGCTCTCGGACCCTTTTCTTCAGTGGCGGCGATGATGGTATCCCTTGTGGCCGAACCTCGTGAGAGGTCACGATTTGGCTGATTTGGCAGAGTCTGGTTCTGGTCAAAGCCAATGCACTCCTCAGGGGGCGAACAGCACGCTATCTCCAAAGCCGGGAACGGCTCCCGCTTCTTTGTCCTCTCATCTGCCGCTGCATGTGCAGCCCAAGAAAGTCTTGTCCGTTGCAGCGCAGTGAAGTGAGGGGAGTTGCAGGGAGAGAGATAACAGACCCTTATCTCACGTCAGCCCTTCACTTTCCCTCGCCGTGTGGCCGTCTAGAGTCTGTCGTATGTAAACGGCCAAAGGAAGCGACAACGTTAAACCCTCTGGAGAATTGTGCATTTGCGCCAATTACAGCGAAATTAAAACAGTCCTCTATCGATTTTCAACGCCGGAGCTGGAGTTGCGATGAGAGTTGTGAGCCCAGACTGCGACTCGGGGCGGGTGTTGGCCTGTTCCATCCCGGTGCAGAGCGTAAGAGCACAGACAGTCAGCGCAATGCCAGAATGCATGAGTGCAAAGTTGCTTTTATTCCCATCTTGGTGTGTTGGTTCCAGTCAGACGGAAACAGGCCCGTGTGCAATGGTCTGTTTATATCCGAGTTCGATGACAGAAATGAGGAAGCGCATGCCCTGCTTATGAACCATCGGCTCATGATGTTCCAGTTCGCTGTGTGCGGTTAGCCCGGCTGCTGTGGAGTCGCCCACTCCCTGAAATTGTGCACTGGCCAAACCCGGAAGGAGATTCGGTGGCATGCCCTGTCGCCCACGTGTGGTGTCCGGCGAAGCCTGTGTAACTTCCCCTATGGTGCGCATCTCCGTCGGGGGTCCCTCCGTGGCCGGAGGCAGTCCCACATCAACGTTACCCCGCAGATGAACGACGACGACGACGACGACGACGACACCAACAACTCAACAAAGAGCTTTTGGTTTCGGATTTGCCGTCTTGGCTTGACCCAGCTTGATCTTGTCTTTGGCTGCACTCTGCAGGACCTCGACCAAACTATCTCGTGATTCGAGCACTCCCACATTGGGGGGTTGCAGACTTGAAGTGGGGGAAGAAGCCCTCATTGGCCCTTGGGTGGGGGCTAGGGCGTGGCTGGCTCCGAATTGGGCTTTCCATCGCTTCCTAGGTTTTGGTCTGGTTGAGAGGACGTGTTTCAACACCACGCGGGGATCTTCCGCAACGTCACAATGACTTTTGTTTATAAAGTCGAACGACAACCGTGTCGACATGGCCTGTGGTTTGCGCGCACTGCAACGGGAACTGGCAAACATTCAACCGAATGCGCGCGCTGGTCGGCCGGGCTCTGTGCGCATGCGCCAACTGGTGGCCACTGTTCCACTGGTCCAAAGATTTCCGATCGATGTGATCGAATTGCGAACCGGCTCGGCCACCGGTGAGATGGGCGTTGCGACGCCATCCGGGGGCACCACGGTCCAAAACGGTTCTGGGGTGTGCTTCCACTGCAGCGCAACGTCGCGTCCCGCACCTCCGCGAATGCCTGTACTGCTGAGTGGGGAAAAAACGGGTGAAGGCGAAGTGTTGCGCGCGCAGACGCATCGCAGCTGGCTGACTGGCAAACTGCCTGTTCGGCTGACGCCGTGGTGTCCCGCCCCGACAAAAAACAAGTCGAGACTGAACCTTCGCGTCGTGCCTGGCTGGCGCGCTGCTATCAGTGCCAATACCTATTACACGACAGCATCCCGGCATCTCTTCGTTTCTTATCAGCAGCCTCACGTCCCCAGAGTCCCACCCCCCTCGCTAGTCTGCCTTTCTCTGTCCCGCCCCCCGCCCAACAGGGTCCAGGGCTTCAAAGCACTTTGCACCGCGCTATTCCATTTGCTGAGCTTAGGGCTGCCTGGTGCCAGTTATGAAGAGCCGTTGCACGCCGTCGATTTGCAGAAAATGGGGATACACGAATGTCACTTGGAATGTACGACTGGGCAGGCAAACGGCGATGCGTCTTCAGAGGGAGCCCAAAACGCAGGGATTGGCAGTTTGGATGACCCCCAGAGGACGTTGTCCAATCGATAACTGTCGGGCGTGCGATACGTTCGGCTGGTGACAAGGAGGAGCGAAAAAGGGATAGGTAGAGGCGGGCGCAGGGAGTCTAGGGCGATTGGCATCGCGGCCAGACCCAGCGCTGGATTCGCTGGATTCGGATGATGTGTGGCAGTTTCCGGGAGATAAGATTGGGACCCGAGCGAGCGGCTTGCTTCATACCCCGTGGGCAAAGTCGTGCAGAACGTGCAGTGGTGCAGCGAAAAAGAGGAGACTTTCCTTTTCGCCCTGGTTCATCCTGCTGCGTGCAACCGGAGTAAATAAAAGAAATGTGATTAGGTCGGCTGCCGCCACGGGGGGAACACAAGCAGAAAAAAAAAGCAAAATGCTGCAGGCGGCCACTTACTGGAGAGTAGTAATATTTCCCGTCCATCAGACACTTTTCTTTTTCGTCCCCTTGGGCCCCTTTTCCGGCCTGACTTGATCTCTCCTATCCCATCTCCACGCTGGATGTCATGTTGCAGTTGCCCTTCGTTCGAACTCACATGCCCGTCCTCGGCGCTGCGCGACTGAGCGATATTCCCCCCGCCAGATAAGCGACAGGCACCCGAGACAACGCCAACAGTCCCGCATTAATCACGACTAATCCACGCGTTCTCGTCGAAAAGTTGTCAACGGCCCGATCTCTTGTGATCCGTGCAGGGCGATCAGCAGAAGCACCGAGAACGAGGGAGACTCGGTATTTTATGTTTCTTGGTGGATTTAGATGCGCATCGGCGGCCCCCACGTCGTATGATACCATCGGAAAGAAGAGGCAAAGAAGGAAAAGAAGCGACAGTAAAAATATTTTGGTTCCGGGGATCACGATCTCCGTAACATCGCGGGCGATCATATCGGAACCACTGTTATTGACTCCTACCTGCCCAGATAAGGGATTCCGACTCGGTTTCTCGTCTTCTCGCACCTTTTCCCTTCCACTTCTTATTATCAGAAGCAACAGTCATGTCTGGACGCAGCGCATATGTGCGCAAGAAGATTACGCAGACCAAAGATGGGGAGAGAGGGCCGGGAGTGCGCAGCCGGGCCAAGTCTAGTGCCAGCTCAGACAATGCGACCATCAGCGAGTACCCTATCGACCCCATGCCGTCTCTCCGCCACGGGGACAGGGAGCGGCAACGGGATATCACAGGCGTCGGGACAACCAATGCGCGCTTTCTAAAGTTCTCTGAGCCCGCCCGCGAGAGTGAAATGCTGAGTTACCAGAACGATATGGTCGGCTATGGCAACCACAGCGGCGGCAGCCAGTCCGGCGGGTCTAGCATAGACGGGAGGAGAGACGGTACTGGTGGAGTCGGACCTTCGCACTTCAGCCGGCCGCTCGACGACTTTGCCTACGCCCGGGCCCGGAGGCCGGCTATCAAGACCGAAGATGTTTCCGGTATCGAAAAGTCAGGATTCCGCAGCATCATCGACAAGAAGAGCGACGAAGTTCGCAAAGGGCTGGCCAAAACGTTCGCCTTCAAGAAGAAAGATCGCAAGGCGCTCGAGGCCGAGAGGATGGCCGACTTCCGCCCGCAATCAGCCGCCACAGTACGGCCCCACCAGCAGGGCGGCGGCTACTCGTCGGGCGACCTCCAGGACGGTTACGAGGCCGACAACTCACCTGTCCAGTTCGCTGGTTCTTCGCAAGGAAACCCGTGGGAAGATGACTTCATGTCGCCGCCGCCTTCGTCCAAACTCCCACCGGTTCCCTCAGCGGCTGGTGCCCCACCCATCAAGCGGTGGATCGGCGCCGGTAGGCCGGTGCAGCGTTGGAACAAGTTGCGCAAGGACCCGGAATTGTGGGACCCAAATGGAGACGTGCTTGTTTTCTTTGGACACAAGGGCCAGCAGCCCCGGCCGAACCCCTCCTTCAGGTTATCGTCCCATATCATCGAGGCGACCGAATCACGGTATCTCATTACGCTTCTTCGCGAGGGTTCCACCGAGGAGGATATCCACATGCCCCCTTCGCCTGTTGGAGCCCCCCCTATGCTGCAGCGACATCCTGGAGGCCAGCACCTCCATCCCCAGGGTGGCGGGTACGGTGGGCGTGGTGGGCAGCCGACGCCGCCTGTTTCAGAGGACAATAGCTTGTGGGAGCAAGACGGGCAGATTTCGTACGAAATGTATTTCCCAACACCGTCCAACATGACCAAACTCGACCAGATACGCCACCATATCACAACTCGCAATGTGTTTGCGTTGCTTTACCACGCGTCCCTTGTCGGACTCTCACTGTACCAAGCGCTTGCCGATCTACACTCACGACTCGAGTCATACATGCCGCCTGAGGCGGACAATGTTGGCACCATCCTCAACTATCTCTCGGCTCGTGGCATTGACGATGTGCGAAACGACCCAGAGACGGCTGTTAGCATCCTAGCGTGGAGTGAAGGGTCCGAAGTGCGATGGGAGGAGGGCTGGCGCGAGAGCTTCCTCCATTGCGCGGGCATGTACGGGCAACTCGAGTTGTGCGCCGACTTCAAGAACGTGACGCCGATAACGCGGGCGCTCTTGGAGCGGGCGTGTCTCGAGACGCAACTGCGCGTGCAAGCCGCCGAGGAGCGGCTAGCGGCCTTCCAATACGCTGATATGTGGCCGACAGCTGAAGGGATTGCCACAGCTATTGCTCCGGCCAGGACAGCCGCCGAAAGGCTTCAAAAGTTCTTTGTGCAGCACTACACTCGTGAATTTGGTCGATGGCCACCGCTTCCGATGCCTACGGGGCACGAGCCACCGTCCATTGGCATGGCACACAGCGGCGCGCCCGACGGCGAGGAAGACACATGGTTGACCCGGACCGTTGCGCAAGCATTGCAACGTGATTTCGCGGCACTGTACGACTATCTCGTGAATCGCGATATTGTGTGGGACGAGTCCGAGGCACGCTCCAGCCGCAAGTGGATGATGGTGAGCGAGAGCGGTAATCGCGGCTTCGAGGCCGACACGGACGACCTGCCCATGACCGACATGTTAATCGGCTTCGACAACAGACTGCGTTTCCCGCATATTCCACACCCATATCCTCTCGTGCCTGAATCCATACCTCCGCCTCCACTCAACGGAGCGTCCCGTAACGGCGGTTCGAGTGGTGGCATGTTCGGAAGTAAGTCATCCAATAAGAAGAACGGTGGAAATAACTCATCGGGCAATTCCGCCGCCGCACCCAGTGCAACGCGTCCTGGCGCCGTGGAGCGTCGCATCCAGCTCGCCTACACCGAAGCGACCAACATCTGCATACTCGGCTCGGAGTTTGCCCACTCGGATCTCATCGATGCCTTTGGCAAGTTCGAGAAAGCCGACCGTATCTCTGAAGTGGACCCCTCGACAGCACGTCGTGGTCGTTGGGTTCTCATCTACGGTATCCTGCAGACATTGGCAAGCGTGTCAGTTGACGCGCCTAATGTGCGCTACCGTGACGACGTGCCATATCACCTATCACCGCGTCTCAAGGGCGCCAAAATGCCTCCGTGGAAGTCAGGCCCGTCGCACGGCAACATCAACCCGGAGGAGGCGTCCCACGAGTTGTCACATTGCTGGATGGTGCCGCGATCGTGGGGCGTGGGTAGCAGCGGGACTGGAAGCGCGGCCAACAGCGGGGCAGAGAGCTCAGCCGAGGAGGGTGCTAGTCCCATCAGTCGAGGCTACCACTTCCCTATGCCACGAGGGTCGAGCGTGACAGGCCGGTCGGCGACAGGGCACAGTGGTTATTATACCCCTGGCGGCATGACGGCGAGGTCCGTTCGGAGTGTAGCAAGCAGTAGAGCACCCTCGGTGGTGGGTGGTCCGACGTACAGTGGGGGAATGTCGTTCAGCTCAACGGGTAGTGTCATCAGTGGGTATTCCGAGAGCGATGCTGGCAGCAGCGTGCGTTCGCCACCCTCGACAACGACCTCGTCTCGGCGCACCGGCAGGTCGACCCGGGATCGCGAAAGGGCAAAAATCGCAGCGAATATGATGTTGCGGGGTATCGACCCGGTTGACGAGAACGATCGGCAAGCACCAGGCCAGACATACGCAACGTCAACGTCGAGTGGCGCGCGGAGTGATTACAAGCCAGCGCCATTGGCAAATGCGACGGTGAGTCAGCAGGGCGGATTCTTGGTGCTGGACGAGCTGGTCGACGACGCGAGAAGCTTTACGACGGCCTACACATCGAGCGGGAGGGATAGAGCTGCTCTTAGTACCGTAAGAGGCGGCAGGGGGGGTTCGAATACTCCTGGAAGCGGACCGGGCGGAGATACGTATAGACTCGGGGAGCTGGGTTTCGAAGGTCGCTCGGGAGGTAACGGTGGAGGTGTGGGGCCGATGATCCGAGATTTTGACGAGTTGAATGTGATTGACGACCATGCGCCGTGAGATGATCTTAGGGTGGGTTTCTGTGTGTTGGAACAGAGGTCAAGACCATGCAATGGTAACGGCTGCCCAATGGGGCCGCCTTTAGCAGGTTTCGGCAAAGTTTGCAGAAAATAATCTTGAAGTTTGACTGTTGACGTGTGCATGAAGCCCCGTTTGCTGTTCCGGGATCTTTTGTTCGTGCCTTGCAGCTCCCGCTCCGTCCCAACTGGGAAGGCGCCGGATGCTTGGCCAGCCACCGGCTTTTCCCGCGCCGAGTGGGGGTTTGCCGAGAATCGCGATCCCAACCCCCCGCCATTTTCGCGATGCAACCGCGCTCGACAGAATAAAAGAGATGCAAGCTTTGGTTCCTGCGTCTTTTCCCGTGTTTTGAATTTGTCAATTGCGGTGCTGCACTTCCTGTTATCCTGCAACTCCTGGTCGATCTCATTCTCTGCATCTGTTGTGCCTGATTTCTGGACGACAAGGACCCTGTCTCCCGCTCGAGAGCCCCATACTTCCGGTTTCTGGGAGCTGCCGATCAACAGGCGACGTCATCAGGGTCTGGCCAGCGCTTTGCTGCACGCGACGAACAATCCCATTATCCTCCTGCACTTCCCGATCGAGCTGAGCGACGATTCGAGCGCTGTGTCAGATACGAGTTGGCTGACGCATCGACGCAACCCACGTGCGTCTCATTCGTCCATTTTACTTGCGAAAAGTTTGGGGCGGGAGGGTGATCGGAACGGGGCAATCCCTGCTTGCCGTCGCTGGCCGGGAGACGGCAGACCAGCGCAATCACCCACACATCGAACACCCGACCCCTCCTTGTTCTCTCGAGCAAGCGTCAATCGCTGGTTAAATACGACGACAGTCAAACCGATAGATTTTTGAGCGCCTCATTGAGTGCACAGCGCGCGAACCTGTCGCCAGCTGCAAACATTGGCGCAGCAAAGCACCTAATCGATCGCTTCGGGCCAAAAATCCCTCGCAACGACTTCGCGCATTGAGCGCAGCACCAGCGCCATGTTTTTCGCAGTGTTCTTCGCCATTTGGCGGTTTATGGAGATCATTACTTTGGTATTTTCCCCTGGTGATCAGCGATACTTCGCGATTGCTAACAGCACATTGCTTGCAGATCCCAACCATGGGCATGTTGGCCTACTTCGTCCATGGATACGTCGAAAGTAACCTCCTCACCCCGAACTACATCCTGATCTTGTTCATCGTCTCGGTTCTCGGCCTCGCTTGGGCAATCTTCACGCTGTTCTCATATCACCGAAGCTCCGCCAATGCGCAGTTCGTTGCGTTTGTCGATCTCGGATTTGTCGGTGCTTTTATCGCGGGCGTCTACTACCTGAGCTTCGTCAGAAACATTGACTGCGTCAATATTACGCGGGGCTCCTCGGCTGATATAAGCTTTGGTATCTTTGGGGGTGCCCAGATCAATACGCTTAATGTCAGTGTGAACAAGACGTGCAGTATGCTCAAGGCATGCTTCGCGTTCGGTATCATGAACTGCTTCTTCTTTTTCAGCACAGCCATCCTCGCGTGGATACATGGCGGCAAGGCCGAAGCGAAGGAGAAGAAGCACCACTCGCGGGAGAGGAGTCACTCCCATCGGAGGAGCCATAGCGGGAGCCATAGCGGGAGCCACCGAAGTCGGCGAAGTTCCCACTCTCACTCGCATTCCAGGGCATATGTGTAAGATGGTGAATGTTCGGCTGGGGTGTGAAGGTGGAAAGCTTTCTGGGTGAATTGTTGATATTTCCTTGCTGTGGGGCAGTGTATATGGCGTGAGGTTCCTCTGGCCAGGCGAGCGTTGTTGATATGTTGGTTGAACTATGTGTATTTATGGAAGAGCACTTATGGAATATGGGAGACAAGTGATGAGGGTATGACGGGTATGATGCCACGACCACAGCTTTACTGTAGAGCATAGGCTGGATTCAGGCAGTAGTGTAGATACCAATTTGCAGTTTTTCCAACGCGATATTGTCTTCTGCATTGTCCATTTCTAAATTGAGCCCGGCTCCGGATTGAGTCCCAATGTCAGTTCGACATCCGTATCGAGTTCCGATATGTATTCACATTCATGGACTGTCCTCGATTATCAGGCAACACGAGGAGTCTCCCATGGATGCGACCAAGCTGGATCTATGATTCCATGACCTGCAAACTCGCTTTTGTTCCGATTTCCTGGCTCCTGCATTAATCAAGCATGTGGCTATCTATGAATCAGGAGTCAGCGGGCTCAAACGCCAGACGTGATAGCCCAACCCAAGTGGTTTGCATCAGGATACCAGACGAGTGAATTCCATCAATACGTGCAAACTGCAGGGCCAAACTTATTTTGTGTGTGAATCATACATGCATACATGTAACCGCCCTCAGTGTGATCTTCAGCGTGACATAAGTACCATGCCATTCCAGGCCAGCTTTTTCTCGAGACGCTGGACCTGCTTGTCGACAAATCTTTCACCACCTCCACCAGAAGCAGCATGCCGGCATGCCAGCATGGTGCTCTCCAGACTGTCATCGGTATTCTGCATTCGGCGGCCTGCCCCAGGCGGGGAACCGGAACCTGAACATTCTGGAGTACACATACCACCACGTATTTCCGAACGTTCAATTGTTGTTTTGCTCCCGACCGATGATGACGGCGTGGAAGTTGTCCAGGGCGGAGTCGACGAATGCATGCGGGAGTTTCGTCGTTCTCAGATACCCTCCTGCCGTCGTAACATGAGTATGGGTGGTCGGTCCTATAGTTCTACGCTATCATCATCATTATCGACTGAAGCCGGCGCGGCGGTTCATGTTCCTCGAGTTAGAACTGTTAGCCGACAGGTACCCTTCGGCAACATCGAAAGGGTCTCACGGCCACCTCCTCCGGAAGGCCAGTACCGGTGGATGGCGGACCGGGCGTCTCAGATTCGAAGTTCCTCGGTACCACCCCTGCCGCCTGTACGTCCACTCTTGAGAGAGCCACGACGGGCGACAGGGGTACGAGAACCACCACCACCCACAAGGCTGTCGACTCCAATGCGGTCGTTTTCAACACCGTCGGAACGGGTGGTACCTCGATCGTTACAAGCACCATTGCGAACACAAACCAGAGTGTCTCGACCAGCAACTAGACCTCTGACACCGCCACTCGAGGGTGAACCGTCATATCAAGAGACATCGAGTTTTGCATTACCACCGATACCGATAGTAGCGCGGAAGCCAAAGCGACTTCCACTTCCGGTATCGCCCCCGGATCTGGATCTGGATCTGGATCTTGAGAAAACTCCGTCTCCTCAGTCTCGGTCTCAGTCTCTCCCGTCACGGCCTGGATTCGGAGCTCACAGGGCATTGCGTCGCCAGCGCTGCCGCCAGCGATTCCCTTTTGAAGACCAAAGACCGCCCACAACGGCAAAATGTCGAACGGCGGCGAGAAATCGATATGAATTCCAAGATGAAGAGTCATCATCGCCGACTAGTCCCCGGCCCTGTCCCCTGCAACCCGTATTGGAAGACCGACCGTCTTCGGTAAAACCTCCAACCCCCTTACATGGTGACGGAAGCAGCCTTGCATGCACCTCATCATCGACACGCCCAGAGCTTGCCTTCCCGGCTACATCGTCTCCTCCCCCGCGGTGGCCGTCAAGACTAGGGAGATTGGCCAAACAGCAGACTGTCCGCAGTACTTCGACTGAAGTACAACTACCCTCAGAGCATTACCGGACCTCCATTACTGTTCCACGGACCGAAAGCCAAGTGGATGCGCAGACCACGGACCCGACAGAGGAAGACGAGGGAGAGATCTCGATCGCGTTGCCGGAATTGATTGAGCGTCTGCGCCGTATGCAGGATGAAGAAGAAGACATGGACATGGATATGGATGCTCAAGTGGAAGTGGATGTGGAGGAGGGCTCAAATTCCATGCCCATGTCGGAGGGCAAGAACATTGATGCGTACAAGGTCGCGGCGAGCGTGACGGATTGGTACACGGAGAAGGCGGGGTATCGAGGGCAAGGACGAGATTGATCTGGGGTTTCCGTGGCCGCGGCACTAACTATTCTATCGCTGGAGGCGGTCAAGTTTTGCAGGACTGGTTTGTTGATGAATCCGGTGCCTGACGAGGCTGGAGCTTGAGATGACAGCCTGGTTTGGGGGAGACCCTGGGTAAGAAACTCGGTGCCTGAATCCAGATGGTTCATGATTAGCGGTGCATTCGCAGCAGAATATCAACTGCCGAAGTCTGTACTAATGGCCCTCAACACAACAGGGCATGAAGCTAGTAGGATTTGGTGAAACAAGACTGTTGAAACACTCCACCAGCAGAAATAGTAGCAATATTGATCACTAGAGTTCATCTATGGACTGATTGTTCGGCTTTCGGCTCATCGACACAAGGTTGAAATTCTGGATCCACCCAGACATCCACAGGCGTGAGACGCTGGTGTTGCCGTGGATAAGCTGCAGTCATGTTAGCGCCTTCCTCTCTCGACAAATCTTTCCACCTCGAAACCCAGACTCCACCAAGACAACACGCCACGTCTCCACTCTGTGCACCTCGCGGGCCATGGCAATCACAGAAAAGCACACTACAGCCCGCCATGGGATTCTCTCTCGCCAAGAGTTGCTTCTTCCTCATGGCCGAAGAAATGGGCTCGCAGTCTAACCGAAGGAGTCAGGGGGTTGTTCGTCGACAAGATTGCCAGCCCCGTAATCGGGTTTGGCTGATGTATTTATGATCGTCTGGATCTGCACAAGATGTTCAACTGATCCTCGTCACCAGCCCAGTTTTCTTCTTCGTCACTGTACTTCTACACCTTTTCCTTCTTACCCCACCTTTTCCCTCCAGGCTGTGCCTTGGTAGATAGCTTTCGGTTCTTATCGCGACTCATATTTTTCGATTCCGTTCAACAATGTACACAACGTCTTCGTTCGTGCCGCTGGCGGCCATGCTTGGCTTTAGGCTGGCGCATGCCCATGGCGTCATTCTAGGAGCCCAAGGCCTTCCTAACTCGCCACCCTCAGTTGGATTTCAGGGTACGTCTTCCGGAGCCGGCACACCCGTGGTTTGCACTAACAAATGGTAGTGAACGATGCCATTGCCCGGAACTGCACCACCATCAGCCCATGCCAGCTAGATGCAACCATCATTCGCGATGCCGAGATCAAGGCCAACCTTGTCAACAAGTGCGGGCGAACACAGTTGGCTGGCAATATTGACATTGCCGAAAACACGGAAGCTGCTCTGACGGCAAAGGCCGTCACCCAGGTCAGGGCCGGGAGTGACGTAGTCGTGACAATCCACCAGGTCAACGCCGACGGTGCTGGCCCTTATGTTTGCGACATTGATGAGACGAGCAATTCGGGTCTCATCAGCCAAACTCTCAAGGTCACCAACAACGTGCCAGGCGTCAATGGCATCTCTCAAGCCAAGGCTCAGGATTTCAACATTACGGTCACGATGCCTTCCAACATGAAGTGTTCTGGAGCGTCGACTGGCAACATCTGCACCATCCGCTGCCGAAACAACTCCGTTGCCGGTCCATTCGGAGGTTTGACTTTCCTTCTCTCCAAGACTTGGTTGGAAGCTAACCAGATCGTGTCTAGGCTGCTTTGCTGTCCAACAGGTTGATGTGGAGCCGACCACATTTACCCCGGAGTCGATCGAAACCTTCTTGCCCATTGATGACATGTTTGACGAGATTGAAACCAACCAGAAGGATCTCCCTCTCGCGATCAAGGCAAACCAGAACGCTGGTAGCAGTGAAGCCGAGCAAAACGCGGCGGCTATCGCGGCTATCCTTGGCACCCAGACGACGACCAGCTTCCCTGTGCAGACCCCGGAGGCTGCTCTCGGTGGGGTCATTAGCACGGCGTCGGCAGCTCCGGCGGCGACGACCACTGCCGCTTTGAGGGGTGGTGGCAGAAACCGGAATGGCAACGCCGGTGGAAACGGTAATGGCAACGCTAATCGAAACGGTAACAACAATGGAAACGCCGGTGGCAATGGCAACGCCAACGCCAACAGGGCTGGCAATGGCAACAACGGTAATGGTAACGGCAAGGGTAACGGCAATAACCAACGTAATCAGCGGAGAGCCGTGGGTCCTGACCGGCGCTATGTCGTGATTGATGACGACTTGCCGTGGAGCGATTAATACCAGTAACCCGCCGGGCAGCTGCCGCCCGCAACTGCGACATGAAATGTACTGTACATATTGTTTGGAAGCGATTGAGTCGCACTATTTTGTATATGAGCCAGCGGCAATTTTGATACCCTTTTGAGGTTCTTCTGCACATGTGTTGTTGTGCATGCGTTGCTGTCTTGAATTAGAATCCTGGAGCTGCTGACGTGACCAAGCCACTTTTTTCTTTTTCTTTTTCTTTTTCTTTTGGCGCTCTGCCAACGAACTGAGTTCAGATCTCTTGAATTTACGTCTTACGCTAGAGCCAACTAGACTGGACTTAAAGAATATCATCTGTCCCCGGAAGTCCCCAACCGGCCGTGCCATCTCCAAAGACACGAACGAGCCTCCACAGACCCAAGTCGATTTTCCTCGCGGCTTTTACCAAATCCTGGTATTTTTCCGGATCCCCAAAGAGCGAGGTGACCGCCGTGGTATTTGGTGGGAACGCAGATTCTTCAAACTCATGGAGTGTTAACCAGCGTCCTCCGCTAATGTCAAACCGACTGGTTCTTCGCCAGCCTTCGAGTTTGGAAAGTTCATAAATGTAGTTCTCGCGGTACCATTCGTGGAATTTCTCCACCGTCAGGTTAGGGCCCAGATCGATGGTCTCCGTAACGAGTAGCGGACCGCGCGTATCTCCTGTACTACCACTCCGCCAGGTCTGCACATGCGGCCCCGCCGATATGGTAATGGTAATGAACTTAGAAGCTGGCCCCCCCTCGGGGAGAGAAGGGTGGTTGAGCGTGACGCGGCGGAATTCAGGGGCGTTTTGCGCAGAAACATCAGGGTATTTATATCCCACGAGAAACGGCGTTGCTCGAGTAGGATCGAGGGATTGGTACCGCCATGCAGAGGTTATCGCTCCCGGTTTGGCGCCCATCCAGTCGGGGATGTGGACTTCTTCGTACCATTTCACGTAGGCGGGGTACGGGAGCGTGGTGTTGTATTGCTACAGTTGTCAGTGTCCAGTGTTCAGCTGATATTGATGTATTCTCATCCAATGCATCACCGGAGAGGAGAGGGAACGGGCTTACCGGTAATACTCCGGAGTTTGCCAGGAAGATTCCGGGTCCGGTGAGTGCCACGGCCATTTTTCTACTTGACTAGGTCAGGTACCCGTTAGGTAGGTAGGTACGTAGTACAACGTTCAGTCTTGACGTACGTCAAAGGGTCAAGACTCAAAAACCGCAAAAAGTGGCGGCCGTTGGGATTTTGTCCTTCCCCAGTTTTGAGCGCTATGGACAGGGAAGGAAGAAGATACATTAGCCGACAAAAGAAACTATCGAATTATCCCCCTCTGCTTTGCCGCCGCCGCCGAGCTCTTGATTTTTCTATTTCCCCGTTTTTTCCTCATTTGTCTATCCCTGCGGTACTTGTACCTTGCAGGACGTTTATCCGTTCGGAAGATCTTAGTTGGGCCGTTATGGCATTCTCCCGTTCTGGCTCCGGTCAAGCGCCGAACTAAAGTCAGCCACAGCATCATCGACTTCTCTGCACTGGCTATCGTGGGTTTCATGTGACGAACAGTTTCATTTTGCCCCGTAAAAATTTTGTCGGTACTGGGGGGCAGAACCGACAGCACTAGGGTAAAAGACGTTGTTCACAAAGCCCTACCCGATACTAGCGCCAGGTTCAACGCCTTTGACGCCATACTTAACGGGCTCGTTTCTTTGATGTCCTCGTCAAATAAAAGGACACAACTGCAACGCAACGCGCTGGGCTCGTACTATTTGATCTGTTTTTAAGATTTTGAGATACAGCTCGGTTGGCCATTGAGATGTTGGATTATTTTAACAGCAACAACAACAACAACAGGAAGAAAGTGTCGAAAAGAAAAAGAGAAAAACAAAACTGGGAATACAGTCTCCACGTTTGTGGCGTAATACGGTTTTCTAGCGTGTATGCTTCCGCGCTACCTCCCTACCTATATATTGACAAACGTCTTCTTCCGAGGCTTCTTTCTCTTTCCTCGTCATCTTCCTCCCAGCTTCGTTCTGCCTCTTTCGAGCTTCAGTACGGCTTCTACCGACCTTCACCACACCCTCCGCCGAGACTCGCACAACCTTCCCAGTCGCTTCTTGGTATTTACTTGATCACAATGAAGTACATTGACTACTCTCGTCACCAGTGGGAGGAGGGCGACATCGCCTTCCTCAAGCCGGTCGACGAGTTTAGCAGCGAGCAGTGCGACGAGCTGCTCGCAGCCCGCCCTCACCGCCCGCGGGGATATCTCCACCCCCGCGCGGCAGGCCATCCTGTCATCATCCTCTCGCGACTGTCGCCAGCGTCGACCCACGTCGCCATCACGCCCGTGTCGGCCTACTCGTCGGGCCCCGACAACAACTACCTCCCGCCGTGGCAGCAGCGATGCCACGACCGAAAACAGCCCGGCGACTTCCGGTCCTTTGTCGGGTCGGCCCTCGCGCCCGGCAAGTCGCCCGACTCGGCCCTCCGACTGCGCGACAACAAGACCATGCCGAAGCCCAAGGCATCGTGGGTCTATGTCCAGTCCGTCTGGGTTGTCCCCTTGACCGTGCTCAAGGGCTTCACAAAGTCCCGACAGGGTCTTCTCCGGGTCGAACCGGAAAGCCTCGCCAGCTTGCGGCGACACATGGCTGTCGCCAATAAGAACGTCGCCCAGGTCAAGCGGGACCTGTTGGGCCTCGAGCCCAAACCCAAGACCAAGCCTGCCCTCGTCCCCGTCCAGGCCAAGCCGTCCCCGTCGTCCCCGTCGCCCCTGGTTGTCGTCGCCACCCCGACACCATCTTCTTCTCTTCCGGTGGTTGCATCGCCGTCCTCGTCGTCGTCCTCGTTGTCGTCGTCGTCGTCATCGTCGACCGCGACAACTAAGTCCTGGGCAGCCATTGCGTGCGCCCATACTTCCTCCTCCTCCTCCTCCTCCGGCCCTACCACCACCACCACCATGTCCACACCGCCACCCCCGCCGCCGCCGACAAACAAGTCTTGTCTCCGTCCCCGTCGTGCTGCCATCCCCGCCATCCCCAAGGGCAAGCTGATCGTGACTTGATCTGTCTTGACCCTGTCTCTTTCTTCCTTCGTCTTGGGTTCTTGGGTTGGTCTTGCGTTGAGCCAGTGGCGTCATTTTGATGTCTGCTGTGTTCCGCGTCCACCTATGGAGAGATGACGTTTTTTTCCCTTTTTGAGGGGTTTTTTTTTCTGGGGTTGACTTGCCTTGGCGTCCCTTGGGATTGTTGGAGGAGTCCCTCTATCGTATCGTACGATACCACTTGTACACTTGGTCCAGCCTGAGGGCAGTCTCTTTCTTCGTCCTGGGTTGGTCTTGCGTCGAGCCAGTGGTATGGGTGTCATGTCTTGTCTTTTGACTTGACGCCTGCTGTGTTCCGCGTCACCCATGGAAAGATGACTTCGGTGTTCTTGTCTGGACCGATATCTCATCTGCCGGACGAACGGACGGACGGATCACGATATTACCTACTTACCTCATCGCATCCGACGGACGGATGTTGGTTGACACTTTGCATCCTGGGGGTCGATGCCTTTATCACCAGATCGGATCACCACTTGTCGGATCGCGATATTTACCTACCTGACTCATCTGACGGGCGAGTGCCGATGAGCACTTTGAGTCTTGCGCATCCTGGGGCCGATGCCTTATTACCACACCGGATCACGACTTGTCGGATCACGATCTTAACTGTCTCGTCGCATCCAACGGGCGGATGTCGGTGAACACTTTGACACTTTGCATCCTGGGGCCGTTGCCTTAATAACATCGGATCACGACTTGTCGGATTACGATTACTTACCTCGTCGCATCCGCCGACGGACGGCTTATTACCTTGCCGATATCGACGGCGCTCTTCCTCTATCCTAGGCCAGTCATACCCAGCTTCGATACCAATCCTGGGCCAGTCACACCCAGTTTATTACTTACCCACGTACTTCGTACAGGCGACGTACGATTTACCATATAGACGGCGGGTGACATGCAACAACACACAGCGTGCGACGGACGGACGGACGACGCGACTTGTTGCAGTGGGTAGCCAGAACGATATGCACATGGAAGGGGTATCTTGATTGATCCCGTCCCGTCGTATCTATCTGACATCGGACACTCGAGATGAACACCTGCTCGCTTCATATTCAACAATACCCCATTACGACATGATGGCTTTACGACTGGAAGAGGACGCCAAACACGACGAGGCGACACTACCTACTTCAAATGACATTGGATAAGCCAGCAGCATCTATATCCAGTGAGTGATGCTGTGGGTGGGTTGGGAAGGACATTGCAGCCTTGCCAGGCTTGCTGTCCGGGGCTTATCACAATGTCATGTCACACTAGCTAGGTAGCTTTTTAGTGCTGGGATGGAATATAAATCACCATGCGAGGACGCTGTGGATTTGATCGGATCTTGATTGCCATGTATGCATGTAATTTTGAGACTTGTGACTTGTGATTGTAACCTGTGATTGTAGACAAGGTGTGAAAGCTGCATTTCAGTCGGTGACAGTGACATGACAATGGCCCATGCCCATACAAGCCCTCCCTCTCCCACCCCTCCCTTTTCCCATGTTCATTCCTCCAAGTTCGGATTCGACCGTTTTGCACCGAGAGGTCACAAGGGCCTCTATAATAGTCATTGAATCGTTTGTGCATACCTTGTAGCCAATCCTTCCATGTCTATTGTCTTCTTTGTGGCATTTTGATGTGCCGAGTCTGCGTCTCTTTGTGAATTTCGCCCCTCTTGTCATCCCCAGCTCTTCTTCGAGTCTGTCTGTCTGTCTGTCTGTCGAGGCTCTACGCCAGGAGATTAACTTACCTACCTACCTTAGATACCCTACAGACAGCTTATCCCCATCACTTACACTCCAGACTGTCTGTTTTTTTTTCTCGGTGCGAGTATGGAATGGGAATAAATGAAACGGTTTTAAACACTGCATCAGCCAGCAGAACCGGCCGTGGCGGCACACACGAGACCACTTACCCGTCACGGCCACCACTTGCATTGATCCATTCACAACGTCATAGCATAGATTGCAAAAAAATACACGCCATGATCATTCCATAAATATATACAACTCAGATCCATACCCGGTTCATCACATAGAAACTCCCGGAGGTTATCTAGCGGGTATCCAATATGTTATCATATCCAACCATGCTACTTAATTCATAAGAAACCAAACCAAACCAACACCCAAAAACCTTGCCACGCCAATTTCTTTTTTTTTATACCCATCTAAGCCATCTTCCCTGCTTTACTTTCCACATCATCGCTCTCCCGACCGACCTCCTTCATCTCATCCTTGGCCACTGCCACTGGGGTCTGCTCAATAGAAGCAGTGTCAGCCTGAGCGGGCAAATCCTCCAGCTCAACCGGAAGTACGAGGTTGAGAATCATGGCAATGGCCGCCGTCACAGCAAAGCCTGTCTCCATGATCAGGTTGATGGCATCAAGGAAGCCACGCAGACCCTTGTTGTCGCCCTGATAGGTGAAAACATGATCGAACCAGTTGGGCACCAGGGTCGCGCCATAGCCCAACGCCAGGGCCGCCGTGAGGATAAAGCGGTTGCGGCGGTTGAAGGGCACGCCGCGGGAGATGATGGCCATGCCGGAGACAGCGACGGCGCAGAAAAGAAAGGTGGTCATGCCGCCAATGACAGCCGAGGGGATGGCCACAAGGGAGGCAGCAAATTTGGCAAAGACACCCATAATGACAAGGAACAAGCAACAGCAGTAGCCAGCACTGCGGTTAGCGCAGCGGGTCAGGGCAATGACGCCGTTGTTCTGCGCGAATGTTGTCATCGGGGTGATGGTGCACAAGGCAGCGAGCAGACCAATGCAACCGTCAGCCAAAACACCGCCCTGGATGCGGCTCTCGTAAATGCGGCCCTCGACCTCGAGACGGGAAACATCGCAGGTGGCTGTGATATCGCCAATGGCCTCGGTGGCACAGATGATGAAGACGGCAAGCATAGGTAGCACTAGTGGGCCGTAGACCGAAAGCTTGAATGTGTGGACCCAGATGAAGGACACGGGCGGGGCCGAGTCGATGCCCGAGCGGTCAAAGTAGCCCGTGGCAGCGGCGATGACGCAACCAACAAGGAGGCCAATGACGACGCTAGTCGACTTCATGATCGGGGAGCCGAACCGCTCGCACAGGATAATCGTAACGAAGACGGAGAAGCCGAGACCAATGAACTCAGCCGAGCCCCAGGGGAGAGCGTGAGGAGCGTTGATGTTGGGGCATAGGGCGAAGAAAGGGGCAGGGTTCGCCTCGGCGCACACACCCGAGCCACCAGCCCAGTTCTTGAAGCCCGACTGGATCAGCTTGATGCCAATCAGCATGACGGTAGGGCCCGTGACGAGTGGCGGGAAGATGCGCAGGAGCACCTTGGGTGGGGTGAAGGACAGCAGAATTTCGAGCAGGGCGCAGCAAGCAGCGGTTCCGATGATGGCGCCATAGCCGTGGGGACAGGGAAGTGGTGATCCATCCGGTGCTGAAGGGCAAAAGCCGTTTGCGTACATCTGGCGGAAGGCTCCTGTAGCAACCGGGATGATGGCGAACGAGATGCCCACGACGGAGATCAAGCCCGTTCCAATGTAGTATCTGGGGCCTGGGATTAGCATGGCACTGCACAAGTCTGGAAAAGTACATACGGTGTCTTCCAGATGTGGAAGCGGGTAATCTGGATACATGAGAGCAGCCCAGAAACGATCAGAGCTGTCGAAACCAGATACTGCGTCTGCTCAGTGGGAAGATTCACACCACCAGCCCCGCTCAGGATGATAGGTGGAGTGATGATGCCAGCCAGCATGGCCAAGGAGTGCTGAAACCCGAGGAGAAGGGCCAACAAGACGGGCATGTGGTCGTTGAGGCCGAAGAAGGGCGGGATTTGGTCCGACTTCTTCATGAATGGAAGATTCGGCTTGAAGAGAAAGGTGTAGTCATAGTTGCCAATAAGGCCTTCCCTGGTCGTGAAGGTCTTCTTGACAGTCCGCAGCCGATCGCCCAAGCTCCGCCTGGGAGCCTTCTCAGGGGCAATCTGGGACGGTCCGTGATCCTCATCCATAGCTCTGCTTGACTAAGAGATGTATAGATGGATGGTGAAAAGAACCGGTGATGATGAACTGATGTGGCCCGGTGTTGACGGCGGCGATTGGAAACTTTAAATGCAAAGAGGCTCCGGCGGACGGACGATCAGGGAGCCACTTGGTCTAGCTTATCTACAGCAAAGATCCACAGCTCTCCAAGAACAAAGACGGGTGGACCGGGACAGTGGGGAGAGCTTCACCAAAAGTGGCTAGGGCGACCGATGAGATCTACCCCCCGGTTTCTAGCCTGAGCGGTAGGGAGTTACATAGTTCGCCATAGTAGGAATGCGCGCAGTCGCAGTCAGGCCGTGTTCGCATTGGTACAACGCGGGGGACGACGGCGGGGGCAGCCGACGACCAGCGCGCTCAGCCGACAACCGACCGCCCTGTCAGCTCTGCGGCGAGGAAAAAAAAAGACTCTTGGGTTACCCACGACCTGACATGCGGTATGCCCTGGCAAACCCTGCGGGGTATCGGCGGATCCCTACACGCGACAACGGATGCGACCTCGTGGGTGATAGCGGCTGGCACCGCTCCCGTGATTTGGTTGAGACATTAACTTTTTGGTCATCTGGTTGCTGGAGTTCGCCCTGTCCACAATGGCGCCAACCAGTCCAAGATTCGTTACGAGAATTTTTGTGTTGGAAAACTGGGGTAAGTGAGGAGGTGAGGTAGGAGCTCCGTCAAAGCTGGGGCCGCTTTCAGAGCTCCGCCGAGGCAAACATGGGAATGTGGGGGACCGAGTCGACCGACTCGCAGGGGCCAACAGGAGATTTGCAGAGGTTTGCCACCAAGAGCGGGATAAAAAAAACGGTGGGCAAAGGTCAGGGCTGGTCAAACCAACCAGGTAGCTGTGTGATATCTGTGCTGCAGACAAAGGCGGAATTGATACGCGAGCGCCGCCGACTGACAGTTCCAGGTCTCGTATGGCAGTGTGGCAGCCACGGCATCGTTGTCGCTCGCTGCCTTGGGGGTCAATTCCGCATCTCGGAGCATCCAACACGCAGATTCAGGAGGAAGCAAGCTTGTCATGTCGGCAAAAGCGGATTATTACCGAGGAATGCGATGAGGTCCAGCAAATAAGTCGATGGCTGACGCTTGACAAGTTCGGTGGACGCCAACAAGAAGAGCTTGCCATTTGGAGTTGGTCGGGAGTTGAACGGAGCGAGATAAGCAGCCGCCAGATAAGGACGCCCCTCGTCATCAGGTGTGCGATAAGAGTTTTGGCAGACTTGGCGCTGTGCTTGGCACTGTCGCCTGGCCCTAGCGTTGTTGGTGGGCGGTCTCCGCCGCCTTGGCTTGACTTCGGCACTGCAAAACACAACCGGGCATCACCAGCTCTCCGAAGCCATAACACGCCGTTCACTTGGCGGGCCGATCTCGCGGCTGAACAGCGTGGCGCCCCGCCGAGTGTGCTCTGTTCCTTTTCTTTACTAATTTCCATGGCGACGAATTGGGTTTTCTCCACGCCGGGTCTGCGGTACTTGGGCATATTGGCCTTCTGGCCTCTCTGTCTGCGATGAGGCGATTTTTGGGACCCTCCCTTCTAGAGCTTCCGAACGGCCATATCTGCGATCGCGCACATCCTGCCTGGATCTTCAACCGCCAATGCACCGGAAAGAGCAAAGCCATGAGTAGACGCGTTCTAGAGATGCCCCAGCAACGATGTGTCCGTTTGCCGGATTCCGACTGTGTGGTCTGCACTGCGGGGCACGCGCGGCGGAATCTTCCCGGGGTCAATGCCAATGCAACCACCACCCCGGCGGTATCGAGGGGGATTACTCAGACACGGGCGAAAACACAGAAATGGCCCTTCGTATGTCCAATCTTGTCACCGATCAGCATGCCGCCCAGATATCAGATGGTCAACACAATACAGAAGAACACCTTCAAAAGACGATCATTCCCACCGCATCCAAAATTTCAGCTACTTGCTGGTCTACACTGATGGTTGAATGACCATAATGGCGATGAACGTCACGCTCTTCCAGTTGGCAAGCTGGCTGGCAATTGCGCTGCTCGCTGGCGCCATCTACCGTGTCTACTTGAGCCCTCTCGCCAAATTCCCCGGGCCCAAACTTGCGGCGCTCACCTCCTGGTACGAAGGGTATTATGACTGCATCAAGAATGGTGGAGGACGGTATTATGTTGAAATCTCTAAGATGCACGACAAATACGGACCCGTGGTGCGCATCAACCCCTGGGAATTACACATTCGAGACGCGGATTGGAACGAAGTCTACAAAATCACGCGTCGCGCCAGCAAAGACATGTGGTATTATCGATTCCTAGGCCCTCCCGGAAATGTGTTCACTAGCGACTCAGCCGACTTGCATCGCGCCCGCCGTGAGGCCATTGGCCCTTACTTCTCCCCAGCTGCCATTGCCCGACACCAACCCGAGGTTGAACGGCTTGTGCGGAAGATGCTTGCACGTCTCGCCGAATTCAAGGGAAAGACGGACGGGATTGTTCGACTGGACGATGTGTTCCGCGCATTCGCCACGGATGGGGCTACTGCATTCGCCTTTCGTACCCCTTTTGGTCATCTCGACTCGCCTGATTTTGAACGGAGAGGCAACGCAGCGGTGCGTAAGTTTGGCACCCTCGGGATGATCAACCGGCACTTCCGCGGGTGGGTTGTCTGGTTCATGAAGGAGATTGTACCACCTTCGTTGGCCATTAAGATTAGTCCGGCATCTTTGGGCGTCTCGGGTTTCTTCAAGGTGAGCCTCTTGGACAGTACAATCCTATCTTTACAATGATACTCAAAAACTACACCGTAGCAACTTGATATCGCCGTGCGTAGGGGGTTTGACTCGTCCAAAAAGCTCGCCGGGCTGGGTGAAACCGAGACCGATCTTGTACGACAGATTCTCAACTCCAGTCTTCCACCCGAGGAGAAAACCGTCTGGAGGGTGACAAGGGAATCTAGCGGCGTAACCTTGGCTGGAACAGAGACAACCGGGAGCGTGCTGACGGTGATGGTCTATCACTTACTTGCACAGCCCGAAAAAGCCGAGAAACTGCGGGAAGAGTTAAAGGAAGCTTATCAAAAGTACGAAAGACCACCGACATATCAGGAGCTGAAGGAGTTGCCATATTTGGTTCGTTGTTCCCCTCTCAGAATATTAGGGTTACGAAGTCCAGAAGTAACTAAAATTTCTGTCATGACAGGCTGGTGTTATCAGCGAAGGCTTGAGAATGGACAGTGTCGCTGGACGTCTCCCGAGATATGATCCGAAGCAAAACATGATGTATCGCGACAGGGTGATACCAAAAGGAGCAAGTCCTCTAATCTGTTCTGTTCTGGTCATGGGCTATGCTAACAAATCTTGGCGGATAGACGGTTGTCTCGACCACTCAAAACGATACGCACTTCAACCCAGTCATTTTCCCAGAACCGGACGACTTTCTTCCTGAGCGCTGGCTCGATGAAGTAGAGAGAAAACGCATGGCCAAATACTGGGCCCCGTTTGGTCGAGGAGCACGCTCGTGTATTGGCATGGAGATCTCGCTCATGGAGATGTATCTGGCGCTGGGACGTTTGTTCTCGCCCGAGGTTGGGTTCAGGCTCGAGTTGCACGGCACCAACTACCAAAGGGACGTGGCCATGTTTCACGACTACTTCTCCCCCTTTCCCAAGAGTGACCGGGGGGTGAGGGCGCTGGTGAAAGGGTAGACTGGACGGCATGCAGCCCTTCGATTCCTGGAAACTGACCTTGTGTCCACTGTACGTCACGACTGGTGAAGTTTTCGAAACCAAGTGGTCATGTTTTTCACTGTTCTTCAACGGGTATACACCCGCCTTTTTAGCATCGGTTGACCCTCTCATCACGTTACTCGGTATTATGGTTGGCGTTCTTGACTGTTACATTTGGGGCACAGTTACATTATACGGACCGCAATTCACGATACGGGATTCGCTAACGTTGAAATCCGCCTGGTTGTAATTGCGCTACTGCGGGATAGGGGGTAGTTGGGGGCTTGGCTAAATACGATGTTACTCCCTGTCCAATTACTCCACAGTGCATGGTTGGTCGTGCCTCCATGGCGCACAGGCAGCAATGACTCCTTCCGGCGCGTGCGCCTGTTCAAAAATCTCTGAAATTGGTCCCAAAGAACTTCTTTTCTCTGTCCCTTCACTCTCTCTGTTTCTCTCCGATAAACACCAAACAAAACGCCGTTGGGACAGGTGAAAAAAAATTATCATGCCAGATTCAAGCCCATTACTTTTTTTCGTCTTCATCGGCTTCGGCACTCTGATTGTCACAGTCGGTATCGCCGCCATCATTATTTGTGTCCGCAAAAGGAGACAGCGCAGGAGAGTGGCCCAAGCCCAAATCTTCGTCAACCCCTGGCCTCAACAGGTTTTGGTTCCGAGTGCCTATGCGGCAGCGCCACAGTTTCAGCCACAGTCTTATCGACCACCACCACAAGCAGCTGGGAACCCAACAACTACGACTGGTACAGGAACAGCCCCTCTTCAAGAATATTACGCCCCGGCCGCCGAAACTATAAACCCCCAACAGGCCGCTGCGCAACAACATGCCCCGCCGCTGCAGGGGTATTTTGCCCCGGTCGTGATGGCGGCGCCGGCGGCGGGATACTATCAGAGTCAGGGTCAAGCTCAGGGTCAGGCGCTGCCTTTGTCGTCTCTTCCTCCGGCTTCCGCTGCTGGTACTGGAACTGGAACTGTACCGGCGACGGGAGGAGGAGGAGGAGGAGGAGCACAGCAGGGTAGTGCAGGCGCAGGTGCAGGTGCAGGTGCAGATGCACCGGCAGGATCATCAGGGGATGGGAACGGGTCATGGATGAGTAGGTGGAGGAAGAAGGGGAAGAAAGATACAGGAACAGAAGGGGGTGCGGCGGCAGCGACGACATCAACTTCTGCGAACGCGGCAGGGAATGCGGTATGATCAATACCAGACGATACCAAACAACTAGACGCCAAAGATTGCTGGAAAGATGGATGGATGGCACGGATTAAGCATAGCGTAATGATAATTCAGTTTAATGTTTTCTTTTTTTATTTCTTTTTTTTTTTTTTTACAGGTAATCCCGGTAGAACGGCAGCAC